>Ga0206939_10115_pt1 | contig 23726 bp, 16 predicted proteins | sample Alteio_BWOrgHeat_10_FD_152921 | JGI IMG/M metagenome (GOLD analysis project Ga0206939, IMG submission 152921) | Enriched cells from forest soil in Barre Woods Harvard Forest LTER site, Petersham, Massachusetts, United States -... | ecosystem: Environmental > Terrestrial > Soil > Temperate forest >... | reverse complement strand
ACGATGCCAAAGGGCGGCGGTACAGCGCGGACGCGCATACGCGCGTGGTGAACCCGTACGGGTGCATGGTGGTGTTGGACCATGACCTGAAACTGGAGCACCGCCTGGCGTTGACCAATGTGGCGACCGAGACCAGCAATTCGGCCGTGATTGTATGGAAGGGAACGCAACGGCCGGAAGGCGGTTGGGAGTACGGCGTCGAGTTGGTTGCGCCGGAGATGGATTTCTGGGGACTGGAGCTATGAAACCTTTGACGAATGCGAAGCCGACGCCGACAGCGGCGCCTTCGGTGCGACCGGCGCTGAATCGTCCGCCGACAGCGGAAGAGCGGCGGCGCGCGCAACGCGTGTTGCTGAGGATTGCGGTGACGATCCACGTGACGGGCAAGCAGCCGATCGCGGGGAATACGCACACGGTGAGTGCGAGCGGGGCGATGATCATATTGCCGGAAGCGCTGCCGGAAGGAACGAAGCTGACGATTGAGAATTCGAAGACGGGGAATAAGGTGGAAGCGAGAGTTGCTCGCGCGCCGCAGGTTACGGGCGAAGGATCGCTAGTGCCGGTGGAGTTTATGACGGCGTCTCCGATTTTCTGGAATGTGTTTTTTCCGCCGAGCGTGAATTAGAAAGTTTTCAAAATATTCTGTCGAGGTTCTGAAGCGGCCGCGCAGTCAGCGGCCGTTTTCGTTTTTAGGAGCGAGAGAGAAGAAAAACCTGTTGGGTGGTGGAGTTGGAAATCGTGCCTAGCTGGGGCGCAGCGGTGCTGCGTCCTTACATGAGTTATAGATCGAATTGCAGATGTGGGTGAGGGATGGGTGGGGTTGAATCTAAACCCGCACCCTCTAAAAACTGAGGGTGCGGCACCCAGGAGCCGGTTCCGCGGAGGGGCCTCGAAATTTTATCGGGGCCCTTTTCTTTTGAGCGAGGATGTTTTCTTTGCTCACGGATTGTGCTATGTAGGCGTCCTACTTAGTGGCATTGTTGGCGGGGGAGCGCTCGCATGGCGAATGAGAAATACAAGAGCAGGACGGAGATTTTGCAGGGGACGCTGGATCTGCTGATCCTGCAGACGTTGGAGTGGGGGCCGCGGCACGGGTATGCGCTAAGCAAGGCGATACGGACGAATTCCGGGGAGATTTTGCGGGTGGATACGGGGTCGTTGTATCCGGCGCTGCATCGGCTCGAGCGGGCGGAATGGATTGCGGCGGAATGGAAGGCGTCGGAGGAGGGGCCGCGGCTGAAGGTGTATCGACTGACAGCGAAGGGGAAACGGCAGTTGCGGCGGGAAGTGTCGCGGTGGGAACGGATTACGGAGGCGGTTGCGGGAGTATTGCGACCGGCTAAGCAGGAGGTTGAGCCATGAATTGGAGATGGTTGCGGACGAAGCGGCGAAATGAAGAGCTGAAGGAAGAGGTTGAGGCGCACTTGTGGCTGGCGGAGCGCGAAGGCCGGGAAGAAGGGCACGGGGAGAACGATGCCCGGCGCGCGGCGCGGCGGGAATTTGGAAATGTGGCGATGGCAGAAGAGACGACGCGCGATCACTGGGGCATGCGCTGGCTTGACGATTTCCGGCAGGATTTGCGCGGCGGAGTGCGGATGCTGCGGAGGAGTCCGGGGTTCACGCTGCTGGCGGTGCTGTGTCTGACGCTGGGGATGGGAACGAACGCGGCGGTGTTCAGCGCGATGGAGGGCGTGCTGTTTCGACCGTATCCGATGGTGGCGCATCAGGAGCGGCTGATGGCGCTTGTAGGTACGTCGCGTGGCGACAGCGAACCGACGGGAATTTCGTGGCCAGACTTTCTGGATTTGCGGAAGAGCAGCACGCTGGCGGACGAAATGTTTGTCAGCAAGATCATGGGGACGACGCTGAGCCTGGAGAATCGGGCGGAGACGCTACCGGGAAGCATCGTGTCGGCGAATTATTTTGATGCGATCGGAGTGCGGCCGATGCTGGGGCGCGGATTTTTGAGTGGCGAAGATGTGGGGAGCAACGCGCACCCGGTGGTGGTGATCAGCTACGACTTGTGGCACAGGCTGTTCAAAGGCGATCCGGAGATTGTGGGGAAGACGCAGCGGCTCAACGGAGTCGTACACACGGTCGTGGGCGTGGCGCCGGAGGGATTTCACGGGACGTTTGTGGGATGGGCGATGCAGTTCTGGGTGCCGGCCTCGATGGAGGAGACGTTTGAAGCCGGCGGATACAAGCTGGAGGATCGCGACGCGCGATGGATGGAGACGTTCGTCCGCTTGAAAGATGGCGTGACTCGGCAACAAGCGCAACAGGAAGTGTCGGCGATTGCTGCGCGGCTGGCGGCGACGTATCCGGAGACGAATCGCGGGCGAGGGATGCAGTTGTGGCGGCTGTGGCAGACGCCATTCAATCACGCGCGGACGTTGTTGCCGACGCTGGAGTTGATGCTGGTGGTGGGGCTGTTTGTGCTGCTGATCGCTTGCGCGAATGTCGGGAATTTGCTGCTGGCGCGATCGTTTGTGAGAAGGCACGAGATGAGCGTGCGCGCGGCGATTGGAGCGGGCCGGGCGCGATTGCTGCGGCAGATGCTGACCGAAGGATTGATTCTGGCGGGGCTGGCCAGCGGCGGGGCGTTGTTGGTCGCGTACTTGAGCGAGCATGCGTTGGTGCTGTTTTTCCCGGTGAGCGCGGGAGTCGCGATGTATCTCCCGGGAGAGCTGGACTGGCGCGTACTTTGCGCGTGCGCGGTGGTGAGCGTATTTTCCACGCTATTGCTCGGACTATTTCCGGCGGTGCAGGCGAGCAAGATCGATGTGGCCGCGGCGTTGAAGACGGAGATGGCGGGAGTTGTCGGGGGCGGGCACGGCAAGGCGTGGGCGAGATCGACGCTTGTGGTGGTGCAGGTGTCGCTGAGCTTTTTGCTGCTGGTGGGCGCAGGGCTGGTGATGAGGAGTTTGCAGCAGCTTCGCGGGATCGATCCGGGATTTTCGACGCGAAGTGTGTATGTCACGCCGATCGCGTTGAATGGGACTGGATATGACGCGGCCCGGGCGAAGAATTTTGATGATGAATTGCTGCGTCGAGTGCGGGCGCTGCCGGGAGTGGAATCGGCAGCGCTGGCGCGGCTGGCGCCGCTGGGAGTGAAGAGCTATTCGTCGAGCGTAATTGCGGCGGATGGATACGTGGCGCCGGCGGATGAGCAGGAGACGGTGGAGTACAACGAAGTGGGGCCGGAATATTTTGGGACGATCGGGATTCCGCTCGCGGCAGGGCGAGAGTTTTCGAAAGCCGATGATGATAACGCGGCGCTGGTAACGGTGGTGAACGAGACGCTGGCCGCGAAATATTGGAAGGGGAAGGATGCCGTCGGGCAGAGGATGCAGGTGAAGGGGCGTTGGATGACGGTGGTAGCCGTGGCGAAGGATTCGAAGTATGAAAGCGTGCGAGAGGCACCGAGAGCGTTTTTTTATGTTCCGCTGCGACAGAATTTCGCGGTGTCGACGACGCTACACGTTCGAAGCGAAGAGAGCGCGCAGGCGCTTTCGGCGGAGGTAGCGCGCGAGGTGAAGGCGCTGGATGCGGATTTGGCGGCGTATGAATTGGTTCCGATGGGGGAAGTTGTGAGGCGGGCGACGGCTTCGCAGCAGGCGGCGGTGAAGATGCTGGCGATGCTGGGCGGGCTGGCGTTGCTGCTGGCGGCGATTGGGCTGTATGCGGTGATGGCGTATGCGGTGTCGCAAAGCGCGCGGGAGTTGGGGCTGCGGATGGCGCTGGGGGCGGGGCAATATGATTTGTTGCGGCTGGTGATGGTGCGGGGAGTGACGTTGACGGTGATCGGAGTGGCGGTTGGAGCGGCAGTGGCGATCGGGCTGACGCGATTGATGGGAGATTTGTTGTATAGGGTGAGCCCGCGCGATCCGGCGGCGTTTGGGGCGGCGTTTGTGGTGATGATCGTTACGGCGGTGGCAGCGTGTTTTTTGCCGGCGTGGAGGGCGATGCGCCTGGATCCGATGAGGACGCTGAGAAGCGGCGACTAGTGACTGGTGACCAGGAGAGATTTCGAGGTGTCGTGATTCGGGGAAAGTTCAGATCGAGTTGGAGATGTGGGTGAGGGATGAGTGGGGTTGAATCTAAACCCGCACCCTTTAAAACCAAGGGTGCGGCACCCAACTGCCGATTTCGCAGGAGCGAATGAGAAAGGCCCCGAGATTTTCCTCGGGGCCTTTCTTTGTTTTTGGCGCTGCTTGATGTTGTGAATTTTCGGAGGCGTTAAACAAAACGTCGAAGCGAGCTAGTTGGTGGTGACGGTGACGGCTACGGCCGACGACGTTGAGCCGATGTAGGTTGAGTCGCCGCTGTAGACGGCGGTGATGCTGTCGACGTGACTACTTCCGCCCCCGCCACCGGAGGTGCTGCTGCCGCCGCCGCAGCCGGCGAAGCCGGATGCGACGGCGATGGTGATGAGTGCGAAGGCGGACGCATAGATGAACCGACGATGAGCCGAGAAAGTGCCGCGGCGCGCCCCGAGCATCAAGAGTAGAGCGAGTACGCATGTGACGAGTGCGAGCGGAGCTGTCGGAGGAATTCTCGGTGCGCGATGCGACGGATTGAGAAGGGCAGGCGGCGCGCTTGAAAGAGCTGGGGAAAGTGAAGCAGTGCAGGTGGCAGCAGTGGTGGAGGTTCCGGCGGTCGCGGTGCAATTGACGGGCGAGCCGAGAGCTTGCGTCCCGTTCATGAATTGGACGGTGCCGGTGATGCCTGCGCCATTTTTGGCGGAGCTGGTGACGGTGGCGCTGAGCATGACGGTGCCACCCGAGGCGATTGAGGTGGAACCTGAAGTGAGTGCGGTGGTTGTGGCGACGGTGCCGGTGTTGCTAACGGTGACGGTGCCGGAGCCGCTGCTGGACGAATAGTTGTTGTCGCCGGTGGTGTAGGCGGCGGTGATAGCGACGTTACCGGTGGTGGAGAAGGTTTGAGTGATGGTGGCAGTGGCGAACGCGGTCGCTCCTGTGCTCAGGTTGGCAGCAGTCGGAACAACGGCGACCGAATTACCGATTTGTGTACCGTTGGCTTTGAAGATGACGCTGCCCGTCGGGCCGGCGCCGAAGCTCATGGTGTTGATTTTAGCGGTGATGGTCGCGGGAGTTGCGGTGGTGATGGTGGCCGGAGAAGACGCGATGCTGACGGTGGTGGGCGAGGCGGTAACCGTGAATGCTTTCGCAGGTGAAGTGCTGGCGTTATAGCTGTTATCGCCGGCGTAGGCTGCTACCACGCTGTGTGCGCCAACGTTGACGTTGATGAGTTGATCTTCGGCAAAGCCGAGGCTGTTGAGCGTAGTCGTGTTCTTGCCAGAGAAATCATTGAGAGCTGCGCCGTTATCGGTGACCGTCAACACACCGGTCGGGCAGGCCGGGATTGCGGATGTAAAAGTGGAGGCGGCGCACTGGCGGCCCATGCTGTCGGAGACGGCGATTTGGAGGATGTAGCTGCCGCCGTATGGGATGGAGCTTGCCGTATTTATGGTCGGGTTGCCGGAGGAGTCGAAGGTCACGAAATTGACGGCGGTGGTGCTGGATTCTTTCGAGACATTGACGGTGACGGTGTTTGAAGTGCCGGGAGCGAACGTTCCATCGCCGGCGTATTTGGCGACGACCGAGACGCCCGTGCCTCCCGGGAGTTGATCGGTGGTGATGCTCGCCGTACCGCCAGAGAGCGTAAACGTCTGATCGGATTGAGCGAAGGATCCGATGCCAACCGGCAAGCCGACGGGCGGAGTGGCGACAAGAGCGACGGCGCCTGTGGCACTTGAGGGATTGACGGTAATGGTAAAGGTTGCCGAGTTGCCGTGGGTGATCGGGCTAGGGCCAGAGGGGCCCGTGAGTGTGACGGTGTCGGCCGTGAAGGAAACGCCGGACCAGGCGTTGACCAAGTTGCTGATGTTGAGGGAGCCGAGGCCGGTGGCGTTGTCGTATCCGGTCGTGGTCATGAAGGCCGGCGTGTTGGTTTTCGTAGGATCGAGGAGCACGCCGAATTGTGAGGAGTTGGTGTTGCTGCAATTCGGAGTGCCGCCCTGGCAGGCGACGGAATTATTCCCGAGAACCGTGTCGTAGAAGATGCAGGTCGAGGCGGGGCTGGCGGACGACGGGCAAATGGTGCTGGCCGAACCGTTTTTATAGAGCTGATACAGGACAAAGTTGGCGTTGCCCTGACGCTGGCCGGTCTTCTGATTGATCATGGCCATGATGCCAGCGAATGCTGGTGCGGCTGCGGATGTGCCGCCGACGCCCTGAAAATCGGCGAAAGGCGAATTCAGATCGCAGGAGCTGGTGTTGCTGCCGGTGCCGGCGTTGGCGTCCTCCTGGCAGATGATGTAGAAGCTGCCGTTGGTGCCATTGCCTGCGAAGAATGAAACGTCGGGGACCTGACGGAAATTAGCGGACGGCATGCCTGTGATACCGGATTGATAAGCAGGCTTGGTGTTGAGGGTGCTGGGACCGCCGCCACCGGCGGTGAGATCGAGACCGAAACTTCCTGAGTTTTGATTCGAATCGCCGTTGATGATGGTGCTGGTGCAGGTGTTGAGATTCGAAGAGGTGGCGGCTGCGGCGCAACCGTCGTTCCAAGGCCATTCCGGGATGTAGCTTTTGGCCGACGTCTGGGTGAATGAACCGTTGGCGCCGTTGGTGGTGTTCCAGAAGGTTGACGTAGTACCGGGCGCGTTCTGTGTGGTGCCGGAGTTCTGGAAATCGGTGCCGCCGAGAGCGACGTTGTAGGCGGTGGAAGCCAAGCCGCTGACAGCGATACCTGCGCTCGCGACGTCTTCGGTGTTGCTGGAATCACAGGCAGCGGAGCCGCTGTCGCCGGCGGACAGGATAGCAGTGATGCCTTGAGCCGAGGCTTGCTCCCACAAGCCCGAATAGAAGGCTTCTCCACTCGATCCGAGATCGGACTCGCAGTCGCCGAAACTTTCGCTGAGGATCGGGGCTGTGTTGTTGTCGACGATGTAGATCGCCGATAGATCGATGCCGAAAATACCAATGCTCTGCGAATCTTGCGAGACGACGAGATAGATCTGGGCTCCGGGAGCGACGGCGCTGGCCCACTGTGTGTCGAGATCGGCTTCGATTTCGTCGTCGGTTTGAGAGTCAGGACCCTGGATGCCGGGGTCGGGACCATTGAGGACCACGTTGATGGCGGGTGTTGCTGGCAGGCCAAACATCGACCGAAATTGTGTGTAGTCGGCGGTGTTGATGTTGGAATCCTGAACGATGGCGATGGTGACGCCGGCGCCCGGAGCGGCGCCGCTGACCGTGGCGGGGGAGTTGTAGATTTTGGCGAAGTCGCCGGGGCCGACGGCCCAGCAAGGCGCGGGATTCGTGCTGGAGCCGCAACCATTAAAAGTGAAGAGCGGTTTCACCACGCCGGTGTCTTTCGTTCTTCGGAAAGTGCCGAGGCGATGCGAGAGGGCATGGGGGCGGAAATCGTGGAGCGTGGCGACGCCGCGGACAACGGGAGTGAGGGCGGCGGGAATCTGCGGGTCGGAGACGTTGGCCATGTGCATCTTGCCGTTGACCATGAAATGGTGGATTTGCGTTTGGAAGGCACTGGTGATCTGGCCGATGTTGCCGTCGAATTCAACGCGTGTGCGACCGGGACTGACTTTGATGTTTGTGAAGCCGCGCGAAGTGAGCCAGTCGGTGACAGCCGCGATATCGGAGTCGGCGGGACCAAATTGCGCGCCGAACTGTTGGGGCGTTAGCCACTTGTGATAGTTCGGCGAAGACTTATCTTGCTGCTGCGCGAGGAGTTGCTGAAGAGCGGTCTCCTGATCGTCGCTGCGTTTGAGGACGAGAGCGAGGTGCGTGGCAGGCTGTGAGTCGGAGACGGCGCCGCGATCGAACTCAGGGCGAGCGAGGTGGTGCACGTTGCCGCGAAGAGTGATGCGATTGGATTCGTCAACGGCTTGCGTGACACGCGCGGGGACGCGCGGCGTCTGAGCAGTTTGCGCGGCGTCGCTGTCGGGAGCCGACTGCGATTGTGCAGAAGCGCGCAACGCCGGAAACGCCAACAGGAATGCGGAGAAAATGACGATTCGACCCAGATTGGACCCGATGTTCTTCATGAATCCGCCCATATTTGGATTAGTTCTCTCTCTCTCAGCTTCGATCAGTTTTTAACTTCGATAAGCCTTAATTTGTGAAAAGCGTCTTTGATTCGCGTGAAAAATGCGCTGACAATAAGGATCGATTTTACTTGTGAATGGTTGCTTTCCACGCGCGCGAAGCTGGGAAGGTTGCGAGGAAAGTATCGCACGCCAAAAACACAAGGGCCGCCGGGCGCGGCCTATGCGTCCGAAAGAGTAAATCGATCGAGGCAGAAATATGCGGACCTCGACCTGTATGTACTTCCGTCAAGACCGATCCTAGGTTCCCGGTCTCCGGGTGTCGCCAAGCGGTCTGAACGATGAGTTGGTTCGCCGAATGATCCCCGAAAGATCGAAACGTTTCGGCGAGGTGGCTTCGCTGATACGCAAAGACAACTGTGCGATTGCCTGACCAACGGTATGGGTTAAACCCGGATTGGAAAGAAAAGTTTCGTGAGGACGTGTGCGCTTTGTACGCGGTTCCTGGAGCCGGGATGAAGGACGGACCGGATTGAGGATTGGGTATTATAATGGCCACCTTGTTGAGCGAGAGTCGATTCGATATCGATCGATGAGAGCGACAGAAACTGAGGAGGTCCATTCGAATGTCAGAACCATCCTATGAAGAACTGAAAGCGCAACTCGCGGAGCTGAAGAAGCAGTCGGGAAACCGGCGAACCGGAGCGCTGGATTTCAGAGTCGGGGAAAAGGGGGGCGTGAGCGTGTACGGCCTCGGGCGCTTTCCCGTCACTCTCTATTATGAACAGTGGATCCGTCTGCTTGATACGGCGAAAGATCTCAGGGAGTTCCTTGAGGAAAACAAGGCGAACGGCAAGCTGAAGCTGAAAGAGTCTGGAGCGGCGGCGGCTGGCGGGAGCTGAATTTTTTGCGGCCGTGAAGTTTGTGGGGGCGCAGAGCATAGGAACACTGTGCTGAAAGGGAGTGCGAAATGACGGCGAATCTGCGACGGCTGAAAATAGTGGGAGAAATGTGCGCTGCCGTGGCGCTGATGATTGGCGTTGCGGCGTCGGTATCGGCGCAGACGCCGTCGCCCGCGCTACTAGTGCTCGAGAAGAGCGACAACGCGATGGCGATGGTCGATCCTGCGAGCATGAAGATTGTGGCGCGCGTGCCGGCGGGAACCGATCCGCACGAGATCGTCGCATCGACGGATGGACGACTCGCTTACATTTCGAACTACGGTGGAACCGACAGCGATCTGCATACGATTTCGGTGGTGGATCTCTTGGCGCACAAGGAGTTGCCTGCGATCGATTTGGGCGCGCTGCGCTCGGCGCACGGATTGTTTTATGCGGGCGACAAGTTGTATTTCACGGTGGAGACCAACAAGGCGTTTGGTCGGTACGATCCCGCGGCGAAGGGTATCGATTGGGTGCTCGGAACGGGGCAGGACCGGACGCACATGGTTTACGTGTTTCAGGATTTGCAGCGCGTTGTGACTTCGAATGTGAATTCGGCGACAATCAGCGTCATTGAACATGTGGACGGTCCGTCATTCGGGCCGCCGCCGGGAACGGGTGGCGGGCCGCCCCCTCCACCGCCACCGGGGATGCCGCCGGGTGCTGGGCCGCGGAAGACGTGGCGCATCACGAATGTGCCCGCAGGGCGCGGGTGCGAGGGTTTTGATGTATCGCCGGATGGTAAAGAGATTTGGGCGGCGAATGCGGGCGACGGGACCGTCACGATCATCGATGTCGCGAGCAGGAAGGCGACGCAGACTTTGCCGATTTCGGTGAAAGGTGCAAATCGGCTGAAGTTCACGCCGGATGGAAAACTCGTTTTGATTTCAGGGCTAGGCGCAAGGCCGGGTTCGAACGATGGTGCGAGCGCGGGTAACGTGGAAATTGTGGATGCGGCGACGCAAAAGGAGATCAAGTCGTTCGATTTGGGCGGCGGATCGGGCGGGATTTTGATCGTGCCGGACGGTTCGAAGGCTTATGTCGCGGTGAGCCAGAAGAATAAAGTTGTAGCGATCGATTTGAAAGAGTTGAAAGTGATTGGGGAGATTCCGACGGGGAAGAATCCGGACGGGTTGGCTTGGGCGCAGCAGCGGTAGTGGGATGGTCAGTTCGTGGTGCGGATTGCGTCTGAGGTCCTTCGCTTCGCTCAGGATGACAAGTTTTTAGTGCGTGGAAGGCACGGCATGTAGCGTAGTTTTCTGAGGGTCGAAAGAAAATAAGAACGGCGCCATTTCTGGCGCCGTTTGTTTTTTTGGTTCGAATTTTCTGTGGAGGCGAAGTTAGCTTTGGCCGTTGTTGTTTTCGCCGGGATTCGAATTCATGGCGGCGACTTCGCTGTTGATCGTGCCTTCGCGCAGCGCCTTGGCCGGATCCTTCAGGCCGTCGAGGGTGGTTTTGGCGTGTTCGTCAACCGCGCCCACTGCGGCTACCAGGCAGGAATAGAGAAACGCTTTCATGCCGGTACGGAACTGTTCGGTCGATTGCTCCGTGGCGTGAGCGATATCGCCTTCGATGGAGCGGCGTCGCGCCTCGATGGCAGCACGGTTTTCGGCATCGAGCGCGGCGAGTTGCGACATCACGCGCTGCGTGGCCTCGGAGATGATCAAGTCGACCTGAACTTCCGTCTGGCGCTTGAACTCTTCCATCGTGCTATGCGCGTTGGTTTGAAGCTGCGCGCGGATGTCGGCGCTGTAAGCGTTGAGCTGGGCGGCGGCTTCGCGCGTGACCATCTGCTTGTCTTCCATCAAGCGGACAAGCTGGCGGTCGGAAACGCGGGTAGCGGCGGCTTCGAAATCATCGGCGGCGCGAGCGATCGATTGGTTGAGGCGATCCAGAATGCGCGGCTCGACGTCGGAGCCCACGCGCGACAGAACACCTTGAGTATCGGTGAGGCTGCGCTGCGTTTCGTGCGCGAGAGATTCGAGCCGCTGGCTGAGTTCCGCGGTGCGGGCGTTGAACGATTGCTGCATCTCTTCGAAGCGCGAATGATCTTCGGCGAGGCGCGCTTCCATCTGGCCCATCATTTCTTCGCGAGCCGTGCGCATCATGATTTCGAGGCGTTCCTGCGAATGCTGCTCGATCTGATGGATGCTGGTCTTGCAGACTTCGTCCATTTTGTTCAGCGACTGGCGGACGGCGTCTGTGAGATGAGAATTGATGGCGGTCTGAACAGCCTTTTCGGCGGCGGCTTGCAGCTTGCCCTGAACGGCGGCGACGAGCTGGTCGGAGGTGATCACGACACGCTCGGATTTTGCAGGGGGCGCGGGGAATGAGGCAACTCCGGTGCTGCGATATTCGGGACCTGCCGGCGGCATCGCCTTCACGGGCGCCGGAGCGGCGGCGCCGGCCTCGGCCGCATGCGATTCCGGCTCGTGGGCCGGGGCCGGCGCAGCGGCGTCATGCATTTTAGAGGGATCAATACCGAGCTGGCGAAGCCAGTCTTCCGGGGGGGACGGAACGCCCCATACATTGGCGGGAGCCTCGAGTTCGACGCCGATCTGATACAGCTCGCGCGGACTCATCGGCGGGTGAATTGAACGGACCTGAGCGCGCATTACGGGCGCGGCGTTTTCTCCATTAGGTTCAAGCACTTGCAAGCCAATCCAGGAGCCGACGGCATAATCGTGGCGGGACGGATAACGGCAGCCGTGGAGGTTGAGGCTGACGGCGGAAGTTCGTTCCTGGAAGGACAAGCCGAGCTTGGTTTGTCCGACGACAACCAAAGGAACGGTGCGATCAATTCGGGTGCTTCGGCGGGACTCGATGCCCGAAAATCTAGCTGCTGCGCTCACTTCTTGCCCTCCGACTTTTGGGAAACAATGCGATGACAATCCAGTGAGGAAGCGTACCACCGTATGCATCTGTCGCAAAAAAAAATTTATGAGTCGGAGAGAACGGCGGCGGAGTTCAGTTTGTCCCGGAATTTGAGCGGGCCGAGAAGGTATGGCGTGTGCCGAGTAGACGATGTAGACTATGCGGCCTACCCCGCCCCGGTCTAAAAAGGCTGGGAAAACTGGGCCGCTATACCCGTGAACCCTAGACTTGCCGCCATCAGCGGTCCCCTCCGCGATTCCATTTTTCCGTTGCAGGACGGATCGCTGACGATTGGCCGCGAGATCTCCAACCAACTCATTCTGAACGACACATTGGTGTCGCCGCAGCATTGCAAGCTGACACGCGAGCCCGACGGCGCTTGCGTTGTCCACGATTTCGGGAGCGCCTCGGGGACGTTTGTGAACGGGTTACCAGTGACGGAGCGAATCATCGTGGCGGGCGACCAGGTGGTAGTCGGGGGCTCGACCTTCGTTTTTCATGATGAAGAAGTGAAGGAGAGCGAGTCGGGCTCGATTGTCTTGAGCGATACAGCCAAGGCGGTGAGCGATGCCGCGGCCAAGACGCGACTGCGCGGCGTCGATGTGCGGTATTTGCAGCCGGATGCGCTGGCAGCGTTGCCTAGTGGCGAGCGGACGGCGCGCGATCTCCAAACTCTGGTAAAGATCAGCACCGCGATCGGGTCGATTCGCGATGTTGAGTCGCTGCAATGGCAGCTGCTGGGGATGATTTTTGACGTCGTGCCAGGGGAGCGCGGCGCGATTTTGGTTGGGTCCGATCCGGAGGAATTTTCCTCGATTGTGGCTTGGGACCGCGTTGCGGGACCACAGCATGCGGTGGCGGTAGATCGCGATTTGGCGCGGCAGGTTCTGGAAGAAGGCGTAGCCATCCTTAGCAACGAGACGAATGGCGGGGCTGTGGCTACAACGCCGGCCGAGGCTCAGGATTCGGACGACGCTGATGAAGACGCCGAGCCGGAATTTAAGACCAAAGTACTCGACGCGAAGAAGCCGGCGGTGCATTCGCTGATGTGCGTGCCGCTGCTCAATCTGGATAAGGCGATCGGGCTCATTTATCTGGATACCACGAATCCGACGGCGCGCTTTACGAATGAAGATTTGCAACTGGTGACGGCGATTGCGGGCATCGCGTCGATGGCACTGGAAAGCGCGCGCCAGGTCGAATGGCTGGGCAGCGAGAATCAGCGGCTGCGCGCGGAGGTCGATCTCGACCACGACATGGTCGGGGACAGCGCGGCGATGCGCGAGGTTTATCAGCTGATTGAGCGCGTGGCGACGACGGATTCGACGGTGCTGGTTTATGGCGAAAGCGGAACCGGCAAAGAGTTGTGTGCGCGGGCGATTCACCGAAATAGCAACCGGCGGGAGCAGCCGTTCGTAGCGATCAATTGCGCGGCGCTTACGGAGACGCTGCTCGAGAGCGAGTTGTTTGGGCACGAGCGCGGGGCGTTTACGGGAGCGGTGACGCAAAAGCGCGGCCAGCTCGAGATGGCGAACACGGGCACGATTTTCCTGGACGAGATGGGTGAGATTAGCCCGGCGCTGCAAGCGAAGCTGCTGCGCGTGTTGCAGGAGCGCGATTTTATGCGCGTCGGCGGGACGCGATCGATTCCTCTGAATATTCGCGTAATCGCAGCGACGAACAAGAATTTGCTAACCGCGACGAGAGAAGGCACGTTCCGCGAGGATTTGTATTACCGCCTGAATGTGGTGGCAATTACGATGCCGCCGCTGCGCGATCGGAAAGAAGATATTCCGCAATTAGCGAATTATTTCGGGGCGAAATACTCCGAGAGGTGTAATCGCCGGATTATGGGGATTTCGGCGGATGCGGGGATGCTGCTGAAGCAGTACGACTGGCCGGGGAATATTCGCGAGTTGGAGAATGCGATCGAGCGAGCGGTGGTGCTTGGGTCGTCTGGGATGATTTTGCCGGAAGATTTGCCGGAGGCGTTGCATGAGACGCCAGCGCAATCGATGCGGTCATCGACGTATCACGAGGCGGTACGGCAGTTGAAGCGGCAGCTAATTTTGACCGCGATGGATCAATCGGAAGGGAAGATCACCGAGGCCGCGCGGCTGCTCGGTGTGCATTCGAATTATCTGCACCGGCTGATTCGGAATCTGGATCTGCGGTTGACGCTGAAGAAAAGGAATCAGGGCTAGTTCGGCGGTTTTTTCTGACCCTCGCTGTTCTCCCTCCAACAGCTTCACAAGGTTCTATCCACCTAGATAGGTCTGTCTATCCGATTGGATAGGTTCCCGGCCTTCCCGACCTGATTCGAAAATTCCAAGCTTACTAACTCCTTTAATTTCAGTGCGCAAGTCGTCTCCCCGTATTTCCCAGTTTGGTCTTCCGGATGCTTTTCCAATAGGCGTGCAGAGAGTTCGGAATTGAAAGGAGACCTACCATGAAAAAGCAAATCACACACATCGTCGCCATCACGGTTCTCGGGCTGGTGACGCTTTTCGCGATTCCCAATCGCGTACAGGCAGCGCCGGCATTTAAAGGGCAGTTCACTCTGACGAGCGATGTTGTTTGGAACGGCACCGAGTTGCCGGCTGGCAACTACGACTTCACGCTGAACTCTACGGCGATGCCGGCAAAGATCCTGCTGCATGGCCCGAACGGGTACATGTGGGTGCTGACGTCGGCAGTGTCGGGCAAACAGCAAGGTGAGAGCAGCAATATGACGGTCGAACGCCGCAATGGCGCGCGATATATCAGCAGCTTGTATCTGGCGGATCTGGGAATCGACCTCCGCTACCGCGCGCCGAAGCTGAACGAGAAGGTGATCGCGCAGGGACCGGTGACGGTCGAGCACATCGCGATCGCTTACGGCAAGTAAAGACGATTTAGGAAGAACTTCAACGATCCTCACTCCGGAGGCAGGCCGCAACCCACCAACCACCGACCCAAACTGCGGATTGCTTCCGGAATCCCTCAATAAAGAAAACCCCGCAAGCTCAAAAGGCTTGCGGGGTTTTTGTTTGTATTGAGCGCGTGCGATCCTCTGCTTGGTTCGGAGTCTTGTTTCCGAACTCAAAGGCGGCGCGGAGCGCCGCATTCCATGTCAGAAAGGCAGATGGGAGAGATCGACGTTGCCACCGGAGAAGATCACGCCGAGCTTTGGTTTGCCACCGTCAGAACGGGCGGGGAGATTTAGCGCAGCGACAGCGCCGGGATTGAGCAGCGGCGCGATGGCTACAGCGGAGGATGGCTCGATTACGATTTTGAGGCGCTCCCAGATGAAGCGCATCGCGGAGATGATTTCGGCTTCGGTGACGCGGAGGACGCCGGCAAGATTTTCGCGGAGGATGGCGAAGGTACGCGGCGAGAGAGAAGCGCGGAGGCCGTCGGCAATCGTGTCGGCAGAATCGATGGATTGAAGCGCGCCGGTGGTCATGGAGCGATAGGCGTCGTCGGCGTTGGCGGGCTCGCAGCCGAAGACGCGCGCTTCGGGGCGCAGAGCGCGGGCGCTGAGACAAGTGCCGCTGAGCAGGCCGCCGCCGCTAACCGGCGCGAAGAGCGCGTCGAGGTCGTTGATGTCTTCGAGTAGCTCTTTCGCGGATGTTGCTTGGCCAGCGATCACACGATCGTCGTCGTAGGGATGGACGAGGTGCGCGTGCGTCTCGTTGAGAATGCGATTGCAGGTCTCGTTGCGGGAGGTCATTGTCGGCTCGCAGAGTTCGACGCGGCCGCCGTAGCCTTCGATGGCCTGGCGTTTTACGGCGGAGGAATTTTTCGGCATTACGATCCATGCGGGAACGCCGCGCCACGCGGCCGCGCAGGCGACGGCGGCGCCGTGGTTGCCGCTCGATTGCGTGATGATGCCGTGGCGGACTTCGTCGTCGGAGAGCGAGAAGATGGCGTTCGAAGCGCCGCGAATTTTGAACGAGCCGGTTTTTTGCAGATTTTCGCACTTGAAGAAGACGCGGGCGCCGATCCGCGCGTCGAGCGAAGAAGATGTCATGATCGGAACGCGGTGGATGCGCGGCTTGATGCGCTCGTGTGCGATCTGAATCGCTTCCCAGGTGACGGGCTGAGTTTGTGTCGCGGGGCTCATGGTAATTATTTACCGCAGTCTAGCACCGCGGGGAACAGCCATTATGGAACGGCTGCTCGAGTTTGGTCCAAACGCGTTCTTGGATGAAACGCAATTTCGAGTTCGGCACGAAGCGCGTCGCAATTCGGGACGGATCGTGGCGCATGTGGAAATTTGTCGAATACATTTTCGATTTTAATGTGCGATGAACGAATTCTCACTTGACCTCGCGTGACGCTCTGCTAGTGTTGGGTTCCCCCTTCCTCAAGCTGAAAAATCCATTTTCACAATGCCGAGGAGACCATCCCTGTATGGACGCATCTGAACGACGAGTGCTCAAACGCTATAACATTCGCACGCCGCTGCGATTTCGAACGATCAATTTGGCCGGAGGGAGCAGCGATCACTTTACGGAGACGATGAACGTTTCGCGCGGCGGATTTTATTTCGTGACTTCGGCTCCGTTAAAAATGGGAATGCCGATCGAGGCGACGTTGAAGATGCCGGCCGAAGTTACGGGCGGTGAGGCGAGGATGACGAATTGCACCGCGCGCGTGGTGCGAGTGAGAAGCCAGGCGTACAAAGACGGCCGCGTCGGATTCGGAATGGAGATCGAGCAGGTTCACGCGGCGGAGATAGGCGCTGCGGTGTCGGATTGATATGGAGTGCGGCGCTTCAGCACCGCCTTCACGGTCGCACCGTGACCGCAACAATCAGCCTACTTGCCAGGAATATTGACGATCGTTTTTGCGCTTCCGACGTTTTCGAAACGGTCGTAGGCGCGGACGGCGATTGAGTGTTCGCCGGGTGAGAGCTCGCCGGCCGGTGTGAACTCGTAGCGTTCTTCGAGTGAGTCGCTGACGCTGCCGATCGGTGCAATCATGACCCAATCGCCACCGTCGATGCTGTACTGAGCGCGGTCGATGCTACTGGTTGTGTCGCGTACGGCAAATTTCACGATCACGGAGGGAAACGGCGGCTCGCTTCCAGTTTTGACGGTGGTCAATGTGGCTTCGAGCCGATCTATCGTGGGAGGCGTGTTGTCGATGACGAATCGCTCGCTGTCTCGCGTGGTCGTGAGTGCGTCGGCGGTGGGATTCGACGGTGCGTCGCTGGCGACGATGCGTAGGTAGTAGGCGCCGTCGGGCAGGGAAGTGGCGTCCCAGGTGTAAAACTTTTCGGTGAGCTTGTCTTTCAGGACTTTCCACTGTTTTTCGTTTTCGCCGCGATAGAGAACTGTGTAGCGCAGATCGTCTTCGTTGTCGTCATGCGCAGTCCAGAGCACAGACTGCGAGCCTTTTTGCTGGAAGCCCTGCGGTGGCTGTTCGAATTTCGGCGACGACGAGGACGAAATGATTACGCCGGTCGGATTCGCTGCCGGTGGATTTTTCAGTGCGACGGACGGTTGCTGGCCCGATTGCAGGGCCACGATGCCCTGCACGCGAACGTTAGGATCCTGCACGGCAATGCCGTCGATGACGGGCGCGACGTTCCGCGGCAGATAGGCTAGGGTGACCCACTCGATGCCGTCGCCATAGCGGCCATCATGGATGACGGCTTTCCATTGCGCAAAACGCGCGGGAGGCGCTTCGACGGCGGTTGGTTTTGTGTACGGGCCGTACCAGCGCGACCATTCCTTGCCGGGATCTTCCGTATTGCCGGAGCGGACGAAAAATTCGAGGCGTGGCTCGCTCGAAGTCGCGTTCGAAGCGGATTTTGCATTTGGCGCAGTTGGCGGCGGGCTCCACCAGTCGATGCGACCCCATTTCGAGAAGAGTCCTGCGTCGAACGAGCGCGATTCGTAAGTGCCTTCGGGTTCGTACTCGGGGCCGACGGAGAAAACTTTGCCGGGATTTGCGGTACACAAAAAGATTTTGCCGTTCGGTCCGCGCGTGATGCCGGTGATTTGCGCGGAGCCGGCTTTTGCCAGCTGCGCGAAGACGCCTCGGCCATCCACCGCGAGGAGCGCGCCGTTGTTTCCCGTCCCGGCGAGCAAGCGACCTTCGGCCGTGAGCGCGAGCGAATAGACAACGTCGTCGCGTGACGTCCAAAGCTCTTCCGGCGCGCCGTCGGGCGCGATTTTGTAGATGCTGCCGGAAAGCAATGGAGGAAACGGCACGAATGGCGTTTGGGCAGCCGCGCCGCCGGCGCTGATCACCCCTCCGCCGGTGATGGTTGTGGTGCCGCCGGATGTCGAGATGATCGTCGATGATTGCGAGCCGGCGTGCTGCTTTTCGCCGATCGCGGCGGCGTAGACGTTGCCGTCGGGCGCGACGGCGAGCGCGGTGATTTCACGCTTCGACGTTTCGTACAACACAAAACCTTGGGCGGCCGGCTCTTTCTCTTTGTCTTTGCGTGCACCGGCGTTCGCGGTTTTTGTGACGCGGAGCACCCGGCCGCTTGGCTCGGTGCCGACGAGCAGATTGCCTTTGGCGTCGAACGCGAGCACGCGGATGTGGGCTTCGTCGCTGGCGTAGTAGAGCTGGCTCTTGCCGTCAGGAGAGACGGCGAAGATCTGGCCCTTGTCGCCGGTCGCTACGTAGAGCGTCCCGTCCGAGCCGAACGCGAGATCCCAGATGTATTTCGTTTTGGGATCGAAGAACACCGATTTTTCGCCGCTCGACGAAACGCGATAAACCTTTCCGTCTGGAGAAGTGCCGACGTAGAGATTGCCTTTGCTGTCGAATGCGATCGCTTGTGCCGCGAGGTCAGTCGATTCGAACGCTTTGCTCGGCTTTCCGCTGGCGTCAAAACGAAAGACTTTTGCAGGCGAGCCGCCGGCTGCGTACAAGACGCCTTTCGGATCGGAGCGAAGAGTCCAGAGAAACGAGGCGTCGGCGTCGGCGAGCAGCGTGAATTTTGGGGAGAGCTCGAGACGGCCGTCGCTGCGGACGGTTACGCCGGTGGATGTGCCTTTAAGGAATTCTTCGTAGGTGGACTGGCGCCAGCTTCGCGTGTGTTCGGCGTTCGCGTTGGCGACACAAAGTATCGCGGCGAAAATCAACGAGCATGTAGCGGCTAGGAGGCGGAAGCGGCGCAAATTTTGGCTGGGCATCGAGATGGTCACCGGATTTGGAGGTTGAGAGACACGACGCCCGAGACCGGACCGGTCAACTGGACGGATGATTCACTGGCGAGCGATTCGCGCAAAACTTGGACGGTTCCCGGAGCAGGACGCCCGTCGATCACGTTGATCTGCGAAAGCGGCGCGTTCGGCAGCTCCTTGTCGTCCCACAGAATCGTGGGCGACGGCATGAAGAGCCCAACATAAAGCCGGTCGTTGCGGCGCTCGCGATTCAACAGAGCGATGAGTTGGTCGAGCCCCGGGGGGCCACCGCCCCCGGAAAACTGGAAGCCGCGAGAAGCGCGATTTAGCAAATCGCCATCAGTGACCATGACGCGCAGCATCGTGCCACGCGCGATTTGATCGGGAACGTGGACCGTCGTTTCCTCGATGTGCGATTCGCCGCGATACGGATGAAGCAAAACGCGCACGCGCAGGTCTTCGCCGGGCGCCGCTTCACCTTTTTCGAGCCACGCGCTGTCGATCGTGAAGGACTGACGGCCAGGCACGCTTTCGACTTTCAGCGCGACGCCTTCAACATTCGGAACTTCGTAGGTGTTCGTGAAGAGGCGATTGAAAATCGCCTGTACGCTCAGCGCGACCGGCAAGCCGTCGCCGCCGAGAAAATCTCCCGGGGCATACGTGTTTTCGATCTGAACCGGCGCGTGCCCTTTCAATCGAATCTCGCCGGAGAGATGCAGCGTCATTCCTTCGCCGTAGACGGAGTTCTGCGTCAGGCCGTTGAACGTTGTGAGCGCGACGAGAAGCGGCGTCAGTTTTGGATTGTCGACGACGTCGAAGTGCAGCTTCTTGTTGCCGGTGGGCGTGGCGACCGACAGATCGAGCGGAATCATCGGTGGCGGCGCGCCGAGTTTCCCGGTGACGGCGGTGAGATGGTCGCCGGTGATGGTGCCGATGGGGCCGCCAACGTTTACAATTTTTGTCGAGGCAAGCGAAGAGGAGAGCGTCATGACGACGCGGCTACGCGCCATCGGCAGAGCGACCTCACCGAGACTTAAGAACGGATGGCCGCAGAGGTAGACACGGTCGGCTTGAACCGCAGTGACCGTGCAGGCGGAGTTGATCGAGGCGTCGCCGGAAACGAGAACCATGCCGGCCATGTCGCCTGCGGCGAGTTTTTTGTCGTCGGCCTGAGGAGCGGCGGTGCCGCCTTGCGTGGCGGCGAAGCCGAAGCTGGCGATTTCCGGCGCGAACTGTTGCAGCGTCGCAGTCTGAAATCCAGAGAAAACGAGCGGTGTTGCGATTGGCTCGAGCGACGAGCCGGAGGGCAGGCCATTGCGCGCGGCGGCTTCGCGCGGGAGCGCGACTTGTTGCGGCTGCGATTGCGCTTGAACCTGTGTTGACGAATAAGTGGGCGCGGTCGATTGCGTCTGCGGTTGCTGCGACGCCGAAACCGGTTGCGCGTTGTTTGATCCAGCGGGGTGCAGGATGTCTTCGATCGGCGTTACGCCGCCGATGGCTTCCTTTGTGAAAACGCCCAGTTTTAGCGAGAGCGCGCCTGCGAGTTTGCCGTCCAGATAGACCGGGCTGCCGCTCATGCCGGCGACCACGCCGGTGTGCTCGACTTTCTCGCCTTTGAGTTGGACCAGGATGATCGATTGCTGGGGGCCAAGAAAATTGGGCATCACGCCGATGACCTCGAGGTCGAATTTTTCGACCTGGTCGCCAGCGAAAATGGTGTAGGCGTAACCTTGCATGCCGGGGCGGACCTGGCTCAAGGGCAGGATCTCGTTGGATTGTGCTGAAAGTGTGGGACTTAGCGCGGCGGCAAAGGCGATCGTCACGATCGGCGCAATGAAGCCAAGCAGAAACGATGGACGGCAACTTCGCACTGCGGGGGTGCTCGACTTTGGCACGAACATGAAGGGTTCATGATACTTGCGGCGGTACGGGGACGCAATTGAACGGACGGAGGCCAAAAAGTAGGCGATAGATGCTAGGCGTCCTAGGACTAAACTTGGGTGTCTAACGCTGGGGGAGCCACGTTTTTCGCGCGCGTCGTGCGCGACAACATCTCTGGATTGGGTCACATGATGAGGATGAGCGAAATGCGTTGCCGGGTTGTTCGGCGTGGTATCTTCTGCGGATGAAAAATCCCCGCGGGAAATTCGTCGCTTCGAAAATTCGCGTTTCGGCATTTGCGACCTGTTTTGTATCGGCGACCGCGATTGTGGTCGCTGGTTTTGGTCCGCTTTTCGCGCAGGAAAAAGTGGCGTCGCAACTTGCGACCGGCTTTGTCTCCATCAAAGAGGATACGTTGCGCGCCGATCTGACCTTCCTGGCGTCAGACGCGCTGCAAGGGCGAATGTCGCTACAAACCGGCGACGAAGTGGCGATTGCGTGGATCGCGTCGGAGTTCGCAAAGGCGGGACTCAAGCCGGCGAACGGCGACAGTTATTTGCAAGCGGTACCGTTGATTGAATATCGCGGTGATCGCGCGCGATCGTACGTCGCGTTGAAACGCGATGTGGCGGCCGAGAAGCAATGGAAATTTCCGGACGCGTACGGCGCGTATCGCGCTGACGTGGATGTGACCGCGCCGGTGGTTTTTGCCGGGTATGGCATCACTGCTCCAGACCTTCACTATGACGATTATCGCGGGATCGATGTGCACGGAAAGGTCGTGCTGCTTTTCGATCACGAGCCGCAGGAGGCGGAGCCGAATTCGATCTTCAATGGCACGGGCAACACGCGCTATGCGACGACGCGCGTGAAAGTATTGAATGCGCAGGCTCACGGAGCGGTTGGGGTGTTGATCGTCGGCGAACCGAATCGCAAGCACCCTTCGAATCAAGAACGCGCAGCCCGCATCGGAGGATCAGTGACGCGGGCGGTGCCGATTCCGTCGCAGGCGAGTGCGGATGACGACGTGCGCATTCCGTCGGCAGTTGTCTCTGACGCGATTGCGGCGGAAATTTTGGCGAACGCGGGCGCGACGCCGTCGGAATTGCAATCGAACATCGATAAGGATTTGAAGACGCAGTCGCGCGCGTTGGCCGATACGCAGGTAACAATTCATTTCCGCAACAGTGCGACGACGGAAGGGAACAGCTACAACGTCGCAGGGCTGCTTGAAGGCAGCGACCCGTCGCTCGCGGCCGAAACGATCTTGATTACCGCGCACCACGACCATGACGGTATGAGCGGCAGCGAGATTTGGCACGGCGCCGACGACAACGGGTCGGGAACAATTGGAGTCGTCGCACTGGCGCACGCATTTGCGGAAAATGCGCGCGCGGCCGGCGGGCAGAAACCGAAGCGTTCGATTTTGTTTGTTGTCTTTGCGTCGGAAGAGCGGGGCTTGCTCGGGGCTTTTTATATGGCGGCGCATCCGTTGCGTCCGCTGGCGACAACGCGTGCGATGATCAATTTCGACATGATTGGGCGGAACGAAACTGAGAGCGATCAGACCAAAGGATTAATTGAGATTCCTGCGGATACGACCAATCGTCTGAATCTGATTGGTGCGCTGTACAGTCCCGATTACAACCGGACGGTCGTCGCCGAGAATAAATTTGTCGGCCTCGATCTCGACGATCGCTTCGATCACGAAGCTGCGCTGAACGTTTTCTTTCGCAGCGACCAGTTTCCGTTTGTGCTGCACAACATTCCGGCGTTCTGGTGGTTCACCGGATTTCATCCCGATTATCACCACACGACGGATACGGCCGAGAAGATCAACTACGTGAAGATGGCGAAAATTTTGAAGCTGGCCTATTTGAGCGGCTTTGCGTTCGCGGATGAGCCGACTTCGCCGAAATTCATTGAGAGTCCAGGCGCCGCGAGCGCTCGTAACTAGCGAACAATCTCGATTTCGCCGTCGCAGTTAAAGCGAGAAATCGACTTCGATCGGATCGATCAGCGGAATCAGCCAGCCGAGCAACCTTTGATGCACGGGATGCGCGTTGTAGCGTTCGAACGCCGCGGCGTCGGCAAATTTCATCGAGCCGCCGAGCTCGTACCCTTGTCCGCGTGGCGAAATATTCAGGCCGACCCACGATTCCTGCACTTCCTTGATTTCGTCTTTCAGCTTTCGAATTTCGGTGACGCAATGATTTTTCTGCTCGCTGGTCACGCCACTCTTGAATCGAAATGCAAACATATGGATGTACATGATCGTTCTCTTCACCTCTTGGAGTGAAATCCGAGCGCCTTGATTCGCTGATCTAAAATCGTCGCTCGCAATTTTTCGAGACCACACCCGGAATGTCAACATCGATTGCGCCGAAGCCGAGCTCGAAAACTTTCCTGCTTGACACCGCCGTACCGTCGAGAGCAGCATTCAACCGATTTAAATGGGCCTTTCCAGTCCCGGGCCTTCTCACGGGGAAATAAAACATGCCAATTCGCGCAAGGCTCGTTGCCGTTGCATCGCTGCTCTTCGCACTGTTCGCGTTCCCTTCGGCATCTCCTGCCGCCGACAACGCGTTCGTTCGCATCAACCAGCTTGGCTACCTCACTGGCTCACCCGCTCGCGCCTATCTGATGTCCAAAGGCACAGAATCGGGCGCTGCGTTCGAAGTGCTCAACGCCAAAGGCATCGCGCTCTCGACCGCGCCCATTGGCGCGAGTCTCGGAGTTTGGGGCAAGTTCAACGTGTTCGCGCTCGATTTCACTCCGACGGCGGCGGGCACGTTCACGATCGAAGTG
>Ga0206939_10114_pt1 | contig 23950 bp, 19 predicted proteins | sample Alteio_BWOrgHeat_10_FD_152921 | JGI IMG/M metagenome (GOLD analysis project Ga0206939, IMG submission 152921) | Enriched cells from forest soil in Barre Woods Harvard Forest LTER site, Petersham, Massachusetts, United States -... | ecosystem: Environmental > Terrestrial > Soil > Temperate forest >... | reverse complement strand
TCAAAGCGTCAAACGTTCATGGCGCGATGGTCCGCTACATTGACGCGCATGGAAAAGCGTTCGAGCAAACCGCGAGCAAAGATACCTATACCGGATTTTTCTACGGGGTCGCGCAATCGCTCCCATATGTCAAAAACGCCGCGCTCAAGAATGTGATCATCGCGGATATTGAAAACTTGGGCGATTATTTTCTGAACCATGATTTGTCGTTTGCTTTACATGACGAGACGTCATTGAATTTCAATCCCTACTTGGGAAAAACGTTCATGAAAGACGCGGTGATGGATCTCCAGGAAAACGCTTCGTCGCGGCGAAACGCCATTCGCGCGCTGCGGATTCTGCGCTGGTACTTTTGGATTCATGGGCAAACGCCTCCGCCTTCTTTCGCGCGGATGATCCGGGAGTTGAAGCATCCGGACGTATCAACGCTGAACCGGGAAATCATCCCGCTGCTCAACGATCTCAGGCGCGGGCTCAGAATGGTCCAGAGCAACGTTCACCGTTCCGCGCTGCGTGGACCGCGAGAAGGCTTGAGCGCCACGCCTTACATCAAGCTTGATCTCATTCTTCTGCGCGCCTTGCAGAATCTGGATGCCGATAGCGCCGGCCGCGACATTGGCTCGATTGAAGATCTCAAAATTCTTCCGTCTCAATCCCTGCATGCCCTGCATTTCATTAAAGTGGCCGCCGAAGCGCTTCCGAAACCGAACCGCTTTGACCGCTACTACCGCGCGAACCTTTATGAAGGAAAAGCGCTTCTGCGCACGGCTGAGGAATGGCATCAAATTGATGAAGACGCGACCGTCGCGCTTTTCGGACAAACTGAAGCCGACACGCGTCGAACCGCAAGCGCGCATCTCAGTTATCTCGCGCTGCATGATCTGATTCTGCTCGAAAAAGATCCGCTTGTCCGATTTAAATATCAGACCCTGTTCGAGGCCCAGTTCCAACCGATGAGCTCCGACGGCAATGCCATGATCGATGCGATGCAGGCGTCGATAGGGTTATCCCCAAGACAGCTGGGCCTCGCTTGGTGGTCGCTTGAGCGTTATCCGCTGGATCGCCGCGGCAAGGGAGATCGTTACTGGTTGGAAAATAAAAAAGAGTTGCTGGCCGCTTTCGGCGGCGAAGTGAATGGACAAGCCCGCGACCCGCTGCCGCCGGACTTAAGACCCCGCGACGCTTTTCTCTGGCAGCGCAGCGCGCGTTCGATCCGAGGCGATCAAGAGGGCTGGCTGTATCCACCAGTTGATTACCTTTTTGCCTACTGGCTCGCCCGAACGGCAGATCCTTCAGGCCTTTTCGGAGCCCAAAAGGACCGCTAATGCGGAAGCAACGTTAGAAAAATTCTGACTCTTTGCCCATACGCTTGCGACTTCTCCCATCCCTTGAAGCCTGGCCCGATCAACGAGCAGCCGCTTCAAACCTTCTACTAACAGGCCTGGAACAGAAGGTTCCGAACCCATTGCAATCATGTCCCCGAATTCGGGCTTGAAGACTTCCTTCGCGCCGTAGCTCGGAGTGGTTAAGACGGGAAGACCCGCGTGCAAAGCCTCTAAAAGAGTTAATCCGTAACTTTCATGTTTTGATGGAAAAACATATAAATCAGCCATCTCGAATAGCGCTTTCTTTTTTGCGCCGGCCGCATAGCCAACGAAATGGACTTGCGTGCGTTTAAGACTGGATGCCATTTTTCTTAGCTCATTTTCGTACTTTTTCCCCATCATGTAAGCGGCTTCACCTGCGATAAACAAACAGACCCCTTGTGTTGGATAATCCGTGCGGCTTTCCCACATCGCCAATGCTTTCAGGAGACGATCCTGTCCTTTTTCCGGTGAGATCCGGCTCAACATCAACAAGACCGAAGCCCCTTCCGGAATAAGATAAGCTTTGAGAATTTGGCTTTTCGCCATTTCGATACCTTGGCTTGCGATAGGCTCTTCCCAGACGCCCCATGGAAGTACATGAACGCGAGACGCTTCCAGATCCGGATAACAACGCAAAAGAATCTCTTTCATCCGCTGGGACGGCACGACGAGGCCTTTTGAATAGCGTACGCTCGATTCTTGCTTCTCCCAGACCAGCTTTAAGACATCCGGAACAGCCCAAGCGAGTCCCAGCCGGCAGATCTTCCTATATAAAGACGTCGTGGTGTCGGGTTTCAGCCATGAATGCAGGTAGAAAGTCGTGAAGTAGTCCACGACGTCTACGTGATAAATCGTGAAGATGGAATAGCCTTTCTCGGCCAGCGTTTTGAAATCAGGGCCTTCGGAAACGTCATTGCAGAGAACCACAGTGTTAGCGGGGTCGTATTGAAGAATCGTTTCTGTCAAACGCTTCTCAAATTGTCGACAGAACCGGGCGTATTGCAGCTCGGAATAACGGACCAGATCTTTTTGCTGCGGAGCGGACTCCTTCAGCAGCGACGGACCTAAAACCTTCAGCTCGAAAGGCTTGGCTTTCCCCCATTCTTCGACGAGATGCTGCGCAACCGCCGCGCCACCGCCTAAAGGGACTTCTCCTAAGTTAAATCCGCTGTGGGCCGCCGCATACAAGACCTTCGTCATAATCCTCATGCTATCATTTGGAAATATGCGATGGCTTGATTCCCTCGAACGCCGTTTTCATTGGTTAGCGATCCCGCAATTTCCTCTTTTCATTGCGACCGCGAATGCTTTTATCTATTTGATGGCGCAGTTTCAACCTATATTTGTCGAACGTTTGGTACTGGATCCCGGGATGGTGTTGAATGGCGGAGAATGGTGGCGGGTTGTCACATTTCTTTTCGTCCCCCCAATGAACATGAACCCTATTTTTCTCGTCTTCTGGATTCTTTTGCTCTATCAATATGCGCAAGCGCTCGAAGCTGCATGGGGAGAATTCCGGTTTTTCTTTTTTTATTTGATCGGAGCCATCGCGACTGTGATCGCTTCATTATTCATTGTTCATGAACCCATCGGAAACGAATCCCTTTACATCACCATTTTTTTAGCTTTCGCCACATTGTTCCCCGAGTTTGAGTTACTTCTTTTCTTTTTTATCCCACTGAAGGTGAAATACCTGGCCTGGTTTACATGGGTGATGATCGTGGTGACCCTGATCATCGGATCATCCGTCACACGGATTGCGCTCGCGGCGTCACTACTGAATTACATACTCTTTTTTGGACAGGATCTTTGGAAGGCGGCTTCTCTACGAGTAGAAGTGTACCGAAACAGGAGACGTTTTCGATCCTAGAAGTCTTTGAGAAGTTCCTTGGCGTTTTCCGACATGAAGTAAAAAATTCCTGCCACGACGATCGCGACAATAACGAGAATGGTCCAATTAAATTCTGAACTAGTCGCGTTAGCGATCACGCTGTATTTCGATAGGTTCCCACTTGTGACGTTGCTTTCGCGTTCCTGCCACTTACTGAAAAGAATGCCGCATTTCGGACATTCTTTATCCGCTTCTTCTACAGCCGCTTGACATTGGGGGCACGTGGTCATAGCGCAGAAGTTACAAAAATTGTGCGGGAGAAACAACTCTTAAACGCGTAGGCGAGCTTTTTCTAAATCCTCCACAACGGACGGCGGCACATCAACGCAAGCAAGCGACGACCGGTGCGTTTTGGGTCCGTGAAAATCAGAGCCGCCGGTCACCACGAGCCCGCAGGTTTGCGCCATCTCGAGGTAGCGGCGAATCAAAGACTTTGAATGCTCAGGATAATACGCTTCCATTCCCATCAGCCCCATATCGACGAGCTTCTTTAGAAGCTCAGGCGACGTGTAATAAGACGGGTGCGCTAAAACCGGAACTCCTTTAGCAAAACGAATCTTTGCAATCACGTCAGCTGCCGAGGGACCATCCATCGAGACGTATGCCGGCCCATCGCGTTTCAAATAGCGATCAAAGGCCTCCTGCCGCGTTTTGACAAATTTCTTTTCCACGAGCGCGTCCGCTAAATGCGGACGCCCTACCGCGCCACCGGCCGCCAGCGAGACGACATGCTCATAGGTAATGGGAATTCCCAAAGCGTTTATCTTTTTCGTCATGGCCGCGATGCGCTCGAGCCTTTTGAGACGGAGTTGCGCGAGATGCGTTTGAAAGGATGTCGAGGCATAGTCAATAAAATAGCCGAGGATGTGACAATAATGATCACCTTCCGCACTCATTTCAATTCCGGGAATCAATCGGATTTCAGGGTGCGATTGGGCTAGCGGCTGAATAGCCTCAAGACCGACGGTAGAATCATGGTCGGTCACGGAAAGTATACGAACGCCAAGCTCAAGCGCTTTAGAAAAAAGCGCCTCTGGAGCTAGCGTCCCGTCGGAACAGGTGGTATGGGTATGGAGATCAACCGAGCTGGGCAATCTTACTCAGGCGACACCGACGGCACTTCGTTGCGCGACTGGCAATAAATGCAATAGCGGGCCCATGGCATGACTTCTAGGCGCAGGCGCGGGATCGTTTTTTGGCAGGATTCGCAACGGCCGAAAACGCCTTTCTCGATCTTGCGGATCGCTGCTTCGATGCCATCTAAGTTCTGCTTTTCGGAATCCGTGATGTCGAACAGAAGTTCTTTCTCAACGGAACGCGTCGCGATGTCGGCCTCGTCGCCGATCTCGGGCTCTTCCTGCTGAAACTCCTGCTCTTCTTTCTTACGATGGACGATCTCGGAAAGTTCTTCCTGCTTCTGATTCAGGATGTCACGAAATTTATTAATTTCGGAGGTGGACAACGGCTTCTCATCCGCCGACTTCGAAGGCGCAATCTCCAAAGATTTTCTCGAGATGGAACGCATCACGGGAGCCTTGACAATCTTGATCTTGCGCACGGTCAGTGACGACGTGGACTTGGCCTCGATCTTGGCCTTCGCTTTGCCCTTGGCTTTTACTTTAGGCATTGGTTTCGCTTTTACGGCTTTCTTTGCGGCCTTCTTAGCCGGTTTTTTTGCAATTTTCTTCTTCATTTTCTTTGGCATGTTAAAAAATCCTCCAGAATGAACAGATAAACTACACGATTGATGCCGGACAAGTCAACGGGTCGCGACGACTTTGACCGTGCGGAGCTCTTCGGTTTCCTGACCGCTCACGCGAATGTCTTTTTCCGCTAGATCCTTTAGAAAGTCAACAATCTCCTGCGTAATTCGTTCCCCAGGAATGAGTACCGGAATGCCCGGAGGGTACGGCGTCAGCGTTTGCGCGCTAATATGGCCGACGGCTCTTGATAAAGGAACGCGTTTAGCGCGCTTTTGCAGAAATACATCGCGCGGCGTCATCGCCATTTCTGTCGACAGCGAAGGCAGCTGAAGCACCCAATTTTTTTCATGCCCGGGCTCTTTACGGTCAATTTCTTCGAGCGCCGACACCAACTTTTCAACATCCTGGCGCGTCGTGCCTGTTCCCATGATAGCAATCAAACTAAAGAGATCGGCGCAATCGACTTGAATCCCATAGTCTTTGGCCAGAATATCTTCCACGTCATAGCCGGAAAGCCCCATGCGAGTCACATTAACTGTGAGCTTTGTGACATCGAGATCGTAGCCTTTCGCGCGAATTTCCCCCGGCGTCAGACAAGACAGATGCTTGAGCTTATTGATCCGGTCGCGCGCCATGGCCGAAAGACGGATAATCCGCGAAAATATTTTTTCACCGTGAAAAAAGGCCTGCCGCCGCGCCGCATCGAGCGAGGCCAAAATCAAATAATTCGGGCTCGTGGTTTGCAGCAACGACAATATTTTTCGCACGCGCGTGATGTCCACCATATCGGAATTGATATGCAGCACAGACCCTTGCGACAGCGCGGAAAGAATTTTATGCGTGGACTGCACACACATGTCCGCGCCCGCTTCGACCGCCGACACCGGCAAGTCTTTGTGAAATTTGAGATGCGCCCCATGCGCTTCGTCCACAAGGAGCATCTTTCCGCGTGCGTGACAGATCTCGGCGATTTTCTTTAAGTCGGTGGTGACGCCGTGATACGTGGGGCTCGTCACAAAAACGGCTTTGGCTTCCGGAAATTGGTGCAGGGCTTGTTCAATCTGCGCGGCGTCGGAATCAAAAATGATGTCGAGATGCTGATCCACTTTCGGCTGAATCCAGATGGGCCACACACCCGACATGATCACGCCGGAAAGGGTCGACTTGTGCGCGTTGCGAGAGAGAATAACGGAATCCCCCGGCTGGCACGCTGACATCAGCATCGCCATATTACCCACGGATGAGCCATTCACGAGGAACTGCGAATACTTCACACCGTATGCCTCAGCCATAAGCGCCTGCGCGCGCTTGATGGGCCCTACGGGATCATGCAAAGAGTCGACTTCCGGAAATACCGTCACATCGAACTTATAAAGGTTGCGTCCCGTATAGCTGCGCAGGCGTTTGTCGATGCCTTCGCCGTTTTTATGGCCGGGCGTATGGAACGACGTGACGCCGCGCTTGGCGCGGGCCATTAACACATCAAGCAGCGGGGTACGGTCCTGATTTTTCACTTTTTCCTCATCCTCTTAAGTACTTCGGTATCCGGAACAGCCCCTCATGCGTTTGGCCATCATAGAACCGCAGAGACTTCGAAATAGTTCCCAGCTTCCGGTCCACTTGCTTCGCTGAGATGTTCAGCGGATCCGCCTTCTGACTCGCAATGATGAACGCCCAAGGTTCGTCAAACGACGGCACGTAACTGTAATAAGACCTGACGACTTTAAAAACTTTCTTCAGCGTTCGCTTCACCTGCGCGTGAAACCGGATTTTAAGCCAACTGCCGGAACCCGACTGCACGACGAGCAGGCCGGTCGGATTTAAACGGCCCAGCGCCTCTTGGTAAAAACTCTGCGTATAAAGCCCTGCCACCGGATCGCCGGCTTCCGGCGTAGGTAAATCTGAGACGATGATATCGAATCGCTCCTGGGTTTGTGCGATATATTTTTTGGCGTCGGCGATGATCAGCCGCGTTTTGGGATGATGGAGGGCTCCGCGATGCCAGGACACCAGATGCTGGCGGCAAAACTCGACGACGTCGCGATCGATATCCACCATCGTCACTCGCTTTATCGACGGATGTTTCAGGATTTCTCGAACGGTCGCTCCTTCGCCGCCGCCGAGGACCAAAATCTCTTTCGGCTTGGGATGAAGCATCATCGCCGGATGAACCAGGCTTTCGTGATAAATAAATTCGTCGCGCTCGGCGGATTGAAGCTCGTTATTTAAGATCAAGCAGCGACCGAAGGAAAAAGTCTCCGCGAGCGTTACGCGCTGATAGTCTGTTTTCGCGCGCAGAAGGATTTTCTTCAGCTCGTGGCGATGATGATCGTGTGGCGTGACTTTTTCAGTAAACCAGGATGGGGCCATCAGATTAGGAAGGTTTATGTTTGAGTAAACGTGAGGGCAACGGCAGCATGCCTCGCCGCATTTCGATGGCCGTCATGTTTTTGGCTTTAAATTTTTTGGCGGCATACGTGTAGGCTTTCCACGGGTTGATTTCAGTCCCGCACGTAAACACATCGAGTGATGCGAAATTGTATTCGGGCCATGTGTGGATCGCCAAGTGCGATTCCGCGATCACGACCACGCCGGAAATGCCGTGCGGATTAAAGGTATGAAAAACCACGTCGACGATCCTAGCCTTGGCATGCTTGGCGGCGTCCACCATGATCGCTTCGACTTTGTGGACATCATTAAGAATTTTGGAATCGCATTGGTACAGTTCGATGAGCAGATGTCTTCCGAGTGATCTCAAGGTAAAAAATTATAGTTTATCCCCAGAGCCTGAGTCGAATTCCCGCGTACACTGTGCGGCCAGGCAGCGGATATCCGGGCTCTTCTTCATAACGCTTATTTAATAAATCATTCAGCCCTAAAAAGAGTTCCATCTGTCGCCACTGGTAGGCCATGCGCACGTCCATCACGAAGCGCGAGCCCATTTTCGTGCCGGTCCCGTCGTTGCCGGAGAAGCGCGAGCTCTCATAACGCAGCGTGGGATCAAATTCCCATTTCTTATTTGGCGTGATCACGGCGTAAAAATTGACAGTGTCGCGCGGGCTGTCAGCAAGCGCCACCCAATGATGAACACCCGCCGGCATTCCGACATTTTGCAGATAGGTGTAGTTCCAGCCGTCGCGGAAGAATTCATTGACCGTATGGTCGATTTGAATTTCAAATCCCTGCCGCCGCGCGCTCGCGACGTTGCCGGCCGTGAAAGAAGACGATTGGATTTCGTCTTCGACATTTGCGCGGAAATAGTTGACCTTGAGCGTGCGAGAAGATTCATGCGTCACGAAACCGGTTTCATACGTCCACGCCTTTTCCGGGCTCAGCGTCGGATCGAGATGCGCTTCGTCTAAGGTCGGAGCGCGGAAGGAATGTTCGGCGGATCCTGTGAAGCTCAACCAGTCCGTCGCGTCCACCATTCCTTGCATGCGCGGACTGGCCTGATCGCCATACTGATCATTTTTATCGTAGCGTCCGCTCGGAATGAGCGTCAACGCCTTCCAACGCCATGTCTCCTGCGCGAAGACGCCAACATTATCCGTATTTCCGTTAAAAGAGTTGGACGGGGTGAGCCGATCTTCAAAATTTTCGTCGTCATGAATGAGGCTCGCTCCCGCCAGCAGCCCGTAGGGCAAAGTCAGCTGAAGATCGGCGCCTTTGCTGTGCTCGCGGCGATCAATACTCGTCGCGTTAGCGGGATTGGGATCCGCCGAATCATCTAAATCCGTTTCACGCGAACTTCCAAAAAACCGCGCCGCTAAAAACGTATCGTGCGGCAGATCCACCAAATAAGACGCACGCAGCGACGTGTCATCACGGACTTGGCGAGCGACCGGCGTGCTGGCGGGCTTTTCATCTTTATTATTGAATCCCGTCGGATCAAGTGGCGCGGTGGACGTTAAACAGAGCGGATCAAAGATATTCGCGCAGCGAAATCCCGGCAGCCCCGCATTGTTATGAAAGGAGCTCGCGTCAAAAATAAATTTGCCCGCTTTCCCCATCGATACGCCGGCATTGCCGCCAATGTTGTATTGGCTGTTGTCGGAGTTACTGCGGAAACCGCTTTCCCATTCCTGATCGCCGTAAAAGAAATAATCGACGGGCCCTTGGCGCGATCCAAAATCCAGCTTGTACGTTTGCCGACTATAGGACGCGTCTTCATAACTCACATGGCTAACGGGATATCCCGTGTAAGTCGCGCGCTTCGAGATGACATTGATCACGCCGCCCATGGCATTGGGGCCATAGAGCGCCGACAAGCCGCCGCGCACAACCTCAATATGATCAATTTGCTCGATGGGAATTTCCGAAAGATCTGCCGGGCCCAAGCCCGAACCTTCTACAGGCCGCCCGTCGATGAGGACCAACGTTTGATTTGGACTCGCCCCACGAAATCGAGCGGTAAGCGGATAGGCCGATGATCCTTTGGGTTGAATCAGAATGCCCGTTTCGCGCGACAGCGCTTCGCCGGCATTCTGGGCATCAAACTTGCGCGCATCCTCGGGATTCACCACATCGACGTTAGCGGGCAGCGTACGACTTGGCAAGAGCGTTCGCGTCAGCGTTACGAACGACGCTTCCGGCGGCACCGTCATCGCGCGCGGCGCCGGAGTGCTGATGGTTTCGCCGTAATCGGCAATCGTGGGAATCCACACCGGAGCCGTTATCGTCGAGACAATGGGCGGTGTAACCGCTGGAACCGTCGTGCTTGTCGCTACAGCGTTCGGAACGGCATTGGCCTCAGAGAGACCCGCTAGTCCGGAGATAGCGGCGATGAAGAAAATTTTCTTCAAGGAAGAGGCATCCATGCGCTGGGAGAATAGCCAAATGAAAATAAAGAAGGATGCAGGATTTCCGCTAGGATTTCGAGCGAGTCGACCACGCGCGGCCCCGGCCGATTGAAATATTGGTTCCCGTCAGTCAAATAAACTTTCTTTTCCTGCACGGCGCGTAAAGAACTCCACTCTTTTCGACTCGTCAATGCCGTCATTTCTTTTTGAACGCGCGGCAGATCAAACCCGCAAGGAAGAATGACGAGCACGTCAGGATCTTTTTCGAGGATATCATTCCACTCCATCCAGGGTGAATGCTTGCCGGCCTCGCCGAAAAGATTAATGCCACCAGCCATCTTCACAAGTTCCGGGACCCAATTCCCGGCCGCCATGAGAGGATTAATCCATTCGATGCAAGCCACGCGAGGCCGATGAGAGAGCAATGCGGTCTTATTGGAAACCATGGCCATGCGCTTTTTGCAGTCTTGAATCAGCTGTTTCCCTTGATCCGGAATTTTCATGGCCGCTGCGATCATCGCGAAATCGTTCCAAATATCCTGAAGATTATCCGGACGCAGGCTGACAATGTCCGCCGTTCGCAGGAGATCGGGCCCAAGGGATGCTTCGACATCTTTCCTGCTGACCGCACAGACCTCGCAATGGGATTGCGTGACGATCACATCCGGATGCAGCGCTTCTAAACGCTCTCTGTCTACCCTATAAATAGGAAGGCCGGAACTTAAATGATCTTTGACGGAGCGATCGATGTCGAGGCTCGATTGCGCGGTGTCGAATAACGTGGAGGTGCAAACAGGAAGTTGATGAACAACGGTCGGAAAATCGCATTCGTGAGAACGACCTACAAGGCTCGATTCCCCTCCGAGAGCGCAGACAATTTCCGTCGCGCTGGCGAGTAACGAAACGACTTTAGGAGGCTCTAGCGTCACTCAGGACAGGAAATGCGCGGCTGGCCAGATAAAACGCGCCGAACAAGATCGCCGTATAGCCCAAGTCTCCGAGGAATGTGTTTTGGAAAAAAGGCAGCCCGGCCTCATAGCACATCGTCAAACCCTGCAGCGTCTTGGGGTATATCGATTCCGATGCCCACGTCCCAAAATTCGTGCCCGCAAAAAATAAAACGGAGGATGCGGCAGACCCTAACGCGATGCGCCCGACGCTGATGTCCTTCTTGATCCAAAAGCCGATGAGCACAATCAAGGCGAAGCAGAGATAAATGAGCGGTGTTTGGGAACTGAATCCTAAAATAATATCGGAGGTGAACATCGCCAAGAGCGGAACGCCAAAAGCGGCGATCCGGTTATCAAATTCCGCGCCGCCAAAAAGCGCCATCGCCGCGACCGGCGAGACATTCCAAGGATGCGGCATCACACGAGCGATGGCCGCCATCGCGATCATTCCAACTAGCGTTAAAAAACGGGGCTTCATCATCACAATCCTCCAAGGAGCACATCTCGATAGACAAAGGGAGCCTTCACCACTTGCTCCCCAAGCGTGATGTCTATTTTATCTTGAAAAATGGGCCCTTCATAAACAAATGTGTGATATTCCCCATTTTCGCCGCAGGGGTCGACTCCGTCCGGCAAGTCCGCGAGAAACGTTTCATCGATCGATTTTCCCGCCCAAGACTCGGGCAGCACGCGCTCGTCGACGCAAACAAGCACGGCCTTGAACCCCTGCGTGACAAAATGTTGAATGAGCTCGCGGCTGTCACGCTTCCATAACGGATAGATACCTTCCATTCCCCAGGCCGCCAAATTCTGGTCGCGGTACGCTTTCAAGTCTTCGAGAAAAATATCGCCGAACACGACGCGCTTGATCCCCTTCGCGAGATACGTGTGAAGCGTCGCTTTTAATTTAGCTTCGTATTCCTGATTGGTGGGTTCGTACGACATGTAGATCTTGTCGCACGGGATCCCGGTCGCTTTGGCTTGCGCCTCCAAGAGCGACTCGCGTACCCCGTGCATACAGATCCGTTGATATTGGCTGGTGACGGTTGTGATTAATGCGACGACGTCATAGCTTCCGGAGCGGAGGATTTCATGCAGCGCCATCGCGCTGTCTTTTCCGCCGCTCCATGAGAAGACTATTTTTTCTTTCACTCAAAGTGACATTGGACTCCGCCGATAAATTTGCGGCCCGGCAGCGGATAGCCGTCTTGCTCTTCGTAGTGTCTATCCGTGATGTCATTCACTTGGAAATAGGGCTCAAGCGCTTTCCATCGCGTCACGAGTTTCATATCCCAGAGCACCATGGAACCGAGTTTGTCGCCCGTGTCTCCATTCGAAGCAAAGCGCGCGCTTTCATAGCGCAGAGAGTTCGTCCAGTCTAGCCATGCGGTGGGGCTCCACGTCACATACCCATTCGCTTTATGACGCGGACTATAAGCCAGATCCACAAAATTAGGAGATCCAGGAAGAACTCCGACATTTTGCAGATAGGTATAGTTCCATCCCTCTTTGAGGTAATCGTTGAGCCGATGATTAATTTCAATTTCCATTCCTTGGCGGCGCGCCGTCCCGACATTGATGACTTGCGAGTTTTCCTGGTCGGGATCGGCAAACGTTCCACTGTTGAACGTAAGCGGATTAATCACTTGAATTAGATTTTTAACATTGGCACGGAAGTACGTGGCTTTAAAACTGGCGGCCTCATTATGCAGCTCAAAGCCGGCATCATACGTCCAGGCGGTTTCAGGATGAAGAGTTGGATTTCCCATGTATGTCGCATGGATAAACCGACCGCCGCCTTCATCAAATGTGCCGAAGTCGGTAAACGGATAATATAAATCATCAATTGCCGGTGCACGGAAAGAGCGGGCGCTTGATCCTGAAAAGCGCAGCCAGGGCGTCGCATCTGCTAACGCCTGCACGCGCGGGTTGGCGGTATCGCCAAACGCGCTGTTGTGGTCAAAGCGCCCGCTTGGGATGAGCGTAATCATTTTCCATTTCATCGTATCCTGCGCGAAGAACGCATAATTTTCTTCCCAGCGAATGAACGAGTTGGTCGGCGTGATATGGTCCGTCGTGTCCTCGCGATCGTGGATGAAATCTCCTCCGACCACGAGCCCGAGCGGCAAATCAAATTGCGCCGAGCTGCCTTTGGTGGTCTGCAGCGTGTCGCTGTTCACAAAGTCGAGATCATCCTGATATTGGACTCGATGTTCAGATTCCCAGGCTTTGATCGTCATTTGCGAGGCCATCGGCAGCGGAATGGTGTAAGCGGCGTTTAACGCCTTTGTGTCGGTGTTTTGTTGAGCATCCGGCGTGGTGGCTTGACGTTCGACGTTATTGTCGAACTGATTCGTGGGAATAAAAATTTGTCCCGGCACGCCGATTTGGGATTGGAACTCCGAGACATCAAACGTCAGCTTCGATGCGGCAGGGAGCTCAAGGCCAAAATTGCCGCCGGCGTTGAACGTGTCGGCCTGGCTATTTTGGCGAAAACCGTCCTCGTGCTGGGTATCGCCGTAAGCGAACACGTCCAGCGGACCATTTTTGGCGCCGGCGCTGGCGCGGAAAATATTGCGTCCATACGATCCATAATCATATTCGACATCCGCGGCAGGCTTGAGATAGGACGTTCCTCGACGGGTGATGACGTTTAAGACGCCGCCCATCGCGTTCGGACCGTACAAGGCAGATACGCCGCCGCGCACCACTTCAATGTGATCAATGGCTTCCGTTGGAATTTCCGTCAAATCCGCAAAGCTTGGAAATGAAATGCCTCCAACCGGACGTCCGTCCACTTGGACAAGATTTTGAGCTGTACTGGCACCGCGAATCTGAACGGTTTCTTTTCCCCCTAATCCACCCGTGGGCGACACCTGGACACTGGTCATTCGTTCGGCGGCTTCGCCGGCTGTCTGCGGAGACCAAGCGCTAAAATCCATAGAAGAGAGCGTTTGTGTATTAGTGGGGAGATCATTGTCGGAAATGGCTGTGCGCGTCAGCGTCATAAATGCTTCGGACGAAGAAGACGAGACCCCGGCGGACGCTGGAGCGGCTGTGGTATCGGAATAAACGACAGAGCTGAAGAAACTCAGAGTGAGAACAAATACGCCTATTTTTTTCATGGAAGTGTTCCATCCTTTTTATTTAATGTTCGGGCAAAAAAAGACCTGCTCCGGGACAACAAAGCAGGTCATTCACTTCTCACGAAAAAAATGGCTAGAAGTAATTAAATGCCCTTCCCGCGAAGGTACGACGACTATGGTGGCGTTTAGTAGACCGGACTTAGAGGCGAAGCCTCATTACCGTTGCGGGGCAGTCCCGGATTCACACCGGGTTCCTCTCAACGTCACGTGTAAAAGAGCGACATGGCCGCCGGAATTTTGGCGACCGGGCCCATTATAGGCATGGACACACCAAAGGTGTCAACAACTAAAAAATTTACCGTCAGTAACGATCGGGCTATGGCTTTTTTAGGTAAACCCGAAGATCTTTCATCAGCAGTAAAAGCTGCAGAGGATCGAGCGGCGAAGGCTCAAAATTAAAATGTTCATAAAAGCGGCGTGCCTTTTCGTCGATGGCGTGAACCAGCACTGCGCGAACACCGATTACATCCGCGGCGCGTTCTGCTCGGATGAGAGCTTCCTTTACAAGGGCCTGGCCGAGCCCTTTCCCTTGTTCGCTTTTATCTATCGCGAGTCTCGCCAACACGATAACTCCCATCGGATGCCGTGACAATCCCTTGGCGATTCGATGAGGAGCTTCGTGCGGTTTTACGCTTCCCGCCAAGAGCGAGTAAAAGCCTGTCACGGCCTTTCGCCGATGAACGACATACGTTTGAACGGCATCACTCAATAAATTCACTAAAGCGTAGCGCTCCAACCAATCATTGAGCGCCTCATTGCCGCAATCAAAAGCGCTTACATCATGAGATTTGGTTAGTTTTTCAACGTCTGAAAGCATAGCCTCTATCTTTTGCGTTCGAGAATACTTGGCGCAGAGAGAAGGCGTTTAAGTCTCGGCTTGGGGGGAGTCGGGCGATCCAGCAATTTCAGAAAAGCTTTCCATTGGCTTTCTGGAACCACGAACTCCCGCTGATCCGCCAATGTCTGTTCGGCTTTTTGGCAAGCGCTTTGAAGAATGAAATCGGTCACAGAAGCATGGCTTTTTTGCGCGGCGACGCGAATCAACTCTTCCTGAAAACTAGTGGCCCTAAGATTTAATCGCTTTGTCTTCGCGCGACGCATCACTGTGGACATAAAATCCTCCTGTACGTACAGTGTATGTCATATCAGCGCGCGCGTCAAGGCCTCGATTCAACTCAAGAATCTACCGGTCTTGGCCGGAATGGCCTTGGATGTCGGTGGCGGGTTCGGCGCGGCCGCCGAGGTATTTGGCGAAGAATTGTTCGACGCGAGAGTAGAAGTGCATGCGGTTTTCGGGGCGCGCGAAGCCGTGACCTTCGTCGGCATACACGACATACTCGACGGGTTTATTGTTTTTGCGCATCTCCTCCACGATTTGATCGCTTTCGGATTGCTTCACGCGCGGGTCATTGGCGCCTTGGCCGATGAGCAGCGGCTTCACGATACGATTGACAAAATAAAAGGGCGAACGCGACTTCATAAATTCTTCGTCTTTGTCGACGACACCCAAGCGGCGGGCGAACGTCGCAAGCATCGGAGCCCAATAGGGCGGGATCGTTTTGATGAGCGTGATAATGTTGCTGGGTCCGACGATGTCGACACCGCAGGCGAAGAAGTTCGGCGTGAAGGTCAGCCCCACGAGCGTCGCATAACCGCCGTAAGATCCCCCCATGATGGCAACTCGACGAGGATCAGAAATCCCCTGCAGCGACAGCCATGTTGCGCCGTCGATCAAATCGTCATGCATTTTCCCCGCCCATTCGCGGTTGCCGGCATTTAAAAACTTTTTCCCGTAGCCCGTCGATCCCCGGTAGTTCACCTGCAGGACCGCGTAGCCACGATTGGCCAGCCACTGCACGAGAGGGTAATAGCCCCAATGATCACGCGCCCATGGGCCGCCGTGTACAAGGAGGACTGAGGGGAGACCATGCGAAGAGAGATCCCGGGGCAGCGTCAAATACCCATGGAGCGTTAAGCCATCGCGCGAGGTGTAAGAAATCGGCTTTACGGTAGCGAGTGGCAGACCTTCGAGGACCGGCCGCTGAGAAAAAAGAAATGTCGCCTTCTTCGACGCGCGGTCATAGAGGTAATACGTCACGGGGCCATCATCGACGATGTAAGAAGCCAGCCAGGTACGATCCTTCAAATCTCCGCGGCTAACATGGAGCTCTCCATTTTTCACTTTGGCCAGCGCCTCAAAATCAGCGGCGACCTCCGGATCGAGAACTTTCCACGTGAGCTTGTCCTTATAAAAGGAAACAGCCTGGATCTTGCGCGTGATGGGGTGCACAAATGCGCCGGATAAGTCATATTCGGGATCTTCAGCGATGACAGTTTCTTTTCCCGTCTCGACATCCATCGCCACGAGACGCTGAGCGTTCGCATTGACGCTCGAGATCATATTCAAGGTTTGGCCATCTTCTGAAAAATCGACCGGCGCGCCTTGCTCATCAGGTCCCAATACCTGCACGGTCTTCCAAGGATCTTCCGGTTTATTTTTGAGCCAAATTTCATGGCCGCCGTCCGGTGTCGCCGCGAGCGCCGCACGGACATGCATGTCGGCATCCGTCGTCCACCCGAGCACGTTGCCGGGATTTTCCGCTTCCAAAGCCGCTTCGCCCGTCTGGAGGTTGATCCGGTACACATCATGCTTGCGGGGATCCGTCTTATTAATTCCGGCCAAAATTTGGAAAGGGACTTTTGGTTCGACGGCAATCACTTGGGCACGCGCGCCCGCGAAAGGCGTAATGTCTTTGGTGACGCGCGTCGTCACGTCCACGAGATGCAGGTGGTAATTCTCATCGCCGTCGGTATCTTGCGCAAAAATCAGTTTATCGGGCTCATACGTCCAGAAGTAGGACCGAATGCCGCGCTTGGGATCTTTCGTCAATACGTGGTCGCCATCTCGTCCTATGACGCGTAACCAGACCTGTAAAACATTCTTCGCATCTGGAGCGATATATGCCAGATAGCGGCCATCGGGGGAAAGCTGCGGGCTGATCTTCTCAGGGTTGCCGAAGAGAATTTCTCTGGAGATTAATGGCGTAGTCGTTTCAACGGGCATGTGACTATTCTACCCATTTAAAGCTTCGCTCTCCAAAATGAGAGAATAGCGCATGGCATTGCGGCGACGACTTGGCGTCATCCTTTTTCTCGTTGTTTTTATAAACCCGGGGTCCCGCGCAGAGACAGATATGCCGTCAGACCCGGTACGCGAAATGCTGCTCGCCCATTATCAAACCGTGGAGAGAGATTATCAGCGTCTTATCAAAAAACTGACGCTGCCTGTAAACCTGGGCTTAAACCAAGCGGATTTATTGAAGGCGCTCGAGGCGTTGCAATATGCGTTATTGCAATGGAAGATCGAATTTCATTCGGGGTTTGCCGCCTTCGCCGTTCAAAGCTCAACCCATCTCCTGGCTGTGAATCCGCAAAGCATGCCGAGCATCCTGGAAGACGATGACGACGTGCTTCTTCATGAATCGGTTCATCTCTCGACCTCCCAAATCCAACGACAGCTTTATGGATTGCATTCCGAACTGATTTTCTTTGAGTGGGTCCAAGATCATTTGGACGAGGAACGCGCCTCGCGGGCCGAAGACGCACTCAAGCATACGCTCACCCCGGATGACATCCTGCGTTTAAAACTTTGGACGCCGTCACTGCAAACAAACTCCGCGCCTTTTCATGCGCTCGAACAGGCCTTCCGAACAAGTTGGATTTGTGAAACCCAAGCCTATTATGTCCAGATGCTCGCGTTCGATCGTCAATTAAAACAGCAAGGCCCTTTATCCCTTAAACAAACGGCGGACATGCTCCGAAAAACTCTTGTTTCTGAGACGGGCATTCAACTTAAAAGTGAAGACGATATGGTGCTCACTATTTTCCAATCTTTTGATTCCCACAGAGTCTCCGAAGGTTTTCAGGAGGCCGTTTTATCTTGCGTGATGATGGATGCTCATAAAGAATTGCTTTTTAAAACTTTGGCGGAGATTTCCGGGTGGGATCCCGCCAAAGCCGCGAAAGATGCCGCTTACCGCCGGAAGTTTTATCAATGGGCGCGTCAAACGGTATTGCGTTGGAACTCCATGAAGACCGAATCCCTTACGCTGAATGCGGATGAGCTCAAAGAACTTCGTCAGAACGGACTCATCGCCGCTGACGATAAAAATCAAACGTGATATAATTCCTCACCATGATTACCGCCGAGAAAACCATTTTGGAGATCGCCGAAGAGAACCGGGGGAAAATCCAAACGCCTTATTACCTGATCGATGAATCGCGCTTGGTTAAAAATTTGGAGAAAATCGCGCGCATCAAGGAACGCTCCGGCGCCAAATCGGTGCTCGCGCTCAAGTGCTTCTCGACATGGTCCGTATTCGAGCTCATGAAAAAGTACATGGATGGCACGACGTCCAGCTCGTTCTTTGAAGCGCGGCTCGGGCATGAGAAATTCGGAAAAGAAACGCATGCCTATAGCGTCGCCTTTTCCGATGAAGACATCGCCGCGCTCAAGCCTTTTGCGACGAAAATTATTTTCAACTCCCTCTCACAGCTCAAACGTTTTGCCTCTCAAATGAAGGGCACTCCGATCGGCCTACGCGTGAACCCCGGAGTGAGCCACTCTCATTTTGATCTGGCTGATCCCGCGCGCAAATGTTCACGTCTAGGCGCAACTGATCCTAAAGACATCGCCGAGGTCAGCGATCAACTCTCAGGTGTGATGTTTCATTGCAACTGCGAAAACGACAGCATCGAATCCTTCAGCGCGATCCTCGATCACATCGCCCAGAATTTCGCGCCACTTCTCAAAAAAATGAAATGGGTATCACTCGGCGGAGGCATCTTTTTTACGAAAGAGGGATATCCTCTCGACGCGCTCTGCGACAAGCTCAAAAGCTTCGCCAAACAATTTGACGTACAGGTCTATTTGGAACCCGGCGAAGCCGCGATCACGCGTTCGGCCTATCTTGTCACGAGCGTTTTAGACATCGTGCGCAATGATGTGGACGTCGCGATTGTCGACGCGGCGGTCGAAACGCATATGCTTGATTTATTGATTTACAAAACAGATGCTAAAATTGAGCACGCGCAAACGAAAGGCCATTCGTACATGGTGGCGGGCAAGACCTGTTTGGCGGGCGATATTTTTGGCACGTACGCATTTAAAGACAAGCTTCATGTCGGCAGCCTCATTCCGTTTGCGGATGCCGCGGGATACACGATGGTGAAGAAGAACTGGTTTAACGGGGTTGCCATGCCGTCGATTGTTGTGCGGCGACTGGACGGCCGCATCGAGGTAGTCAGAACGTTCGATTACGAAGACTACCTGAGCAGTTTATCTTAAGGAGATAAAACGGGAATGAAAAAGAACGTATTGATCGTCGGGGCCGGAGCTGTGGCGCATGTCGCTGCTCACAAATGCGCGCAGAACAACGATGTTTTGGGAAATATCTGCATCGCTTCGCGAAAACAAGAAAAGGCCGATCAGATCATCGATAGTGTTCGCCGCAAAAAGAGTCTGAAAGACAAATCCAAGAAAATTTATTCCAAACAAGTCGATGCGATGGATGTCACGGCTCTTTCCAAATTGATCCGCTCGACCAAGTCAGAAATCGTCATCAATCTCGGGACCGCCTACATCAACATGTCTGTGCTCGAAGCCTGCATCAAGACGGGCGCTGATTATTTGGACACGGCTATTCATGAAGATCCGACCATAGTGTGCGAGGATCCTCCCTGGTACGCCAACTACGAATGGAAACGCAAAGCGCGCTGCGCAAAAAAAGGGATTGCCGCTATTCTCGGTGTAGGTTTTGATCCGGGTGTTGTGAACGCCTACTGCGCCTGGGCCGTGAAGCATCAATTCGAAACGATCGACACGATCGATATCATGGACGTAAATGCCGGCAAGCACGGCCGATATTTCGCGACGAACTTTGACCCGGAGATTAATTTCCGGGAGTTCAAGAAAGTCTGGACGTGGATCGACCGCAAATGGGTCTGCAAACCTGTGCATGCTGAAAAGCAGACGTATGATTTCCCCACCGCCGGCAAACAAACGGTTTATCTCACCGGTCATGACGAGCTGCATTCGTTATCGAAAAATGTCGACGCCAATAGCATTCGCTTTTGGATGGGATTTGGCGATCACTATATCAACGTCTTCAATGTTTTGAAAAACATTGGTCTCTTGTCCGAGCAGACCGTTAAAACGGCTGAGGGTATTGAGGTGGTTCCGTTGAAAGTGCTGAAAGCCGTACTGCCGGATCCGTCGTCGCTGGCCAAAAATTACACGGGGTACACCTGCATCGGCAACTTGATCAAGGGCAAGAAAAACGGAAAAGACAAAGAAGTGTTCATCTACAACGTCTGCGATCACGCGGCCTGCTACAAAGAAGTGGAATCGCAAGCCATCTCCTACACCGCCGGCGTTCCGCCCGTCGCCGCCGCGATCCTCGTGGCCAAAGGCATTTGGAATCCTAAAACGATGGTCAATGTGGAAGAATTAGACCCGGACCCCTTTCTGCAGTTGCTCGATAAGATTGGGCTCCCGACGAAAGTCGAAAATCACGCGCCCGTCGCGGAGTTTGCCTGACGTCATCCGACCTTATGCCGTAACCCGTTAAATTCGCGGCTTTTTTGAGGCCTCCTAATTATCTAGGACCAAAGGGCCAAAAAGTATAGCCTTTTGATGGATTTTGTATTTGGCGATGTCCCCCTACAATAGGGATATGGCTAGAGTCCCCCTTCGCATTCTTTCGATCGTTCTCATGCAGTGCCTTTGTTTCAAACACGGCTTATCCGGCGGCGATGCAGCATCTGAAACATAAGACCCAAACTTTTTGCGCTTTAGGCCTAGCCGATAAATGAGCCTCTTTTTAATACCCATGTAACATTAATCAATTATGCTGGAGTATACGCGGATAGCGTGTATTTCTATGGCTAAATCTTTCGTCCGCATCCTTGCAATTCTCTTAGTAAGTTGTCTGATGTTTGATGCCAATTTTGCGCATGCATTAGACCTATCGCAGCCCTCCACAATCCATTACGCAAATAGCCTTTTTGAGCAGGAAGCTCTGTCCGCACGTCTAAGCAATGTATGGAATACGTCTATAGGGCGAGCACCGTTACTAGAATCTCGTCTTTTGCGGCGATTTGCCATACCGATAGTTGCGACCGCTTTGATCGTTGGTGGCTTAGCCGAACACGCCATTCATAAAAACAGCACTCAACGAGCAACTACGGTCAAGCAACCTCAAAGAACTACCGCTTCACCGTCTATTTCAACCCAAGCAAGTGACTTTACACAGGAATTGCGTCTGCTTGAACAGGAATTTCCTCAAATCAAGTTTTCGGACTTAACAGGAATTCCTCGTAGCGCGCAAAGAATCAAAGAACTGCGTCAGGCATTGGAAGATATTCGGCTGAAAGCTCCGAAAGCGCTCAGTCTTATTACTGCCGTCAGTTTTATGTCCAAAGGAACTTCTCATCCTGAGCAAGGTCACATCCTTCTCAATACGGACCATTTTGATGGCTCAATTCTCGCGACATACGCTGGTCAATATTCACCCAACCTTGCCACCACACCGATGGAATACATTTTAGAGCACGAGCTTAGCCACATTATTGCCGAGAACTTAAAACATACTTTTCCCGCAATCCATCCTTATTACGAAAAGCTTTACGCCACTTATCTTAATCAAGTCAAACCCCAAAACATGCCGTATCTTTACGATGAATTTATCGGTGAAGATATTCGTAATTTTTTATTTGGCGGGACGCCTTTAAATTTCTTCCAGTGGGACACATCTTCTTCGCACGTCGTAGACATTCGTGATTCTTTGCAGGAACGTCGTCAATGGTTGGAAAAAGTTAAACAGGCATGGGGCAACATAGGCGTTCATCCCAATCGTGCTCAATACAACGAACCGTGGCATGTGGATGACGAGAATCAACGTCCTATAGATGTAGTCAGCCAAAGCAAAAACACTCCGCTCAATGAACAATGGCGCGAGGAGATGGTTCGACGAGTACGCTCCATTAATCTTTCGCTACCGTTGGAACAACGTATCTATACAGTGGAACTTTTCGCCGTTAGTCCCGGAAATACTTTTCACATGGATGGTCATTATCATCGTCTTATTATGGCCCAAAATATTGGAGAGGCTTTTGTTGCTGAAGCCAATCCGCAAGGTCCTATTACGTCTGAGATTGTTCAGACTATGCGAAGCACGTTTGCACAACTAAACAGTCACGACTCTAATAGACTGATCCAATTTGCCTCATTTCCTTTCTTTTTTCTATGGCCTTTTCAATTTTTATTTGGTCGAAAGAGCAACAATAATGATCAGGTAGATGAATCGCTGATCTCGTTAGGGGTATCTGCCGCCTTGGAGCCGCTCCAGCATGAATTTGCAGACCGAGCCATTTTTGTCAATGACCGCACAACTCTTGACCCCACAATTAATTCGGCAATTTCATCTGAGCTCGCCGGGAAAACTATTGAAGTGTTTCTTCCTGAAAGACAATTAAGATACCAAGTCGATCTGCAAAACCTTTTCAGCCCAACAAATGGTTATGAGATCGTCGATTCGAGGGGAAATCGTGTTCGCATTAAAAATACACAAGTTGTAGTCGTTGACACTCCAGAAGCTTTTCTCGCCAGTCAGTGCGTGAAGATCGATGAATCGAATGTTCAAATACGACTGCAATTTATGCATGCAGGTCGGGGCATCGATCACGACGAGGTCAGCCTTTATGTTTATATCCCTAAACTTCTACTGAATGAACTTTTAAAACGTAATGACAACGCAAAGACCTTAACGGCTGCAATTAGTGAAGAAATGGCTGAAGAAGTTGGGCGACGGCTGATCGAGGCAGAACTGCGTAAAACAAATCCAAAGTCCAAAGCGACTGCGGTGCAAATAGAGCAAGCCACTAAAGATTTGTGGGCTATTCATTCACAGTTGACAAACGACCGGCTATCCCAGATTTTTCCTCGTGAAATAGCCTCTCTCTATGGCTCAAATGGATATTACGTTCAAACAAATGCCATTTGGCAAACACGACTTAATGCCGTTGCATTGAATTTTATTGGAAGCAATCTCGTTACATTAGGTCCCGATCGATTTCCTGCTTTTTATCGCATTCGGCAAGCGCTTGATTCTCATGTGGTATTTAAGACGTCGAGAGGACCATTCTTTTCCAAGACACGGAAATTGACTCTTGATTTGATCGCCATGGACATGACGTTTATGCATTATCACCCCACTGAAAACAGTCTTATCGTGATTCAGAAAATGCGATTTGCAAGTAAGCTTATCTTTCAAATAACCCATCAGTTTGTTCCTCTCATGCTAGTGAGCTCCGATACTTTCGAGAAGATCGTAATTGAAACGCGACAACGTATTGGTTCTGGCGGACAATTGTCCGGTAACATTTTTGTAGAAATCGGGCATGCTGTAGACTGGCTGATTAAAAATAGCGTAGGGCATATCATTAGCGGACAACCAACCAATGACACTATTATTCTTGAACAATTACTTCGTAAGCTACCCGGCTTAACTCCATTTGATCTTCAGTTCGATGCTCTGATTGGAACTTCATTCCTTGAAGCTGGAGAACATGTACGCAGATTTCTTCACACGGCGGGTGCGCATATGCCGATACATACTATTCAGGCAGCAGAAGCGCAGGGAGTGCAACTTACAGCGGCTCATTACGTTGGCGCCACTCTAGCTCAAAATCTCTTAAGCCAATGGGGCAAATGGGCTAAAGAGTTAAATGAAAACGGCTATAAGGGCTATTTAGATGCAGGTATGATGAATCGGCTCATTCTTTGGTTGGCATATTCAGGGCAAGCTCGGCTACCCAACGGTATCACTTTTGAAGACTATATTAATCGTGAAATAGGGACAATTCTCGGATGGCGTCATGCCGTCGATCTTTATGATTCGTTGCTTTTGAAAATAGATGAAATGGCCGCGCAAAGCAATCGAACCCAACCTCAAAACACCGAAGCAAAAAATCAGTTAGATAAACTGCGCAAAGAAATTCAATTTGAACGAAATTTCGTCGGTGATATTTCTCGT
>Ga0206939_10113_pt1 | contig 24023 bp, 16 predicted proteins | sample Alteio_BWOrgHeat_10_FD_152921 | JGI IMG/M metagenome (GOLD analysis project Ga0206939, IMG submission 152921) | Enriched cells from forest soil in Barre Woods Harvard Forest LTER site, Petersham, Massachusetts, United States -... | ecosystem: Environmental > Terrestrial > Soil > Temperate forest >... | reverse complement strand
GAATTTCTGGGCGAAAGAGCGCCCGAATTTCGACCGCGAAAACGACACGACCCCGCTTGCATTGTCTATTCTTCCGGCACGGGCGGGCGGCCGAAGGGTTGCGTGCTGACGCACGAAAATTACCTCGAGCAATGTGCGGCGGTAGCGCCCCTGTGGCCGTTTTCGCCTGGCGCGCGCTACCTGAGCATCATTCCAACCAATCACGCGATTGACTTCATGGGCGGCTTTGTCATGCCGTTTACCGGCGGCGGAACCGTAGTGCATCTGCGCACTTTGCGGCCGGAGTACATTCGTGAAGCTTTCACGCGATACAAAATCACCTACATGGCGGTTGTACCGCTGATCCTGAGAAATCTGGAGCGCGGCTTGCGCGAGCGATTTGCGGCTTTACCAGCGATGAAGCGGCGCGTATTGAACGCTCTGATCAACGTAAATCGCATGGCGACGCGCCGGCGTCCGCGGCTGTGGTTGAGCCGCCTGCTGCTGAAGGATGTTCATCAGGCTTTCGGCGGCGGACTGCGGGCGCTCCTGGTGGGCGGCGCTTTTACCGAACCCAAAACTCTGGAGTTCTTTCATGAGTTAGGCATCCAGATCGCAAACGGCTATGGGTGTACGGAGGCTTGCACGGCCATTACCGTGAATGACCTGAGGCCCTTCCGTCCGAACACATTGGGCAAGCCCGTGGCGGGCATGCAAATCCGCGTCGCCAATCCCGGCGCCGATGGCGTGGGTGAGGTTGCGGTGCGCAGCAAAACCGTGATGGCGGAGTATCTGGATGATCCGGAGCTGACCGCTGAAACCATCGTGGACGGGTGGTTGATGACCGGTGATTTAGGGAAACTCGATGGCACCGGACACTTGCAGCTTCTCGGACGCAAGAAGAACATGATCGTCACGGCTGAAGGAAAGAATATCTATCCTGAAGATATCGAGAATGTCTTCGAAGGGCTGCCCGTGAAAGAGTTTTGCGTCTTTGCAGCCAATTACTTGTGGCCTCAGCGTACATTGAGCGGCGAACAGCTTGTGATCGTGCTGCATGCGGACCCGGCACAAAACGTAAATGGCGTGGTGCGGACTGAGCTCGATCGCCACAATCAGCGCCTGCTGCCGTATAAGCGCCTCAGCGGATACATTTTGTGGGCTGAGGATTTCCCGCGCACCGCCTCACTGAAGATCAAACGGAATGTTCTGGCCGAACAGGTCGGCCGCCAACTTGACCGCGGCGCCGTGCAGCCCCTGTGAGCGACAGTTTCCTGGCCATCGTAAATCCAGCCGCGGGCGGAGGCCGCTGCGGCAGGCTGGCACCCGCGGCCCTGGAAAAGCTGCGCGCTGCCGGCGCTGAATTGCGGGTCGCGGAGACGTCCGCGCCGGGCGAGGCGACGCGGCTCGCGCGGGAAGCGTACGCACACGGACAGCGCCAATTCATCGCGGTCGGGGGAGATGGCACAGCATACGAAATCGTGAACGGCCTCTTCCCGGAAGCCGAGACCTCGGGCAAGGCGGTTTTAGGATTTTTGCCGCTGGGCACCGGCAATTCGTTTCTGCGCGACTTCACCAGCAACGGCGCGGAATACGCCAGGGAAGCAATCCTTGGACGGCGCCAAAAATCGAGCGACGTGCTTTGCTTGAAGCACGCTGACGGCGAGCTTTACTTTATTAACCTGCTCAGCATGGGGTTCACCGCCGATGTAACGGCCGCGGCCAATCGGCGCTTCAAAGGTTTAGGGGAACTCGGTTATCTTCTCGGAGTGTTGCAGTGTCTCGCTCGGCTCAAACGCCGCGCTTTTCCCCTGCGGGCGGATGACGATATGGAGTTCGATCGCCGGCGCTGCCTTTTTCTCAGCTTCAATAACAGCAGATTTACAGGCGGCAAAATGATGATTGCGCCGCAAGCTTCCACCAATGATGGTCTGATCGAGTACGTTCGTTGGGGCCCCATCGGGAGAATGGGCCTGTTGCGGAATCTGCCCACGCTGTTTGACGGGACGCACATTCGTCACCCGCTCGCTTCGCGCCGAGGTGTTAGGCGAATCGAATTCGCTCTGGATGCGCCTATTGATGTAATGGTCGACGGCGAAGTGCTGACTTTGAACTGCCGCAGCGTGGAAGTGCTTCCCGGGGTGCTGGACGTCCTGATATGAATCTTCCGCCGGAGAGATCCTGCACCCGAGAGAGTTCTGCTCCGACCGAAGAGGGGCAGAGTTCCGTCTATTTATGGATGCGGACTATTTTCCGGTGGACGCTGGCTGGGCTCTTCTTCTTTTCCGCCTGTCCTGCGCTCATCCTGCTCGGCGTATTCATAGACCCTCGAAGGAACGACGGACCCCAGCGGTGGTTATGTCGCAACGTGGTGCGGCTGGCGGGGGCACGCGTGGAGGTGCGGCGCTCAGCGGGCTTCGACCCGAATAAGGTTTGCTTCTTCGTTTCCAATCACGTCAATCTTTTCGATCCGTTCGTGCTTTACAGCGTTGTTCCTCAATTCATCCGTGGTCTGGAACTCGAATCGCATTTCCGAATCCCCGTGTACGGGTGGTTGATGAAGCGCTTCGGCAACGTTCCCGTTCCGGACGTAAGCAGGCCATCGGACCTGAAACGGATGTGGCGGATGACTCGCGCGGCCGTGGATGGGGGCGTGAGTCTGGTGGTCTTTCCCGAGGGAGGGCGAACGATCACCGGGCGTGTCGGTCCATTTCGCGAGGGCGTTTTTCGCATGGCGCAGGATTTTGGAACGCCGATCACGCCGGTGAGCATCGTGGGATCGTTTACATTCAATCGCAAAACGAGCTGGATCCTGCGGCCCACTACAATTGTGGTGTGGTTGCACGACACAATCGAGACCGGCGGGGGCAGTAAGCGAGATGCGGCCGAGCTGCGCGACCGCGTATGGAGAGCGGTGTCCGGGCCAGTGCACGCTTCGATGGGCGAAGCGACCGTCACCGAGAGCGAACCGCAGGGCGAGACAAAAGCCTAAGCGACGAGATGGATGCCCGGCAGCGTGCGGCCAGCCTTTGTTTCCTGCCAGGTGTAGACAATGCGATGAACTACAGTAATGGTGGAAACCACAGCAATCACCCAAAGCGCGGGCGCCATCCGGTCAAACGTACCTCCAAGGATAAGTAGCACAAGCCGCTCGGGCCGCTCCATAAATCCGACTTTGCACGTGGGAATCAGCGATTCGGCGCGGGCTCGCGCGTAACTCACCATGACCGATCCTGCCGTAGCCACGGCGGCGAGGATCACGTACGAGGCTCTGCCATTCACGGCATAGTAAACGAGCAGGCCCATGTAAAGAGCCATGTCGGAATATCGGTCGAGCGTGGAATCGAAGAAAGCCCCAAAGGCAGTAACGCGCTGCTCGCGCCGAGCCACCTGGCCGTCCAGGATGTCCAGAAAGCCGGCGAAGAAGATCACCGCCGCGCCTGACCTGAACATGCCCTCGGCAAAGAGCAGCGCCGCCCAGAGATTCACGAATAATCCAAAAGCCGTAAGGACGTTCGGATTGATGCCCGTGGCGGCAATGGCGTCAACAATCTTTTGCAGCAACCAGCGGCAGCCGTCTCCAATAGCGCGAGTAATCATGCGAGGGGATAGTCCCTGTCAGGTGGCGATCATACGTCAGCGGAGGTCCCGTCTCAAGTGGAAGGTCCCCTATTGAGGCTTCCGTCATCCACGGCGCACGAGAAGCCAGGCGCTTTCCGTGGCAAGATAGGCCGCTCATTACGTGAGGCGGGACGATGTCCGTGATTGATTTTCTCTTTGGACGGCCGCTGCGGTCGTCTGAAGAAGGCACTGAAAGACTGGGAGCCGTAACTGGGATAGCAGTCTTCGGACTGGACGCGCTCAGTTCGGCGGCGTACGGTCCCGAGGCGGCCCTGGCGCTATTGATTCCGCTGGGCGCTGCGGGCGTTTCGTATATTGTCCCGATTACGATCAGCATCGTCATTCTGCTGCTGATTGTCTACTTCTCTTACCGACAGACAATTGAAGCCTATCCGCAAGGCGGGGGCTCTTACACCGTAGCCGGCCAAAACCTAGGTCGTTTTGCCGGATTGCTGGCGGCTACGGCACTCATGATCGACTACGTTCTAACCGCCGCGGTGGGGATTTCAGCAGGCGTGGGTGCCCTGGTCTCTGCGATACCCGCGCTGCAGCCGCACACGCTGATGCTTTGCCTGGGAATTTTAGTGCTGATCACGCTCGTCAATCTGCGGGGTTCGCGGGAGACCGGTTTCGTTTTCATGATTCCCACTTACCTTTTCCTGGGCACGCTGGGCACAACCATCTTGCTGGGGATCGTTAAGACGGTGGCTTCAGGAGGTCATCCCACACCTGTTGAGGCGCCTCCCGCATTGCCCGCGGCTACGGCAGCGGTGAGCCTCTGGCTTTTGCTCAAGGCTTTTTCCAGCGGTTGTACGGCGATGACCGGCGTGGAGGCTGTGAGCAATGGCGTGACCGCTTTCCGAGACCCCGTGGTGCAATCCGCCCGGCGCACGCTCACAACCGTTATTGCGCTGCTGACGATCATGTTGCTGGGCATCGCGTATCTTTGCCGGGCTTATCACGTTGGGGCAGTGAACCCCGGCCCTGGGTATCAAAGCGTGCTTTCGCAGCTTACCGGTGCGGTAGCCGGCCGCAACGTGTTTTACGCTGTGACGATCGGCTCGGTGCTGCTGGTGCTCTCGTTTTCTGCGAACACAGCTTTCGCGGACTTTCCGCGCCTGTGCCGGCTGATTGCCCAAGACGGCTATCTTCCCGTTCCATTGGCTGAACGCGGGCGCCGGCTCGTCTTTACCTGGGGCATAGCGACTCTGGCAGTGCTTTGCGCGGCGCTGCTGATTTTATTTGACGGCGTGACCGATCGACTGATTCCGCTGTACGCGGTCGGCGCCTTTCTGGCGTTCACGCTCTCGCAAGCGGGCATGGTGGCGCACTGGCGGCGAAAAGGCGGCTCGCGGCTGGCCATCTCCCTGAACACGCTGGGCGCCGTGGCTACGGGCGCAACGGTGGTCATCGTGACGATAACAAAGTTCCTAGCGGGGGCATGGATCACCACCCTGCTGATTCCCCTCATTATGATCTTGATGTACTCCATTCGGCGCCATTATGACCGCGTGCACGAGGAGATCTCACCGGCGGAAGCCCTTGATCTAAGCGCGCGAAATTTGCCTATCGTGGTGATGCCCCTCATGGAATGGACGAGAGTCTCCCGCGCCGGTTTGCAATTTGCGTTTAGTATTTGCTCGGAAATTTATGTTTTGCACGTCAGCACACAGGAGCGCGATCAGGAGTTTCTCAACGAATGGCGGAGGGCGGTCGAAGGGCCCGTGCGTGAAGCCGGGCTACCCATGCCCCATATGAAGATTCTGAAGTCGCCTTATCGGTTTGTGATCAGCCCGATCGTCGAATATGTGCTGAAGTTGGAGGAGCAACATCCGGGAAGGCAAATCGCGGTGATCATTCCGGAGTTCGTGGAAAAACACTGGTATCACAATTTTCTGCACAATCGGCGCGCCACATGGCTGAAAACGGCGCTCTTGATGAAGGGGAATCGACGCATCGTGATCATTAATGTGCCGTGGTACATAGATTCGTGAATTGTTGAGGGAGGACGTTAGTGCAGAAACGCCGAAGGAGCGGTTTGCGCCTTCGGCGTTTCTGCTTTCGAGTGACGATCGCTACTGCCCAACATCAGAAGTACCTAAGGTCAAAGCGATTTCATGGAAATTGCTCCCTCGTTTACCTTGTTCAGACCGATTTCCGTGCTTTTTCCGCTAAGGCTATTTTCCAGCGGGCGCAACGTCTTCCCGCCGCTAGCCCAGGCGCGGAAGCGATCAAGGTAGAGATACACGACTGGAGTGGTGTAGAGGGTTAACATCTGGCTCACCATGAGGCCTCCGACAATCGCGATTCCCAACGGGCGGCGAAGTTCGGAGCCGTTTCCTCCCCCAATCGCAATCGGTAGCCCGCCAAACATGGCGGCCATCGTGGTCATCATGATGGGTCTGAAGCGCAGCAGGCAGGCCTGATAGATGGACTGTTCGGGGCTATTGCCTTCCGTGCGTTCCGCAGCGATGGCGAAGTCGATCATCAGGATGGCATTCTTCTTCACGATCCCGATCAGCAGGATGATACCGATCAAGGCAATGATGCTCAGCTCCGTGCGAAAGATCAGGAGCGCCAGCAGTGCGCCCACCCCTGCGGAGGGAAGCGTAGAAAGAATCGTGATGGGATGGACATAGTTCTCATAGAGGATTCCGAGAACAAGATAGACAGTGACCAGCGCCGCGAGGATCAGGTAAGGCTGAGTGGCGAGGGAAGACTGAAATGCCTGCGCCGTGCCCTGAAAGCCGGGATGAATCGTGGCCGGGATGACCATGGAGTTTTCCATATCCTGCACTGCCACTACCGCGTCTCCCAGCGGGACGTTGGGCGCAAGGTTAAAGGAAAAGGTTATCGCCGGAAACTGCCCCTGGTGGGCAACCGCGAGCGACGTCATCGCGGACTCATAATGCGTGAATGCGCTGAGCGGAACTTGCCGACCCGCGGTAGACCGGACATAGATATTCTTGAGCGCATCGGGACTTTGTTGGAATTGCTGCGCCACCTCCATCACAACATGGTACTGATTGATTCCCTTATACATGGTGGAGACCTGCCGCTGGCCAAAGGCGTCGTACAGCGCGTTATCGATGGTTTGCGGGGTCAGGCCCAGACGCGAAGCCGTAGCGCGGTCGATCACCAGGCCGGCTTTCAGTGCACGGTTCTGCAAATCGCTATTCACGTCCTGAAGGATAGGGATGGCTCGCAGCTTCTGTTCCACCACGGGCGCAAAAGACAGCAAGTCCTGCAGGTTGTCTCCCTGGAGCGTGTACTGGAATTGCGCGTTGCCGCCACGCCCGCCTATGGAAACGTCCTGCTGCGGCTGCATGAAGAAGTTTGCTCCGGGAACGCGAGCCAGCTTGGGCCGCAACCGATTGATGACCTGAAAGACGCTAACCTTGCGCTCAGCCAGCGGCTTTAACGAGATACTGAGCCCAGCGGTATTCCCGCGATTGATACCGCCCGATACAATTTCCACGGCTGGATCGGCTTTAACGATGTCGATATATTCGAGCAGCTTTTGCCGCATGCTCTGAAAAGAAGTGTCCTCACTAGCCCGGGCATTGCCATTAATGCGCCCGGTGTCCTGTTGCGGGAAGAACCCCTTGGGAATCACAACATAGAGATAGATCGCCAGGCAGACGGTTCCAAGGGTTATGCCCAACACCAGCGGCTGATGTCGCAATACCCAACGGAGACTGCTCGCATATCCGTCGTAAAGCCGCTTGAATCCTCTGTCGATCGCACGACTGAGCCAGTTATGCTTCCGATCCTTTTCCGGCTTGAGGAATTTCGCGCACATCGCCGGCGTGGTTGTGAGCGAAATGATCATCGAAAAGACCACCGCCGCGCTCAAAGTGACGGCGAACTCCCGGAATATGCGGCCGAGGATGCCTCCCATCAGCAAAATGGGGATGAACACTGCGATCAACGAGGTGCTCATGGAAAGGACCGTGAATCCAATCTCGCGGGCACCGCGCAAAGCAGCGTCGTAGGCGGAGAGTCCCTGCTCGAGATAGCGGGAGATGTTTTCGATCACCACGATGGCGTCGTCTACAACAAAGCCGGTGGAAATCGTGAGCGCCATCAGGGAAAGGTTGTCGATCGAGTAGTGCAACAAGTACATCACGCCAAAGGTGGCGACCAAAGAGAGGGGCACCACCACGCTCGGTATGATGGTGGCCCAAGCGCTGCCGAGGAAGAGGAAGACAACCAGAATGACCAAAAGAATGGAGATGACGAGAGTCACTTGCACGTCTTTAACGGAGGCCCGGATCATCCTCGTACTGTCTTCGGTTACCTCCAAGCGCATCGAAGGCGGCATCGATGCCTGCAGGAGCGGCAAAGCGGCGCGAACGCGGTCAGCTACCTCGATGACGTTCGCCTGCGGCTGGCGGAATATATCGAGTGTCACCGCAGGCTTGCCGTTCACGAATCCTGCATTGCGAATGTTTTCCTGGCTATCGACCACTGTGGCCACATCGGACAGCCGCACCGGCGCTCCATTCCGATAGGCAATGATCAAGGGAGCATATTCCTTGGCGAGAAAAAGCTGATCATTATTGTTGAGCACGTAGGCGCGCTTGTCGTCGGAAAGCGCACCTTTGGGCAGGTCTGCATTGGCCGCCCCGAGCGCTGCGCGTACTTGGTCCAAGCCCAGGCCCAGTTTGCTTAAGAGGAGTGGGTTAATCTCCGCGCGGACGCCGGGTCGGGAACCGCCGCCCACATTCACTTGTCCCATGCCCGGTATCTGGGAAAGTTTCTGCGCCAGAATGGATTCGGCCACGTCGTAAAGCTGTGGCGCGGTGGCCGTATCCGAGGTCACCGCCAGATTCATGAAGTCCGAATCGGCGGGGTTTACCTTGCGCCAGTTCGGATTGGTCGGCAGGTTCGCCGGCAATTGCCCACGCGCTGCGTTAATGGCCGCCTGCACATCCCGCCCGGCGGCGTCAACGTTGCGGTCGAGGTCAAACTGCATCGTGACGTTCGTACTGCCAAGCTGACTATTGGAAGTCATCTGCGTGATGCCAGCGATGCGACCGAACATCCGCTCGAGCGGAGTGGCAACCGCCGTGGCCATCGTTTCGGGACTTGCGCCCGGCAGGTTTGTAAAAACCGTAATCGTGGGGTACTCAACTTCAGGGAGACGAGCCATGGGAAGAAAGCTGTAGGCCAACGCACCAGAGAGGAGCAAGGCAGCCGTCAGCAGAAATGTCGCTACAGGCCGGCGAATAAAAGGTGCCGAGATATTCATTACAATGCCCCGCTAACGATCTGTGTGCCTTTGCGCCTCATTTTGTCTCGTAGACGAGGATCTCGGCGCCCTGCTTGCCGACGTGAGGCACGGCTTTAAAAAGCCTTCCCCACTGGAATATTACTCCGTCTGGCAGCGAAGCGCACAGCGCTGGACCGCATCGTAACGTCCGACTTTACGGCAATGTGGCACAAAATTGGGCACAGGCACCCAGCGTCGACAAAGCCACAATCGCTAGCTGACTTAAAGAATGGTGGGCCTGGACTGACTTGAACAGTCGACCTCACCCTTATCAGGGGTGCGCTCTAGCCACCTGAGCTACAGGCCCACGATGCTGGAAGGCAATACTTCCGCTAATACCGCAATGCAATTAGCGAAGGATCGATTAGGATCCGGGGCAATCCCGGGCAAGCCAAAACAAATCCCGGATTCTAACCGCGCCCATTTTAGCATTGTCGTCCACCGACTGCTCTGAGAAATCGTAGTTGGCAAGCCCCGCGTAAGGAAATCGCGAGCGCAACCGATCCAAAACCGAGAAGGCGACGATCGTGCGAATCGATGCTATCGATGTGTGCCATTCTTTGGGTGAAGCCTTGATAGGGTGCCGATGTGTCGTCTCGAACCAACTGAGCTGTGCCGAAAAAGCTAGCCCACCGAGATTGCGTTAGCACCTCGAAGTAGAAGGAAGATCGCCACCATGTTCGAAAGTTTTCAGAGCAAGTGCGTAGGATTTGAGCGCTGCGACCAAGTTATTTGTAATCTTTGACTTACCGTTAAAATAGCCCACCCCACAGGTGGTTCCTCGGCGATGCCTGGTGGACATGCAAGCCAGGACGCGTCCTAAGAAGCTGTATCGAAGCTGCTAATAGTCCCTTTTGAGCGCGTGCCTCGAAACAGTACTAATGGCCCATTCTGGAACATCAGTAACAACCCCTATATCTAGACAATTAGTAACCGCGACTAGCTCTGTCTCTTGAGCCTAGCAGCTGATTTGAAGGTGAGAAGAGGCGGAGGCTCCGCAGTGCGCGGCGGTTGGGAGTTCAGGAGATAGTCAGGGAAGTCGGGACGAGGACGTCCGAAACGATATGCCTCTCGACGTAACAGACCAGGAAGTAATCAAGAGCCTTCCGAGGCTGGCGGACGTGTACGACGCCTATGGCGTCCAGGTCAACGCCCTGCCTGTTGATGAAATCTTCTCGCTATACGAACGAACCGGCTTTCTCTATCCCGATAAAGCGGCAAGGCTGCTTCCGCATCTGGGACAGGTCAAGGAGAACTGGCGGCGGATGTTGCGTCGCGGGGAATCCCTGCTCTATGTACTAACCGCCGGCGACGAGAAGCAGGGCCGCGCATCAATTGCCGTTTGGCGTACAGCACCGAATGGCTGGACCTCCCAACACCTGGTCTCCGAAAACAATCCATTCGCGTCACGTGCGGTGATGCTGTCCGGATCGGCTGCCAGTTTTTTGAAGGGCGTCGACGAGTCCCACCAGAATTGGTTCCGTCCCGAGAACCGGTTTCCATCCCGGGTGTTCGGGTCCATGGTCCAGACCATTGGCGAATCGTTTTCTTCAGTCCAGCGGCACATGTATTTTGCACTGCCACGGAGATTAGCGCTGCCAGTGCAAAAGGGAATTCGCGTCGTGCCTTACAGTCCATCTCATAAAGAGGCTCTTTGTGGGATTGCTACCGCGGCGCGGGGCAGCGTTTACGTGACTGCGGAAGAACTACGAGGGGATGTTGAATTCAAAGCTGTTGACGAACTGTACCGTAGCGTAGGTCTGCGCCGCACCCGGCGCGTGTGGCTCGCATATCGGGAGTACAAGGACGAGCCGATAGGAGCAGCGATCGCCTATCGCGGACCGTTGGGCGTCAACTTCAGTTACATCGAAAATCGTTGCGACTTATTGCTGCATCCGACCGTTCCCGATTCCGACGTTCCGGCCGTTGCGTCGTCTCTCCTGAAGGCAGCTTCCAGCGCATATCAAGGCTTTGAATTGGAGGCGATCCCGGTCATCACGGACCAGATCGCCGCAGCCGCCCTGACGCAACTGGGCGCGGAGTTCCTTCGCCACTATTGCCAGGGGATATGGCTCAAGGGCGGGCAGCTTCGGTTCTACCGGCATGTAGATAACTTCTATTCGAGATTGCTGTCTCGAGCCGAGAAACACGCCACGCAGGAGACCTTCGTAGGTTACTGAAGGCCATGACCAAGAGCTCAACGATCGATTACATCATGGACGACCCGCGAGAGGCCGCGCGCCTCGAAGCAAAGGTCGACCCTGAGGCCTGGGTCCAAAAGTACATGGCACATCGCATTGCTCCTGGAATGGAGGTGCTCTCCGTTGGCTGCGGACCAGGAGTAATTTTGGGCGCGATTTGCGCAGTGCATTCCTCCGTCAGAGGTACAGGCATAGATCTCAGTCCGGATCGGGTGAAGGAAGCGATTCAGAAAAATCGCGGCGTTCCGCGAGTGAAGTTTGTTTGCGGAGATGCGCAGGCGATGCAGTTCCCGGCGCACAGTTTCGACCTGGTTTATTGCCGTATGTTGCTTCAATACCTTCAGAAGAAGGAGCGCGCGGTCGCTGAATTGGTCAGGGTTTGCAGACCTGGAGGCACAGTTCTGTTGCAGGACCTAGACGGCCAGCTTCTGTGGCATTACCCGGAAGACGCAGCAGTGCAAAGCTCGGTGAGTAAGGTAGTAACCGCGCTAGCGTCCACAGGTTTCGATCCCTTCGTCGGCCGAAAACTTTTTTGGTTGGCGCGAGAGGCGGGTCTCGAGAACGTAAATGTCCAGGTTGAGTGCTACCACTTGATTGCCGGGGAGATCGACCCGGGCGTGCTGCAGAAATGGGAACTAAAGCTGGAGATCGCGCGACCGCAAATGACCCGAATATTCGGCAACGAAAGCAAAGCCAAGGAGCATGAGCGGAGATTTCTCGATTACCTGAAGCGCCCGGACACGCTCACGTATTCGACTGTGTTCACGGTGACCGGAGAAAAACCGTTATGAAGTTTGCGGCGCTCGTTCGGCCTCGCAAACGCTAACGACTGAAGAACGAAAGTTCGCCGGACGATATTTCGGGGCGGCTGAACCTAATGGGGTTACTTAATGGGGCCGAATAGATCAGGAAGTAGACATTCAACAGGTCAGAGTTACGGCTTGCAGTACGGGAACGTCTGGGCCGGGGATCCCATGCCAGCTCCGCTGGCCACTTTCCAGAGGGGGATTGGATATGTTGTCCATTCGTAAGCGCAACATCAGCTCGATGGCGTCTGCGGGTCGGATCCTCTTGCTTGGTCTCCTCACAGTATGTCAGGTGACCAACGTGTTGGCCGCCGGCTCCGAGGTTCCGCAGAATGTTCCAGACGTCACCACCATGAGTCTGGAAGACTTGATGAACCTGCAGGTCACGTCGGTGTCCAAGAGAACGCAGAAGGTCGCCGATGCTGCCGCAGCCGTTTTTGTCATCACTCCAGAGGACATCCGGCGTTCGGGAGCCACCAGCATTCCCGAAGCCCTGCGGATGGTTCCGGGCTTGGAGGTGGCGCGCATCGACGAGAACAAGTGGGCCATTGGCTCGCGAGGATTCAATGGGCGCTTCGATAACAAGCTGCTCGTTCTCATCGACGGCCGAAGTGTCTATACGCCGCTATTCTCGGGTGTGTATTGGAACGTGCAAGACGTCATGCTGGAAGACGTGGACCGCATCGAAGTAATCCGCGGTCCTGGGGCGACATTGTGGGGCGCCAACGCCGTCGACGGCGTGATCAATATCATTACTAAGGCTGCGAAAGCCACCCAGGGTGGGCTGTTAACGGCGGAAGCCGGCTCCGAAGAACGGACTGCAGAAAGCATCCGTTACGGCGGCAAGATTGGCGACAGCACCTATTACCGAGCCTACACGAAATACTACGATTGGTATCCCTCAATCGATCCGACGGGTGCGACTGCTTCCGACGGATGGCACGCACTGCGCGGCGGATTTCGAATGGACTCGAACCCGTCGAGGACGGATACGATCACCGTACAAGGCGATATTTACCGAGATAAATTCGGCGAGACTTTGACCGTTCCCTCTTTAACCACTGCCACATTTTCAAACACCTTTCCCAATGACGGTAACAATAGCGGCGGGAATCTTCTGGGCCGATGGAATCACTCGTTTTCGCGATCCTCGACCTCTTTGCAGATGTACTACGACAAGACAAACATAACTGACAATTCGCTTTTTTCAGATCACGAAGCGGTCTACGACATCGATTTCCAGCATGATCTACACCTCGGCGAGTCCCAGGAGTTGGTCTGGGGGCTCGGCTACCGCTCGATTCGGGATACGAATGCCTCCAGCTTCGCTGTAGCGCTTCAGCCGGACCACAGCAGCCTCAATCAGTACAGCGCATTCGTGCAGGATGAGGTGAGCCTCTTCAATAGGCGCCTGCGAATCACCCTCGGTTCTAAATTCGAACACAACCCCTTCACGGGGTTTGAAGCGCAACCCAACGTAAGGGTCTTGGGAACCGTTACAAAGGAGCAATCGGTCTGGGCAGCAATCTCCAGGGCCGTCAGGACGCCCGCACTGACCGAGGAGGGTCTGCAGTTGAATGCGGCGGTCATTCCGCCGGGCGCTCCTCCACTGAATAGCCCTTTGCCAATCATCGAAGCGATCTTAGGGAGTTCGCAGTTCAAATCAGAAGATCTGCTTGCTTACGAAGTCGGCTATCGCCTTCAGGCGACGGGTTCGTTCTCGGCGGACATTGCTGCGTTCTATAACAATTACACGAATCTCCGATCCGCGGAGCCAGGCGCCCCGATCGTGGAGGGCAGCCCCATCCCCACGGATGTCGTTCTTCCGTTCGTGGCCAGTAACAAAATGAGCGGCGGAACCTACGGAATTGAGCCCTTTGCCGAGTGGAAAGTGCTCCCCAAATGGAAACTTTTGGGTTCTTACAGCTTCCTGCAAATGAACATACACAAGAATCAAGATAGCCTGGATCCGACTCCGGATATTCCAAACGGAGCGAGTCCCCACCACCAGGTCTATTTCCGATCCTCTTTGGATCTGCCGAAACATTTGGAGCAGGACCTGATCGTTCGCTACGTGGATAAACTTCCTAGCCTCGATATACCCAGCTATTACTCGCTAGATCTTCATGTCGGGTGGAAGCCAATTCCGCAACTACAAATCTCCTTTGGCGGCCAAGATCTGCTGAATCGCCGTCACTTGGAGTTTATCCCGGAGTTTATCAACACGCTGCCTACCGAAGTTCGCCGTACGTTTAGCGGAAGCATTGCTTGGAAATTTTAACTGAGGATCAAATGGTCTCGCACGATGCCGATTTTCTGCCGCGCGAGTAAAGCCATAATGAGACTGCTGCGACCAATTATCGCGATCGGAATCTGCCTGAGCCTGGCTCTAGGGGCCAGCGCGCAGGCGCTCGATTCCTCAGATTCCTCGGAATATCTCATTAAGGCCGGCTTTATTTACAATTTCGCAAAACTCGTGGGATGGCCAGGAGGCGCTTTCGCCCAGCCCGATTCCCCAATCGTAATCGGCATTTTGGGAACCGATCCGTTTGGAGGAATTATCGATCGCATCCTGGCGGACAAGAAAGTCGATGCGCGACGCTTCGTGATCAAGCGGCTGAAATGGGGAATGGACTTCAAAGATTGCGACATCTTGTTTATCGGCGTATCAGAAACGGCCCACCTGGAAGAAGTGCTCCACGCTGTGAAAGGTCTGCCCGTTCTGACCATTGGAGAAACGCCGGGGTTTGCCAGGCGGGGCTGCATTATCAACCTGATCGTCGAAGATAACAAAGTACGTTTTGAGGTCAATCTAGACGCAGCCAAACAAGCCGACCTGAATATCAGTTCCCGGTTACTGGCGCTGGCAAAGATCATCCCGCAATCGACTGCCGATGCAAGGAAGCCGGAATGAACCTGCAGAATCTATCCATCAAGCGCAAGCTGATGCTGATCACCATGTTGACCAGCAGCGCAGCTCTGGTTCTTTCCTCCGCGAGCTTCCTTATTTACGATCTGATCTCCTTCCGCAAATTGCTGACCCTGGACCTCATGACCCAGGCGCAGATCATCGGGTACAACAGCGCGGCGGCCATGGCCTTCCGCGATGAAGCCGCCGCAACCGCGACGTTGTCGGCCCTCACCGCAAAAGAGGATATCGTGGCGGCAGTTTTATACAGTCCCGACGGAAGGATTTTCGCGCATTACTTTCCGAATGGCACCGCGCATCCCTCAACGCTGCCCGGCCGTTCGCAAGAGAACGGCTACCGTTTTGAAGGCGGCTATCTGGAAGTGTTCCGCGAAGTGACGCTGAATGGTGAGCGCGTGGGAACGCTATTTTTGCAATCGGACATGCGCCAGTGGAGCGTTCGGGCAAGGCGATACAGCGGCATTGTCGGTATTTTCGTGCTGGTCTCGGGATTTTTCGCGCTACTCGTCTCCTCGCAATTGCAAAGGCTGATTTCCAGGCCCATTTTGCACCTGGAAAACGCGATGAGAATGGTCTCCACGAACAAGAATTACGAGGTCCGGGCTACTCGATTTTATGGCGACGAAATCGGAAGGCTGATCGATGGCTTCAATACCATGCTTTCCGAGATCCAACACCGTGATACGGCACTGCAACGCGCCAACGATGAACTGAAAACGAGAACCCGGGAGCTGGAAGGCGAAATTATCCACCGCAAGCAGACACAAGAGGAACTGCTCAAGGCCAAGCACGCAGCTGAGGATGCCAGCCGCGCGAAGAGCGCATTCCTCGCCAATATGAGCCACGAGCTGCGTACGCCGCTGAATGCCATCATTGGTTATAGCGAAATGCTGGAGGAAGAAACGCGAGATTCTGGAAAGGTGGAGAATCTCCAGGACCTGCAGAAGATTCAGGGGGCCGGCAAACACTTATTGTCTCTCATCAATGATGTACTCGATCTTTCCAAGATCGAGGCTGGAAAGATGGGCTTGCATTTAGAGACCTTCGACGTATCGCTGATGGTGGAAGAGATGGTAACGACGTTGCAGCCGGCGATCGCGAAGAACGCAAATAAGATTCACGTTCAGCTGGCGGACGATCTGGGGATGATGCGGGCCGATGCCACCAAAGTCCGGCAGATTTTGTTTAACCTGATGAGCAATGCGTGCAAATTTACCGATCACGGCACAATCTCGCTGGATGTGAGCCACGCCATCACAGAAGGCCAAGACTGGATCCGATTCCGAGTCCAAGACACAGGTATTGGTATCGGCACCAAACAGCAGGACAAGCTATTTCAGGAGTTCTCTCAGGCTGATGCAACGATCTCCCGCAAGTATGGAGGAACAGGCCTAGGGCTCGCCATCAGTCATCGGTTCGTGCAGATGATGAAGGGCCGAATCAGCGTCGAGAGCCAAGCGGGCCAAGGCTCTACATTTACAGTGCACCTTCCGGCTCAAGTCACGCTAGAGACGGCCGAAGCCACGCAGTTGGAAGGAGCCGCCGGGGTTGCGGTGGGCCTGTCAGAGTACAGAACGGAAGCGGACACGATCCTGGTGATCGATGACGATCCGGCCGTTCGCGACCTAATGTCTCGTTTCCTTACGAAGCTGGGCTTCCGCGTGGTCGCCGCTGCGGGTGGAGAAGAAGGTTTGCGCCTGGCCCGGGAAGTGCGCCCATTGGTGATTACGCTGGACGTGATCATGCCGGAGTGCGACGGCTGGATCGTTCTCAGCAAGCTCAAGAGCGATCCTAATCTCGCACAGATTCCGGTAATCATGGTCACGGTGGTAGACAACGAGGCCATGGGTTTTGATTTGGGCGCGTCTAACTACTTGATCAAGCCCGTCGATCGCGACCGGCTGGCCGTTCTCATAGAGAAACACCGGGCAGCGCGTGTTCCTAGTGTCTCGGAGGCGAAGGTCATTCCCTCTCGCAAAGCAGGCAATAAAGAAGAGCGGCGGAAAATCGAAGTTGAGGTATCCAGGAGAAGTTAAATGATGCCGAAAATCCTGCTGATTGAAGACAACGAAATGAACCGAGACATGCTGTCCCGAAGACTACAGCGGAGAGGCTATCGCGTGATCACCGCGCAGGATGGTGAACAGGGCCACTTGCTGGCGCGTTCCGAAGCTCCCGATCTCATTCTGATGGATATCAGTCTTCCGGCAATGGATGGTTGGGAACTGACTCGCCGCCTCAAAGCCAACGACAACACGCGCCATATCCCCATTATCGTGCTTACAGCGCACGCCCTGGTCACCGATCGAGCGAAAGCATTTGAAGCCGGTTGCGATGATTACGATACCAAGCCGATCGAGTTCGAGCGGCTGAGCGAAAAGATTGAAAGCTTGCTTGCCGAGAAAAAACTGTCATGAGCTTGCGGCCCAGCCGGTTGCTTATCGTTGACGATAATGAAATGAACCGCGACATGCTGGCCCGGCGGCTGGCGCGGAAGGGCTATGTCATTGGGCTGTCAGAAACCGCAAAAGGATTGCTGCCGCGAGTTAAAGAAGACGGCATCGATTTGGTGCTGCTGGATATAGAAATGCCAGACGTTACCGGGCTGGATGCTCTGAAAACTTTACGCGACTCCTACTCTTCGATCGAATTGCCCATCATCATGGTGACGGCAAAGAATCAAAGCGACGATATCGTCAAAGCACTGGACATGGGCGCGAACGATTACCTGACGAAGCCGATTGATTTTCCCGTGGCCTTGGCCCGAATCAGCACACAGTTGTCACACAAAAGAGCGCAGGAAGCATTGAGAGAGAGCGAGGAGCGGTATGCCCTGGCGGCTCGCGGCGCCAACGACGGTCTTTGGGACTGGAATCTGCTGACCGACGCCCTGTATTTTTCTCCCCGTTGGAAAGCCATGTTGGGCTTTCGGGAAAACGAAATTCAAGATCGATTGGAAGAATGGTTCGGCCGAATACACGACGCAGATCGAGAGCGCGTCAAAGATGAAATCGCCGCCCATCAAAAGGGCCTGACCCCTCATTTTGAGAGCGAGCATCGCTTGCTGCACAAGGACGGGGGATTCCGGTGGATGCTCAGCAGGGGGCTCGCCGTGCACGATGCCGCGGGAAAAACCTCGCGCATGGCAGGATCCCAGACCGATATCACGGAACGGAAAGTATCCGACCCGCTGACAGGTTTGCCCAATCGACTCCTGTTCATTGATCGCCTCGGCCGGCTCATTAAGCATTCGAAACGTCGCAAAGACCATCTCTTTGCCGTGCTTTTCCTGGACCTTGACGGATTCAAGATGATCAACGACAGCCTGGGCCACCTGATTGGAGATCAACTCCTGGTTGGAGTGGCCAACCGGCTGGAGAAGTGTTTACGTTCAACGGATACGGTGGCCCGGCTTGGAGAAACATTCACGGTAGCGCGCCTCGGCGGAGACGAATTCACAATTTTGCTGGACGATATCAAGGAAACGGCCGATGCCGATCGAGCCGCGGAGCGGCTCATGACCGCGTTAGCGGCGCCTTTCGTGTTAGCCGGGAAAGAAGTATTCACTTCGGTCAGCATCGGGATTGCCTTGAGCAATGCCGTCTACGACCAGCCGGAAGAGATGCTGCGGGATGCCGATACGGCCATGTACCGGGCCAAATCCTTGGGCAAAGCGCGTTACGAGGTTTTCGACGCGGATATGCGCGCCAGCGTAATGGCGCGATTGCAGTTGGAGACCGACCTGCGCCGGGCCATCGAGCGCGAGGAATTTCGGAATTTCTATCAACCCATCGTTTCTCTCGAGTCCGGACATATTGTTGGATTTGAAGCTCTGTTGCGCTGGCAGCATCCCACGAGAGGACTGCTTGGGCCCGAAGAGTTCATCTTCGTCGCGGAAGAGACGGGAATGATCCGCGACTTAGGCTGGTGGAGCCTGCGGGAAGCCTGCCGCCAGATGAGCGAGTGGAGGGCGCACTCCGATACCTATCTCTATTTGACCATAAGCGTCAATCTCTCCGCCAAACAGCTATTGCAACCGCATCTGGTCGGAGAGATGAAGGATTTGTTGCGTGAACTGGCGCTCCCGCCGGAACATCTGAAGCTGGAAATTACCGAGAGCGCTGTCATGGCAGACCCGGCCGCAGCCGCGGAAGTGCTGCAGCAAATCAAGGCGTTGGGTATTCGCCTGGCCATTGACGATTTCGGGACAGGGTATTCCTCATTGAGTTATCTGCACCGTTTCCCGCTGGACACACTTAAGATTGACCGGTCCTTCATCAGCGGCCCGGGCGAAAACGCGGAAGGCATGGAGATCGCGCGAACAATTATGCCTATGGCCAAAAATCTTCACTTGGACGTTGTTGCTGAAGGCGTCGAGACGATTGATCAAGTTACGCTGCTGAAGAGGCTGCAGTGCAAGTATGCACAGGGATACTATTTCTCTAAACCCCTCGAGGCTGCGGAAGTGATGCCATTATTGTCAGAACCCACATGGCAAATGCAGAAGCAAGCGAAGTAAAGCGTTAAGGCCTCTTCCTCCGCGTCGGACAAATTTAGCCCGCGCCCAGCCCGGCCCTTGCAAATTCCTTGTGGATGATAGACTGGACCTCGGAGGGTTACCGAACTCTATGGTCCCCTGGCTCCTGGTGCTGCACGTTTTTGGGTTCACTCTATGGATTTGTGGTCTGCTGATGAGCACTTTCGTCTTGCTCAGGCACACGCGAGAGCCAATTCCGGAAACGCGAACGAACTTGGCCGGCCTCGAGAAGCTGGGGCTCCGTGCCCTGGCCGACCCAGGCGCGTTTCTGACGATCCTGGCCGGGGTTCTATTGATTATGACCAACCGCCCGTACTTCTTCCATGCCCGCTGGCTGCGAATCAAGCTCATTTTTGTACTGCTCTTGATCGCGCTTCACTTCATCGTAGGAACGAGGAGCAAAGCGTTCGCGGCAGGACGGATCACGCTTGATCCCGGATACGTTCGGTTCCTTTTCGTCGTGATTCTGCTGGTTTTTCTGTCGATACTCGTTGCCACCTTGCCAGGAGCAGTCCTTTTGATCGGTTAAGCAAGACAGCTAGAAATCTCTAGAGGGATTTGACCAATTCTATGGAGAGGACCTGGGCCTTTTGAGCTAGATTTTGCGCGCGGACCCAGTCGCCGGCACGTATAGCCTCATGAGCCTGACCTAGAAAGCCGCCGATCTTCTCGACCAAATCGTTTTGTGAAGCATTGAGTTGGCGGCCATAGGCAAGTTGCAGATTGCGTTCAGCAACGCGGATATCATCCGTGGTGGTGCGAACCGCGGCATCCTGATCTTTTGCAGAAAGCTGCGGCGCAATTTGAGGCGGTTGCGGCTCAGGTTCCGTCTTCGGTTTGGCCGCTTCGGTTTCGACCGGCGGACGAGGACGTGGCGGCGCAGACACAGCCGGGACAGGTTGCGCCTGCGACTTAACGTCCGGTGGCGGGGCAGATTCGGGCGCAGGCTGCTGATTGACGACCGTCGGCTGCGGAAAGGGCTCGGTCTGAGGTGGAGAAGCCACGGAGGGCGGCGCCGCGCGAACAATATTTCGGCGGCATCCGCCAAGCCCGACAGCGACGAGGCAAAGAAGAGCGACGAGGACGTTCTGAGATAGTTTCATGATGCGTTCCGCGCGAGGGCGCCGCTTGCCTCTCGGAAGCGCGAAACCGCGGGCTCCAAGGGGCGCGCCATAGGCAATTCGATGCGGAAAGTGGTCCCTTGTCCTATCTGAGAATCAAAGTCGATTGAGCCGTCGTGCAATTGTACGGCTTTATAGGCGCTGGCCAGTCCAATACCGCTGCCTCCGGGTCGGGTAGTAAAGAATAATTGAAAGACGCGACCGCGGTGCTCGGGAGCAATGCCTTGCCCAGTATCCCCGATGCGAATTTCCGCCGATTCACCACGGCGCTCCAGGCCGAGTGTGAGTCTGCCGCCTGAGGGCATGGCCTGAATGGCGTTGAACACCAGGTTCAGAAGCGCCTGCGTGAGAAGAGCCCGATCGACACGCACGGCCGGCAGGTCCGCATACTGTTTTACCAGTTGCACGTGGGCGCGTTCCATTTGAGGCCGGGCGATTCCGGCGATTTCGGCCAGCAACTCATCGAGGTGCGTCTCCTCGAGTCTCAACTCCTGCGGACGCATGAAATCGAGGAAGCGTTTCACGACCGAATCGAGGCGATCGATTTCGCTATCGAGCACGGCAACGGCCTGGCGCGGCACGCCATCCCCGGGGGGCAGATTCTCCTTGAGATTTTCCAGCCAAAGCCGCATCGAGTTTAGCGGATTTTTCACTTCGTGGGCCACGCCCGCGGTTACGCGGCTGAGCGCGGCCAGTCGTTCGGAAACCTGCAGCTGGCGGCTGATCGTTTCAAGCGATTGAAGGTCGCGCAGCGTCACCAAAGCGCCCATGCGCGTACCACGCTCGTTGATGACCTGCACGCTGACGCCAATGCGCTGCGGAGGCAGGCTGGGATCAGCAGAGGGAACATCGGCCTCGGCGGCAGCCACGGGCTCGAATGCGTCTCCGACCAGGACGAGAGCGGAGAGCAGGGGATGCCCGGGGGGGAAGATCTCGCTCGCTTTCCGGCCGAGCAATTGATCAGCGGGCGCACCCAGGAAATTCTCCACTGCGGGACTGACCATCACGGCGCGGCCATCTCGCGTGAACAGTAATAGCCCATCCTCCAGGCCGCCGAGAATCTGATCGAGGTTCTCGCGCAGCGTACTGAAAATCTCGCGCACCCCACGCAACTGCAGCCCGATCTTGGTGATCTTGGTGCTGACCTGCCCAAACTCGTCCTCGCGTTCGAGCGGTTTCTGATCGAACTCGCCTCGTGAGATGCGATCCAATTGCGCGGAGATGCGTTCGACCGGCGCGAGCAGAGTGCTGCTCACGACGGCGGCCAGAAACATCGAGAGCAACACGGAGAGGAGCGCCAGCCAAACGGAGGAGCGCAAAGCCGGGGTGATCTCAATGGCCAGTAGTCCGGTGTGCAGAGCAACGCGAATGTCGCCGAAGGGCACCTGCTGTCCCGGAGGTCCGAGCTTAAAGGGATATAAAATGTCATATGCTTGCGGAGAACCATAGATCAATCGAAGCTGTTGAATGAAGCCCATATTGAGGAGTTGGCTGAGGGGCGGGCGTGGTAGTACCTTGCGCCCGGGAAGCGAAGCATCGCTTGAAATCAGGGCGGTTCCGTCGCGGTCGACGATCGTTACTTCGTACACCAGGAAAGAGTTCCCCACTTCCGCATCAATCAGCGAGGTGAGGGCCGAGTTTTGGTCCAAAGCGTTCCGGACGTATTCGCGTAAATCCTCAGGGCGATTGGAGGCCGGCAGCTGACCTTCCCTGGCAGCCTCCGCCAAAGCGTTCTGCGCCTGAAAGAAAACCTGCTGAGCGACCAGGTTTGCGCGCCCGTCGGCCTGCTGGATCACTTGCCGGGTCAAGGTCAATACGTGCAGCCAGGAGGTCACCCCCACCACCGTCAGCACAAGCAGGACGATGATCAGCGTAATTTTGGTTTTTAAACGCAGGCGCATCGTGGCGTTTTAGCGGCTCTCAGCCCGGTCCGCTTCGTACTCTTTCAGCTTATTATGCAGCGTCTTGAGGCTAATTCCGAGAAGTTCCGCGGCTCGTGTCTTGTTATTGGTAGCCGCCAGGGTCTGCAAAATGAGTTCGCGCTCCATGGCATCGACGGTAGTACCGAGAGGGAAGCGCAGGGAAGAGAGCTCGGAGGCTGCCGCGGTATGAGTGCGGCCGAAGTCCGAGGGAAGATGGCCGCGGCCAATGAGGTCGCGGTCACAGACGATCACGGCGCGCTCGAGAACATTGCGCAACTCGCGAACGTTTCCCGGCCAAGTATAACCGTGAAAAAGCTCGCTGACTTCCGCATTAATGCCTCGGACCTGGCGGCTATGTTTGGCGTTGAGGTCGTGCAGGAGGTGCTCCACCAGCATGGGCAGATCTTCCTTGCGACTGCGTAAGGGAGGCAGGTGAATGTGAAACACGTTCAGGCGAAAATAGAGGTCCTGGCGGAGCTGGCCATGAGCGACGGCTTGCTCGGGGTCTTTGTTTGTGGCCGCGAGCACACGCACATCGACTGGCGTCTCGCTCTTGCTGCCGAGCCGCCGGACCTTCCTGTCTTCCAGGACGCGCAGAAGCTTGGCCTGAGTAGGAGCCGGCATTTCGCCGATCTCGTCCAAGAGCAGCGTGCCGCCGTCCGCGAGCTCAAAACAGCCGATGCGGCGCTCGGCTGCGCCGGTGAAAGCACCTCGCTCATGGCCAAAGATTTCGCTCTCCATCAGCGATTCCGGAATAGCGGAACAATTGATGGCCACAAATGGCCGGTCGGTGCGAGGTGAAAGCTGGTGGAGCGTGCGCGCGAGGATTTCTTTGCCGGACCCCGTTTCGCCCGTAATGAGAACGGAGGCCGAGGAGGGAGCGACCTGCTCGACCAGGCGCATGACCTCCTGCATGGGTCTGGCTCCGCCAACAAGCTCCCCGATGCGGCCTGCTTCGCGCAATTGCCGCCTCAAAGCCGCCACTTGCTGCTGGTCGCGGGCTTTGCCCAGAGCTCGATCGAGGAGCGCCCGCAGGACGGCTCCTTTGAGCGGCTTTTCGATGTACCAGAAGGCGCCCGCTTCAATCGCGGCAACGGCACGCTCCTCACTGCCTTTTCCGGTGATGATGATGGCCGGGACCGAGGCAAGGTCGGGACCCAGTCGCTCGAGGAGAGTCAGGCCGTCCATTCCAGGAAGCTCCACATCAGCGATCAGCACAGAAGGATGATAGTCGGAAAAGCGGGCCAGCGCGTCCTCCGCGCTGGGGACGCCCAAAACGTCCAAGCCCCATTTTTGCAGCAAAGACTCGTAGCCGCGTCGCGCGTTTTCTTCGTCTTCGACGATAAGCACGCGATCCGCGAATTTATTCTGATCGGCTTGCATAATTCCTTTCGATGATCTGACCTGAATCTACCAGCAGGCCGCAGGAATGCCAAGCCAGGGGCTCATTCCGGGGCTTGCTAACCCAGAAGGAGGTGGCTGCCCGCGTTTCGAGAGAAATGCGAGCGTGAACCACGGCCTTGCAAGGACAGAGAAAAGGTGATCGTTTTGAAAACTGGTGGAAATTCCTTTCGTCTCTGTTTTCCCCGTGCATTATACTGTGGCCGCCTTTTCCCGGCTCTCTTTGCATCC
>Ga0206939_10112_pt1 | contig 24202 bp, 21 predicted proteins | sample Alteio_BWOrgHeat_10_FD_152921 | JGI IMG/M metagenome (GOLD analysis project Ga0206939, IMG submission 152921) | Enriched cells from forest soil in Barre Woods Harvard Forest LTER site, Petersham, Massachusetts, United States -... | ecosystem: Environmental > Terrestrial > Soil > Temperate forest >... | reverse complement strand
TGGCTCTGCGGCAATTTGCTCTAGCAAGGCACTTGATTGACCCGTCGCCGAAGCGTCGCTATTATAGCGTGTGCGCTCATGTCCGGGAATCTGGCCCAAGCCTACGCTCCGTTGCTGATACATCTCCTAGTAGCAATGGGGCTTGCTGGTCTCATCCTCATACTTTCGAGCTTGATTGGCCGCCACCGCCCCAGCCGCGTGAAGATGCAGCCTTATGAATGCGGCATCACGCCCGTTGGCGACGCTCGCGAACCCTTTTCCGTCAAGTTTTACCTCGTAGCCATGATTTTCATCCTCTTCGACGTAGAGGCTGTCTTCCTTTATCCGTGGGCCTACGTATATAGAGAACTACGCTGGTTCGGCTTTACGGAGATGCTGCTGTACATCCTGATCCTCCTGGCGGGCTACGTTTACCTTTGGAAGAAGGGGGCGCTCGACTGGACCCGCCCAACGGCTCCGCAGGACCGCAAACCATGACGGAAATGCCCGGCGTAAAGCAAAATCCGATTGTCCAGAGATTGCGCGCGTGGGACGAAAACGCGGTGGCTGAAGTTTCTGAATTTCGCGGCGAACTGACGATCGTGCTCGCCTTGACGCGCCTCGGGCGCGCTGCCGAATACTTGCGCGCTGAGCCAGGATTGCAATTTGATTTTCTGTCCGATATCTCCGCCGTAGACCGCTTCCCAAGTGAGCCTCGCTTTGAAGTGAATTATCACCTGCTGTCGATCTCCTTGCGCCAAACTGTCCGCTTACGCGTTTGGGTTGCGGGCAAAGATCCGGTCGTGGCGAGCGTCATGCCCGTCTGGCCCACCGCGAACTGGCATGAGCGCGAGATCTTTGATCTTTTTGGCATTCGCTTCGAGGGCCACCCGGACCTGCACCGAATCCTGATGCCCGATGATTGGGAGGGCCACCCCCTGCGCAAGGATTATCCCGTCGAAGGATTTCGCACATGACCACCACGGTCGAGACTGCCGCCGGCACAACGCAGACAATGGTTCTCAATATGGGACCGCAGCACCCCTCGACCCATGGTGTCCTGCGCGTGGTGCTGGAGCTCGACGGCGAGACGGTGGTCAAAGCCCGCTCCGAAATCGGCTATCTCCACACCGGCATTGAGAAAAGCTGCGAAGCGCTCACCTATTCCCAGGCCATCACGTTGACCGACCGCATCGATTATCTGGCGCCCCTCTCCAATAATCTCGGTTATTGCCTGGCCGTCGAGAAGCTTCTGGGCCTGGAAGTACCGAAGAGGGCCCAATATATCCGTGTGTTACTTACGGAGCTAACGCGCCTCAACTCCCATCTGGTGTGGCTGGGGACGCATGCCATGGATTTGGGCGCGACCTCGGTAATGCTTTACTGCTTCCGTGAACGCGAAGATATTTTGAAGATCTTCGAGATGGTCTCCGGTCAGAGAATGATGACCAGCTATTTCCGCATTGGCGGCCTGGCCCTCGAACCGCCGCCGGGCTGGCTGGAGCGCGTTCGACGCTTCATCGACATGTTCCCATCCCGCCTCGCTGAATATGAGAATCTGCTTACCCGCAATCGCATCTTCCTGATGCGCACTACCGGAATAGGCATTCTTGAAGCGAGAGACGCCGTCGCGCTGGGCATCTCGGGCCCCACGCTGCGAGCGGCGGGCGTCGCTTACGATGTGCGCAAGTTCTTCCCCTATTCCGGCTACGAAGAGTTCGAGTTTGACGTCCCGACGCGCACGGAATCCGATTGCTATGCCCGTTATCTCGTGCGCGTGGCTGAAATGCGCGAGAGTTTGAAAATTATCCGCCAGGCGATGGGCAAAATACCGCCGGACGGGCCGATCAGAGCCGATGCGCCCGGGATCATTCCACCTCAACGTGAGCAAATGAAGACGGAGATGGAGGCCTTGATCTTTCACTTCAAGATTTTCACGGAAGGGTTTGCGCCGCCGCCGGGCGAGGTCTATCAGCGAGTGGAATCTCCGCGCGGTGAGGTCGGTTACTTCATCGTAAGCGATGGCTCGGCGAAACCTTACCGAGTCAAGGTGCGTGCGCCCTCATTTGTGAATCTCCAGGCCTTACCCAAACTCGCCGAAGGCCGCCTGGTTGCGGACCTGATCGCTTGTATCGGAACGATTGACATCGTTCTGGGAGAAGTGGACCGCTGATGGAGATGCCGCTCGTATTGGAGCAAAAGTTTCAGGCGTTCCTCCAACGCTATCCCGTTAAACGCTCCGCGCTCGTGCCCATGGCTCTCTATGCCCAAGATGTGTTTGGTTACGTGAGTGACGACTTGATCGCGGAGATCGCCCGGCGCATCGACTTGAGCCCGCTGCAGGTGAATGAAACGCTGGCCTATTACTCCATGATCCGGCGCAAGCCGGCGGGCAAACACCACGTCCAGGTATGCACCAATGTCTCCTGCATGCTCCGCGGCGGCAATCAGATTTATGACTTCGTGCGGAAGAAGCTGGAGATCGGCAATAAGCAAGTCACCGCCGACGGCATGTTTTCTCTGGAAGAGGTAGAGTGCATCGGCGCGTGCACGGGCGCGCCTGCCATCCAGGTCAATTACGATTTTTACGAAAATCTCACGCAGCGCAGCACCGATCAGTTATTGGACGCCTTAGATAAGGGTTCGCGGCCCGTAAGGTCCGCCCCGATCTCCGGCTCTGTCCACGAGCGCCATCCCGCCGAGGTGCCCGTGATCAGCCGACTCTTTGGCGTTCCTGACTCCCACAAGATCGACGTTTACTTGCAGCACGATGGCTATAAGGGCCTCGAACGCGCCCTCAGGGAACTGACGCCGGATCAGATCGTCGAGGAAGTAAAGAAATCGAATTTGCGCGGCCGCGGCGGCGCCGGTTTTCCCACCGGCGTGAAGTGGAGCTTCGTCCCCAAGGATCCCGCCAAGACGAAATACATTCTTTGCAACGCCGACGAAAGCGAGCCTGGCACTTGCAAGGATCGGCCCCTCATGGAGATGGCCCCCCACCAACTCATCGAGGGCATGGTCATCGCGGGTCGTGCTGTCGATGCTCATCGCGGATATATCTACATCCGCGGGGAGTATCGCTACGTCCTGGAAATTGTCGATGCCGCCATCGAAGAGGCCTACGCCCGAGGTTATCTGGGAAAAAATATAGTGGGCAGTGGCTTTGATTTCGATTTGACGACGCATACCGGAGCGGGCGCTTACGAATGCGGCGAAGAATCCGCATTGATGGAATCGCTCGAGGGCAAGCGCGGCTATCCGCGCATCCGTCCACCCTTTCCCGCGGTTGTGGGCCTTTACGGCTCACCCACGGTTATCAATAACGTGGAGACACTTTCGGCTGTTCCCGCCATTCTGCACCGGGGGGCCGAATGGTATTCCACGCTGGGCTCCGCGAAAAACGGCGGAACGCGGCTTTTTTGTATCTCGGGACACGTGAACCGCCCCGGGATCTACGAGCTTCCCATGGGATTTAATCTGAAACGCATGCTCGACGAAGTGGCTGGAGGAATCCCGGGCGGCAGGAAACTGAAAGCGGTCATCCCCGGGGGAAGTTCCTGCCCTCTTCTCAAAGCCGAAGAGATCGACCTGCCGATGGATTTCGATTCACTGGCTAAGGCCGGTTCGATGCTCGGCTCAGGGGGCGTCGTAGTGATCGATGAAGACACCTGCATGGTGGACCTGGCGCGGCGCATCATGCATTTCTACGCCCATGAGTCTTGCGGGTGGTGCATCCCTTGCCGCGAAGGCACGGATTGGCTGCGCAAGATGCTAGACCGCTTCCATTCCGGCGGTGGCCGCCATGATGACATCGCTCTCATCGGCGAGTTGTCAAAGAACATGCTCGGCAGGACGTTTTGCCCGTTGGGCGACGCGGCGGCCTTGCCGACGATAAGCATCGTCAAGAAATGGACTCACGAATTTGAAGAACACCTCACAGGCAAGTGTCCGTATCAGCCGGCCGAAGCGCTGACCGCGGTAATCGGGTAATCTCAGAAACATGGCAGAGAGCGCAGAAATAAAGTTCAAGCTCGACGACCGCGAACTGACGGTCGCTCCGGGAACTCTGGTCATCGAGGCCGCCCGGCGCGAGGGCATCGAGGTCCCGTCGTTCTGCTATTACGCGGGGCTTGCGCTGCAAGCCGCCTGCCGGATGTGCCTCGTGGAGGTGGAAAAGGCACCCAAGCTGCAAACGGCCTGCACTCTCGTGGCGGTGAATGGCATGGTGGTGCGCACCGATACCCCGCAAGTCCACGAGGCGCGCAAGTCCATGCTCGAGTTTCTGCTCACCAATCACCCCCTGGACTGCCCGGTCTGCGACAAAGGCGGTGAATGCGAGCTGCAGGACATGGTCTTCCGCTACGGCGCGGATCGCAGCCGTTTTGTGGAAGAAAAGCTGCATGTCCCCGAGGTCAAATGGTCCAACCTCGTTTACTACGACGCCCCTCGATGCATCCTTTGTTTTCGCTGCGTGCGCGTGTGCGATGAGGGCATGGACGTGAAGGCCTTAGGCGTAGGCCACCGCGGCGCCAATTCGGTGATCATTCCCAACCACGAGGACCAGCTCGACTGCGTGGAGTGCGGCATGTGCATCGATATCTGCCCGGTCGGAGCGCTGACCAGCGGCACCTATCGCTATCAGACGCGCCCATGGGAGATGCACTACGTCCCCACCGTCTGCGTGCACTGCTCCAATGGCTGCAAAACAACTTTAAGCGTGCGCAATCACGAAATCCTGCGCGCCAATAATCGCGACCTCTCCGGCTTCAACGGCGATTTTCTTTGTGCGAAGGGCCGGTTTGCATTTGACTTTACTCGCCATCCCGACCGGCTGAAGCAACCTCTGATTCGCCGCAACGACAAGCTTGAACCGGTGAGCTGGGAAGAGGCTCTGGAACAGGTGGCTTCCCGCCTCGCCTCCATACACAAGCAGCATGGTCCCGATGCCATCGGCTTTTATGGCTCGAACCGAACCACTAATGAAGAAAACTATCTACTCGGACGCATCGCGCGCGCGTCCGTGGGCACGAACAACATCGATCATCATCGCACCGCGGATTATGCCGGTCTGATGGCGCTCGCGGGCGAGCTGGCAAACAAGAGTTCCGGCAATGGCTCATCCGCCGGAATCTTCGCCACCATGAGCGATCTCGCCTCAGCGCCGGCCATTCTGGTGATCGGGAATGACGCGAGCGAGCAAAACCCTCTGGTCGCTTGGCAGATTCGCACAGCGATCCGCCATCATCGTTCACGCTTGTACATTCTCGATTCTCAGGAACAGAAGCTTCATCGCAAAGCCCAGGACTTTTGGCTGGTTCCGCCGGGGCAGGAATCAGCGGCGGTAGCAAAGCTCCCTGCCAGTGCCCCGGCGAATGCCTCCGAAACGGATGCTGACCGGCGGCTTCACGCATTCCGTGATGCACTCGCCGGCGAAAGCGATCTCATTATTCTCTTCGGCGCGGCCATTCAAGGCGCGGCGCTCGCTTCCTTGGGAGAACTCGCGAAGGATCGTGCCGCTCAGAGCAAGCGCACGCGGTTCATGGCCCTGGGCGACTACGCAAATTCGCGCGGCGCCGCTGACATGGGGCTCTTGCCGGACTGCCTGCCCGGATATGCCCCCATCGACAATGCCGGGGCACGCGAAATCTTCGCTAAACTCTGGGGCGCGGCGCTGCCTGAAAAGAGGGGGCTCGATTCGCGCGGCATGCTCGATGCCGCTATCGCGGGGCGGCTGAAGGCACTCTACGTGGTTGGCGCAAATCCCGCGCGAACGATTAGTGCAGAGGCTTCGAAGCGCCTGGGGAAGCTCGATCTGCTGATCGTCCAGGATCTGTATCTTTCCCAGACGGCGCGTCTGGCGGATATCGTCTTACCCGCGCTTTCCGGCTTCGAAAAAGATGGAACCATGACGAATACCGCCGGTGAAGTGCAACTCCTGCGCAAGGGCGGAGACTTCATGGGTGCGCGCTCGGATTTCGACATTCTGCGCATTCTTTCCTACCAACTCGCGCAGCAGGGCCTGGGGCAGCCGATCCCTCTCCGCACGCCCGATGCCGCGTTCGACGAGATCTCGCGTCATGTCCCCGGTTACGCCGTCTCCTGGGCCGGCCTGCTTGCCGGCGGCGCGGAGCCGACTCAACCGAAGCTGGCCACGAACGGCCATCGACCTCCTGAAGCCGCCACTGGCGTGATCTCGTCCAATCAGGATTCACTCTTCACCAGCGGCAGCTTAACTCCATATTGCAGCATGATTCGCTCACTGCGGGAGGCGGGCGCAACGTCGTGAGCGAGACCATCGGCCAGCCATCGATCCTGCTCGTCTCCTTGGTCAAGGTCGTTGTCTTGCTTTTTCTGGTTCTCACCGCCGTTGCTTACTTGGTTTGGTTCGAACGCAAACTCGCCGCGCACCTTCAGGGCCGCTGGGGACCTTACCGCACCGGCCCCCACGGCTTATTACAGCCGCTGGCCGACGGCCTCAAGTTTCTTCTAAAAGAAGACGTAACCCCGGCCGGCGCTGACCGCTTCCTTTATGTTGCGGCTCCATTTCTTACCATGACCCTGGCGATCTCTTCGATCGCCATGATTCCATTTGGGCCGGCATCCATTCGCATTTTTGGGGAGATCACCCCGCTCGTCGTGGCGAACTCAAACGTCGGCCTGCTGATCATCTTCGCCATAACGTCGATCGGGGTATACGGCGTCGCTTTGGCCGGCTGGTCCTCGAATAGCAAATATTCGCTTCTCGGAGCGCTGCGCAGTTCGGCTCAAATGATCAGTTACGAAATATCGCTGACGCTCTCGATCGTCGGCGTCCTGCTCTTGGCTGGGACGTTCAATCTAAGCGAATTAATTACCCGGCAGAGCGGACATACTTGGGGTATCTTGCCGAAATGGAACCTGCTCAATCCTACATTCCCTCAAATCCTGGGCTTTTTCTGCTATTTCGTTTCCGCCGTGGCGGAAACCAACCGCGCGCCCTTTGATCTGGCGGAAGCCGAATCGGAACTGGTAGCCGGCTTCCATACCGAGTATTCCAGCTTCAAATTCGCCATGTTCTTTCTGGCTGAGTATGCCAGCATGATTACGGTTGCGTGTCTCGCTACGATTCTCTTCCTGGGCGGCTGGCTTTCGCCTTTTCCGCAGATACCGGCTCTGGATTGGATGCGCTATCTGCCCTCTGCCCTGCTGGGCATTGCCGGGTTAGCTCTGATCATTCATGGCGTCCGGTACTCCACCATATTGGGCCGGATCGCACTGCCGTTGCTGGGAGTCGTTCTTTGCGCGCTCGCCTTTCTCTGTTCACGTCCGAACGTCGTCTTTTACGTTCAAGGCCCCTTCTGGTTTTTGGCTAAAGTGTTTGTGGTGCTATTCGTCTATGTCTGGGTGCGTTGGACGCTGCCACGCTTTCGTTATGATCAACTGATGCGCTTCGGATGGAAGTTTCTTTTCCCGTTGGCGCTTTTCAATGTCGTGCTGACAAGCTTTGCGGTGGTGATGCACAAATGACGCCTCAACTTATAGTTTTCCTACTCCTCGCCGCCTTGGCGATCGCTGCTGCGGTGAACGTGATTCTGCAGCGCCAACCAATTCATAGCGCCATCTCCCTGATCGTGGTTATGATCGCGCTCGCTGGGCTCTTTTTGCTGCTCGAATCGGAATTCATTGCCGCGATCCAGATCATCGTCTATGCCGGGGCCATCATGGTCCTGTTTGTGTTTGTGATCATGCTGCTCAACGCGGGCGCCGAAGAGCACACCAATATGAGCCGCATGGCGCGTTACGCCGGGCTGCCCCTGGCCATCTTCTTCCTCATCGAGCTGGCCTATCAGATCGGCGCGGCAACTGTATCGTGGACGCCGCAGCCCGCCGCGGAGGGCGTCACCCGCGGAATATCCATGCTCTTGTTTCAGGATTTCGTGTTTCCGTTTGAACTGACGTCGGTTTTGATCCTCATCGCCATTCTTGGCGCGCTGGTGCTGGCCCAGCGGGACGAAGGCGTGCCCACCAAAGGTGGGCAAAGCGAAATTACCTGAAGCATCGCTCGAATCGGCGAGAGGCCAAAGGAGACAACCTTGGTGCCCATTTCCTACTACCTTGCTCTCAGCGCTATCCTGTTCGGTCTCGGGGTGATCGGCTTTATTTTCAAGCGCAACATCATCACCATTTTTATGTCCATCGAACTGATGCTTAATGCCGTCAATTTGGCGTTCATCGCCTTTGGGCGGGCGCTCGGCCAATTGCAGGGACAAGTCTTTGTGTTTTTTGTAATCGTGGTGGCCGCCGCGGAAGCAGCCGTAGGCTTGGCTATCATCATCGTGATCGCGCGGAACCGGCAATCGCTCAACGTCGAACGGATCAATCTGCTGAAGCTCTAGCGCCGGAATGCTAATACTCGATCGCCTTTGGATCATTCCATTGCTGCCGCTGCTGGGTGCGGCGGTCAATGGGCTTTTTGCGGCCCGATGGCCGCGCAAGGCCGTCAATGCGGTAGCCCTCGGAAGCACGGGCCTCTCCTTTGTCGCGACCCTCGAGATGGTCCGCGAATTCGTGAACCTCAGCCCGTCTCAGATTCCCTGGGCGCAGTCTTACTTCACCTGGATTGAGGCAGGCAGCTTCCGCGCCGACTTCGCGCTGCAAGTCGATCAGATCACCGTCATCATGCTCTTGGTCGTCACCGGCGTCGGCTGGTTGATCCATCTCTATTCGACTGGGTACATGGCGGAAGATGCCGGCTATCGCCGTTTTTTTTCCTACCTCAACTTTTTCATGTTTTTCATGCTGGTGCTGGTGCTGGCGTCGAATTATCTGGTTCTCTTCGTCGGGTGGGAAGGCGTGGGCCTGTGCAGCTATCTGCTGATCGGATTCTGGTTCTTGAGAAAAACGGCCACCGATGCAGGTAATAAGGCGTTCTGGGTAAACCGCGTCGGCGATTTCGGCTTTCTGCTGGGATTGTTTCTGCTCTTCCGCCAATTTGGCACGCTCGACTTTGCTCCCATATTCCGCGATTCGGCTGCGCTGCCCGTCGACACCTCCGGCCACGGAGTTCTCACGGCTATTGCCCTGCTCTTGCTAGCCGGCGCTACCGGCAAATCGGCGCAGATCCCGTTGTACGTCTGGCTGCCGGACGCCATGGAAGGCCCGACGCCGGTCAGCGCCTTGATTCACGCTGCGACGATGGTTGCCGCGGGCGTCTACATGGTGGCGCGCTCGCATGTGCTGTTCCTTCACGCTCCGCTGGCCATGTTCGCCGTCGCCGTGATCGGTTGCGCCACGGCCCTTTTCGCCGCGACCATCGCCCTGGTCCAGACCGACATCAAAAAAGTTCTCGCCTACTCCACCATCAGCCAGTTGGGCTACATGTTTCTGGCCTGCGGCGTAGGCGCTTTTGGTGCGGGCATGTTTCACCTGATGACCCACGCCTTCTTCAAAGCCCTGCTCTTTCTCGGCGCGGGTAGCGTGATTCACGCCATGAATGGCGAACAGGATATGCGTCGCATGGGCGGCCTGCGCAAGAGCGTGCCCTGGACCTTCGTGACCATGCTCGTGGCCACTCTGGCGATCGCGGGCACGCCAGGCTTCTCGGGCTTCTTCAGCAAGGAAGAGATTCTTTCGGCCGCGCGCACTGGCCCGTATGCCAATCCCGTCATCTATGCGCTGGGCGTAATCACCGCGGGGCTTACGGCGTTTTACATGTTCCGGCTTCTCTTTTTGACGTTTTACGGCGCCAAGCATTTTGACCCGAAGAAAACACACGTGCATGAGTCGCCCGCCGTCATGCTGGTGCCGCTCGCGATCCTCGCCGTTCTCGCCCTGGCAGGCGGCTGGTGGGCCGCTCCTCACCTGGTGGGCGGCGCTAATCACTTCGATAATTTTGTCGCGCCCGTTTTCGCCGGCGGCGAAACCTCGAGCGCAGACGAGCCCTCCACTGGCAGTAGCGAATTGATTGCCACGGTATTTGGCCCTCCCGTGGTGGCGGCCTTCCTCGGATTCCTGCTTGCCTGGTGGTTCTACATATACAGGCCGGAGACTCCGGGGCGGCTCGCCGCAGCCTTGCGAGCTCCTTACCGCGTGCTTTTGGGAAAATATTTCGTGGACGAACTCTACGCTTCTGTCATCGTGCGCCCGCTGCTGCGAATATCCGACTTTTTCTGGCACGCCATAGATGAAGAGACGATCGATGGCCTGGTGAACGGCGTCGCCGATGGCGCCGGCGAAACTGGCGATCGTCTCCGGCATCTCAACTCCGGTAACACGCGGACCTATGCCGCGTGGGTGATTGTGGGGGCAGTGCTGCTCACAACCCTGGTCGCCTGGATGGTGCGCTAGCATGCCGCCCTCCTATCTGCTTACCGTGCTCACGTTTCTCCCGCTCGCGGGTACCGCGGCCCTGATGATGTTGCGCGCCGACGATCATGTGTGGATTCGCCGCATGGCCTTGGCGATCTCTCTGGTCGAATTTGTGCTTTCGCTGCTGCTGCTTCGTGGTTTCGCCCCGGGCTCGACGGAATACCAGTTCGCCGAACTTCACGACTGGATCCCCTCGCCGCCAATTCACTACCACCTTGGCGTGGACGGCATCAGCCTATTTCTGGTCTTGCTGACCACCTTCCTCACGCCCATAGCGATTCTCTCGTCTTGGAAATCGATCGACACTCGCGTACAGGGCTTCTTCGTTAGCTTGCTGGTGCTTGAAACCGGAGTGATCGGGGTCTTCGTCTCGCTGGATCTGTTTCTGTTTTTCCTCTTCTGGGAAGCCATGTTGATCCCCATGTATTTCCTGATCGGGATCTGGGGTCACGAGCGCCGCATCTACGCCGCCGTAAAATTCATTATTTACACCATGCTCGGGTCGATTCTGATGCTCGTGGCGATGATCTGGCTTTATGAGGTAAGCGGAACCTTTGATTTGCCGCAGATCCAGGCCATGCTCATCAACGGGCAGGTGACCCTGCCGCTGAGAACTGAGCTGCTGCTCTTCGCCGCTTTTTTCCTGGCATTCGCCATCAAGGTACCGCTCTTCCCGCTGCACACTTGGCTACCTGATGCCCATACCGAAGCGCCCACCGCGGCATCCGTACTTCTCGCCGGCGTGCTGCTGAAGATGGGGACCTACGGCATGCTGCGTTTTTGCTTGCCGCTGTTCCCCGAGGCGGCCCATCGTTTCGCTCCTTATATCGCCGTCTTGGCCATCATTGGCATTATTTACGGCGCTCTCGTGGCCATGGTTCAAACCGACCTCAAGCGCCTGGTGGCATACTCTTCTGTGGCTCACCTGGGCTTCGTGGTGCTCGGCCTGTTTGCCTTCGATCCCACCGCGATTCAGGGCGCGCTCTATCAAATGCTGAACCACGGCGTTTCCACAGGAGCCCTCTTCGTCCTCGTGGGCATGCTGTACGACCGCCGGCACACACACCTGATCCGCGAATTCGGGGGCTTAGCAACTCCCATGCCGGTTATTGCCGGTTTTTTCTTGTTCGTATCGCTCGCTTCGGCTGGCCTCCCCATGCTGAACGGATTTGTCGGCGAGTTCCTGATCCTGGTGGGCACGTTTGTTCGCCATGCCAATTGGGCCTCTTGGGCGGCGACGGGCATTATTCTTTCGGCTGTCTATTTGCTTTGGGCCTACCAGCGCGTTTTCTTCGGTGATGTGACCCAGGACAAAAATCGCTCGCTCCAAGACGCCGATCCTCGCGAACGCCTGGTTCTCGTCACCATGGCTGTCGTCATTCTCTGGATGGGAATCGGCTCGGTGGCATTCACGCACCGCACTGAAGCCTCCGCGCGCAATGTCTTTGTGCTCATGCAGCGACCCCAGGCCTACAACGCGCGGGCGGCGGGTGCTGTGGCCCAGCCTTCGGGTCCAGGCGGCGCCCGCTAATGTTTCCACCGCGCGAAGACTTATTGCGCCTCATGCCCGAGCTGATTCTCTGCCTTTCGGGAATCCTGCTGATGCTGATCGAGCCGTTTCTCACTCGCGCTCGCAGAGCCGTACTGGTCTCGCTGGCAGCGCTCGGTAGCGGCTTGGCGCTGATCTCCACAATCTTCCCAGCCATGCTTCCCGGCACGGCATTCTCCGGACTGCTGCGCATCGATGGCTTCAGCGTTTTTGTCCACGTTGTGGTTGAGGCCGTGGCTTTCCTGGTGGTGATCGGCTCGGCCGATTATCTCGATCGCGAGAAAATCCAGCACGGCGAATACTACGCCCTCGTTCTTTTCGCGACCGCCGGCATGGGCGTCATGGCCAGCGCCGCCGAGCTTATGACCGCATTTGTGGGCCTCGAAACCAGCTCCATTTCGACCTACATCCTGGCCAGTTATCGCCGCGACGCCCCTCGTTCCAATGAATCGGCCATGAAGTATTTCCTGCTGGGTTCCTTTGCCACCGCTTTTTTTCTTTACGGCATCGCGCTCGTTTATGGCGCTACCGGCACCACCCAGCTCTCGCACATGAACCTTACGGGCATGCCCGGAGCGGGACGTTTGCTCGTTTTGGGGCTGGCGCTGATGCTTGTCGGCTTGGCCTTCAAGATCGCCGCAGCTCCTTTTCAGCTTTGGACCCCGGACGTATACGAGGGCGCGCCCGCCCCGGTCACCGCGCTCATGGCCTCGGGTCCGAAAGCGGCCGCCTTCGCATTGCTGGTGCGCATCCTCGCGACAGTAGCCGCGGCGGGCACCTTCTGGTTCTGGGCCCTGTGGATTTCCGCGGCGCTGACGATGTTCTTGGGCAATCTGGCGGCGCTGGCACAGGCCAACGTCAAGAGGATGCTGGCGTATAGCTCCATCTCGCACGCCGGATACATTCTCGTGGCGCTGGCCGCGGCGGCCGCTTCTGACCAGGTCGAGCTCGCCGTGGCTGCCGTGCTCTACTATCTTGCCGTCTATGCACTGATGAAGCTGGGCGCCTTCATACTGGTTTCCCAGCTTGGCGGCGAATCTGAACGCCACATGGACATCGATGATTTCCGCGGCTTGGCCATGCGCCAGCCTGTCGCCGCCGCGTGTTTCGCGCTCTTTCTGCTCTCGCTGCTGGGCCTTCCGGTTACGGCGGGCTTTCTCGGCAAGTTCTATATCTTTAATGCGGCGCTCGCTTCCCGATTGATCTGGCTTGCCATTCTGCTGGCCATCAACACCATTATCGCCGCGTATTATTACCTTCGCGTGATCGTGGTCATGTACATGCGCGAGCCCAATCAAACCTGGGCGCCCGCCCCCATGCCCTGGGCCGTTACCTTTGTCCTCGTGGTTGCCGCCGCCGGCACTGTTTATCTTGGGCTGTTCCCCGGCCGCGTCATGGCCTTGGCCACGCGGGCCGCCCTCTCTCTGCCTGGCCGCTAAGCCACACGGGCTATCCCGGCGGAAACCAAAAAAAAGGGCCCGGTGACGATTGTCACCGGGCGCCCTTCGCTGCGGTTCACACCTTGGCGAAAATGATCACCAGAGTCAGCAACGCGAGTGTCTCTATGAATACGAGACCCAAGATCATCGCGGCGCGGATCGCTCCGGAAGCACCGGGATTGCGGGCCATCCCCTCGCACGCGGACGACGCTACGCGAGATTGAGCCACCGCACCGCCAAACGCTGCCAGTGCCATACCAAAAGCCGCTGAAATTGCAACCCAGTTCGTGGTCCCCGTTGGCGCGGCGCCAGCCTGAGCAAACACGGCCGGGCTGACCAACATTACCGCTGCGACAACAAACAACACTGCGAAAGCCTTCCTCATGTGCACTCCTCCTATGAATTGCCGCCAGGAGGTGGTTCCCGACATCCTCATGCAGCCGGGCTCACACTGAAGCGGTCAGACAACCTAAAAAGCCGGATTAGTGTTCCTCCGCCGTAGCAATTCCAATATATATCGACGGAAGCAACGTAAAAACGTAGGTTTGGATGATTGCCACAAAAATATGAAGTCCGATAAATGCGATTGGGATAATCGCGGGGAAAATGCCAAAAAACACTCCCAATACGGGAGTTTTCGCCCATCCCCATAGCACTGGCGCGACCAGGAGCCCAAGGAAAATCGTGTACAAGAGATCACTCGCAAAAATATTCGCCCATAGACGAACCGTAAGGGAGAGTATTCGTGCGCAGGTGCTGATAATTTCCACTGGGAACATGAGGGGCGCGAGCCACCATACCGGTCCCGCGAAGTGCTTCAAGTAGCCGAGCACACCGTGATGTCGGATGCCTTGCCAATTGAAATAAAGAAAGATGACAATCGCGCACCCGAGCGGCACAGTCTTCTCCGCTGTAGGTGCCGAAAACATCGGAAATACGCTCAACAGATTTGAGAGCAAAATGAATACGGATACGGAGCCAACCAGGGGTAGGTACTTGAGTGCCTCGTGTCCGGCGTTTTCTTCCAGAAGATCCCGAATCCCGAATCCAATAGGATTCGTCAGCAGCATCTCGGCAATCTGTTGCACTGCCCCTGGGCGCTCCACCGAAAGCCGCGGTCGCAGCCACAGAGTCCCTACGATACCAATGAAAAACACCACCACCTGCATAACGACAACTTCAGGTATTGGCGTGGTGGGGTCCGCAGGCCTGATGTGCAGAGCTTGGAGAAAGGTGACGGCCAAACCACCAAAGTAATGATTGACGAGCTGCGTCAGCCAACTGACGTAATGTTCCATTCGTTAATCCGCCTTACCCACCGGAGCCACAATCTCGTAAAGGGTCGCCGAGACGCTGGCGAGACCTAACGCGCACAATCCTACTAAGATACTCAAAACAGAAATCTTGAAGACGGAAAAAGTAACATAGACCACGACGGCTATCAAGGCGTACCGTCCAAAGAGTCGGAAGAAAGCGCCCGCCGGCAGCTGCGCCTGCACCGAGTCGGTCCGGCCGACGGAAACTTCGACGAGCACGTCAAGCGCCTGCTCGAGCCATCGAAAATTCAGCCAAGCGAGCACGGCACCGATTCCTACGCCCGCGCCTACTCGAAATGAGAATAGCAAGCATGCACAAGCCGATGCCACCACGCCTAAGATCAAGGTAAGTTTCGAGATGCGACGCTCAGTGATCTGGTATTGGGCAGGATTAGGCGTCTCCATTGCTGTCCTTCGATACCCGCCTTAAGACATCACGAACACCAGCATAAAAGCCCAGCCCTCCCAAAATCAGCATCAAAATCGGGCGAGTATGCAGCCATCGATCGAGAAAATATCCGAACAGGCCACCAATTACGATCGCAGAAACTAGAATAAACGGCAACTCAAGCGCTACGGCAGATTGACGCGATACTGGTTTCGGCTCCTTGCGGGGCGGCGTTGAGGGCGGATCTTGATTATTAACGGCCAAAGAGTGCCGACGGCAGAGTCAGAGAATAGGTAGCCAGCCGAATAAAAGGCTCGGGATATACGCCCGCTACGAGCGTGACAAAACACATCACCGCCAGCGCCACCGATTGCCCCGGCGTCACCGTTGTCCGAACGTCACTTGATGGTTCGCGCAGCCAGGCGTGCACCACGATACGGAAGTAATAATAAAGCGCGGGAACAATATAGAGCGCGCCAAATAGAGCCAGATAGTAATGCCCGGTTTCGATCAACGCGAGGAAGATGTAATACTTGCCCACAAACCCGGCCAGCGGCGGAATCCCCGCGAGCGACAGCATGAAAATCAGCAGCAGCAGCGCCGATGCCGGGCTGCGCCGATACAGGCCATTCAGATCGTCGAGTTCATCTCCGATCAGCCCTTGCCGCCGCAAAACAATAATGATGGCGAACGCGCCGATGGTCATGAACGCATAGGCGAAGAGGTAGAAGGCGATGCCCTTCAGCCCTGTCTCATTCCCATCCGGCCCGCTCATCGCCGCCACGAGGCCCAGCAGGATATACCCCACGTGTGAGATCGAGGAATAAGCCAGCAGCCGCTTGACGTTGGTCTGCGTGATCGCCGCGAAATTTCCCAGCGTCAGCGAAGCAATGGCCACCGCCGCGATGATTCCCACCCAGTTCACGCGTACCGGCCAGAACGCGTATAGGAAGAGCCGCAACAGAAGGGCAAAGCTCGCTGTCTTCGAAGCTACGCTGACGTACGCGGTGACCGTGGTTGGCGCGCCCTCATAAACGTCCGGCGCCCACTGATGGAACGGCACGGCGGCCACCTTGAAGAAAAGTCCCGCTACGACCGTTACCACAGCCAGAATGACCAGCAAATCCGTCGGACCCCGCAGCTCCACGGCCGTGCGCACGACATCGATATTCGTGCGCGGCACCTGCAGCGGCATCCCAAGCGGACCATTGATGTCCGCCATGGCGGCAATTCCATATAGCAGCGAGAAACCATAAGCGAGCAGCCCCGAGCTGAATGCTCCCAGCAGCAGATATTTCACTGCCGCTTCGTTCGATCGCCGTTGCCCGCGTAAAAAGCCCGTCAGTATGTAAAAGCTGATGGCCATGGTCTCCAGGCCCAGAAACTGTACGACCAGGTCGTAGCCAGAGGCCATGAACATCATCCCCACGGTGGCAAAAAGCAGCAGCGCGTAATATTCGCCGTGATGTTCGTTTTCCACTTGCAGGTAGCGCACCGAAAGCAGAATCACCAGGGCCGTGGCAATCAGAAAGATCATCCCGAAAAACACGAAAAACGGATCCACCACGATCGAGCTATTGAAGCCGCCCACGGCATCCGGCCCGAAAGAGCGCAGCCGATAGAGCGAAATGCCGCTGAAGATCACGCCGAGCATGGCGAAGACGGCATTGCCCGCTTTGTCCTTGACTCCCAGCATGAAGTCGAAGAGCAGAATCGCCAGGCCAAAAAGAACGAGCTCCACCTCCGGCAGGATCAAAAAGAAGTCGTGTCGAAATGCGGCTGTATCCATAGGCGGTTAGCGATTCTCCGCAGCGGTTGCCGTCAAGTGGGCCGCAGGCGCGGCAATCATGGCGATAGGAACGGAAGCGCCTGGCTTTTCGGCTTTCTTTACAGCGGACGCGCGCCGCGCCGGCGCACCAGTCGCCACGGTGGGGGCCTCCACGGTTGGTGGCGCCGCCACAGGGGCTTTTTCGCCGTAGCGTTGCGCTGTGGCAGAGTTGTAATAGTTCGGATTCACCTGCTCCACGATCTGCCGCACGGGCACGTCCAGCACCTGGAACAGCGGCTTGGGATAAATTCCGATCCAGAAGGCCAGCAGCACCAGCGGAATCAGCGTGGCAAACTCGCGCGCGTTCAAATCCGGCAGGTGCTCGTTGGCCGGATTCGTAACGGGACCGAACATAACCCGCTGATAGAGCCACAAGAGATACGCCGCGCCGAGCACGATGCCAATCACGGCCCAGGCCGCCCAGCGCAGATTCACCTGAAAAACGCCGCTCAGGATCGTGAATTCACCGATAAAGCCGTTGAGCAGCGGCAGGCCCAGCGAGCTGAGCGTGGCGATCATATAGATCGCGGCAAAATTGGGCATCGGCGTCGAGAGCCCGCCAAACTCCGATATCAGCCGCGTGTGCCGCCGCTCGTAAAGCACGCCGATAATCAGGAAGAGCGCGCCCGTGGAAATGCCGTGATTGATCTGCTGGATGACGCTGCCGGAGAGGCCGTGCGGGTTCAGCGCGAAAATACCCAGCGTGCAAAATCCGAGGTGGCTCACCGAACTATAGGCTATGAGCTTCTTCATGTCCTTTTGCATCATGCAGACCAGCGCGCCGTACACAATGCCCACGATCGAAAGCACCATGAGGATGGTGACGATGTGCTGCCGCGCAACGGCGTCGGTCGGCAGAAGCGGCAGGGAGAAACGGATGAACCCGTACGTGCCCATCTTCAGCAGGACGCCCGCCAGGATCACCGAGCCGGCCGTAGGAGCCTCGGTGTGCGCGTCGGGAAGCCAGGTATGAAACGGAAACATCGGCACCTTGATCGCAAAGGCGAAGAAGAAACCCCAGAATAGAATCCGCTGCAGCGCGGTCGAAAATTGCGGCACCGTACCCAGCAACGTGGGAATGTCGAACGTGTACGCGGCCCCGCTCACTTCATGCGCGCGATAATAAAGCGCCAGGATCGCCAGCAGCATCAGCACCGATCCCGCCAGCGTATAGAGGAAAAACTTGATCGCTGCATAGAGCCGCCGGTCGCTGCCCCACACGCCGATCAGAAAATACATGGGCACCAGCATCACTTCCCAGAACAGGTAGAACAAAAAGAAATCCAGTGCCATAAAGACGCCCAGCATGCCCGTCTGCAGCAACAGAAACAGAATGTAGTACTCCTTGGTTCGGGTCCGAATCGCGCTCCAGGAGGAAAGAATCGATATGGCCCCCAAAATCGTGGTCAGCATTACCAGCAGGAAACTGATGCCGTCGATCCCCAGGGAGTAGTGCGCGCCAATGGAGGGAATCCAGTCCGCGTTTTCGCGGAACTGATAGCCCGGACTGCCGATCGGAAAGCGCCAGATGAGCGGCAGCGAAACCAAAAAGCCCAGGATTCCAAATGCGTTGCCAATCACGCGGTGCATATTGTCGCGTTCGCGCGGCACAAGCAGCAGCACAATCGCACCCAGCAGCGGCGTGAACAGGATCCAGCTCAGGATGTGGCTTTGGTTCACTTGCATTCTGTCCTTCGCCTCCCTAGCGCAACATGTTTTGCAGCGTTACGCCGGTCACTCGCAGGTAGTAGCCCAAAAAGAGCAGCACGCCCAAAACGATCAACAACGCGTAGTTCGAGACGCGCCCGCTCTGGATGTACCGTACCGGGTGGCTCACAAGCCACACGGTATACGCCGCCACATTGACCAAGCCGTCGATAATCCACTTATCCCACACCATCGAGACGCTCGAGCCCGCGCGGGTCACCCATCCGGCGCCGTTTACGCCCAGGCCGTCGATTACGCCCCGATCGAACGCGCCCAGTGTCGTGCCCAGATCCTTGGCCCGATTCACAAACATGGCGTCATAGATCTGGTCCACGTAATACTTGTTGTACAGCAGCCGATAGAGCCCGCCCCATTTCTCCTCGAGCGCGCCCGGTATGGATGGCTTGCGCAAATAGAAATACCAGGCGAGTCCGATGCCTACCAGCGCCACCAGTACCGAAACCACCATCAGCGCATATTCCGTGGTGTGCTGCGTCGCCTCGGGAACTGCGGCGACAACCTCCGCATGGCGCGCGATCACCGGGTCCAGGAAATGCGCAAAACGATCGCTGCCGCCCAAGGCTTCCGGCCAGCCAATCCATCCGCCCACGACGGAGAGAAGCGCCAAAATCATCAGGGGCACGGTCATCGAACGCGGCGATTCATGGATGTGGTGCTCCACGTCGTGCGGCACCCGGGATTCGCCGAAAAACGTCATGAACACCAGCCGGAACATGTAAAACGCGGTCATGCCCGCGGTCACCAGTCCGACTCCCCAAAGCACCGGCCGCGCGTCGAAGGAAGCCGCCAGAATAGCGTCTTTACTCACGAATCCGGCCAGCGGCGGAATGCCCGAAATGGCGATGGTCGCCACCAAAAATGTCCAAGCCGTAATGGGGATCTTGCCCCATAGCGCGCCCATCTTGCGCATGTCCTGCTCGCCGCTCATGGCATGAATCACGCTGCCGGAGCCAAGGAAGAGCAGGGCCTTGAAGAAGGCGTGCGTCATCAAGTGGAAAATTCCCGACGTGAACGCGCCCACGCCCAGCGCCAGAAACATGTAACCAAGCTGGCTGACCGTCGAGTAAGCCAGCACGCGCTTGATATCGTTCTGCACGAGCCCCATGCTCGCCGCATAAATCGCCGTCACTGCCCCTATGGTCGCCACGGCGCCCAGCGCTACCGGCGCAAGCTGGAAGACCGCGTTCATCCGCGTGATCATGTACACGCCTGCGGTGACCATGGTCGCCGCATGAATCAGCGCGCTCACCGGCGTCGGCCCTTCCATAGCGTCCGGTAGCCAGACGTAAAGCGGAATCTGCGCCGATTTCCCCGTTGCGCCCACGAAAAGCAGCAACGCAATCGCCGTCATCACTCCACTGCCTACGGCAAATCCGCCCGCATCGATGGCCGGACCGACCTCCGTGAAGCGCAAAGTGCCAATCGTGTTGAGCAGCAGGAAGAGTCCGAGGATAAATCCCGCGTCGCCGATGCGGTTAACGATAAAGGCCTTCTTCCCCGCGTCCGATGCCGATCTGCGCAGGAAATAAAAGCCGATCAACAGGTAGCTGCACAGCCCGACGCCCTCCCAGCCGACGAACAGCAGAAGCAGGTTACTCGCCAGCACCAAGACCAGCATGGAAAACATGAACAGATTCAGATAACCGAAGAAGCGGTAGTAGCCGCCCTCGTGAGCCATGTAACCGGTGGAATAGACGTGGATGAGAAAGCCAACGCCGGTCACCACGCCGAGCATCACCGCGGACAGCGGATCGAGCAGCATTCCCCACTGCGCGTTGAAGTTCACCACGTGCCCGGACATCGTATGCATGATGCCGGCGGGCACCCAGTCAAACAGCACGATCTCCACCACGCGCTGCGCCGGGGCGCGCGCTATCAACTGCGCGATAGCTCCAAAAGCAAAGACCATCGCCAGGCCCACGCTGCCAACGCCCGCCAGGTTGACGCCCGAATTAGGGAGCCGCCGGCCGAACATCAACAGCACAGCCGCTCCCGCCAGCGGGAAAAGCGGGATCAGCCAGATGCTTGCCAGGAAAAATTCAGAGGGCATACATCGCTCCCCGCGAAGCCGCCGCCGGCGCTCCCGCGCTGCTTACCATTTCAGAATGTCCATTTCATCCGCCAGAACGGTCTCCCGGTTGCGAAAGAACGCGATGATGATCCCGAGGCCCACGGCCGCTTCCGCGGCGGCGTCAGTGATGATGAAGATGGCGAAGACCTGGCCTTCCACCGATCCCACCAGGCGCGAGAAAGCCACCAGATTGATGTTCACCGCGTTCAGAATCAGCTCCACGGACATCAGAATGATGATTACGTTGCGCCGCGTCACGATGCCCACTATGCCTATAGCCAGCAGCGCCACGCTCAGAAACAGGTAATGCCCGATCGGCACCATCTCTCAGACTCTCTTCTTGGCCATGACCACCGCGCCCACCATGGCCACCAGCAGCAGAATCGAAGCGATTTCAAAAGGCAGCATATAGGTGTGAAACAGGGAATACGCCACACGTTCGGTATTGGGCTCGAGCGCCTGCGCCGGCGCGGGCGGCAGGGCGTAGAGCGTCTTCCGACTGACCGCCAGGGCCGCGGCGACTTGTGCCGCCAGCACCGCCGATATGATCAATGCCACCATCCATTGCCGGTTGAACTGTACCTGATGCAAGGCGACATCCAGGTTCACCAGCATGATCACGAAGACAAACAGCACCATGATCCCGCCGGCATAGAGAATCACCTGCACGATAAATAAGAACTCCGCGTCCAGGCTCAGGAAAATTCCCGCCGTCGCCAGCAGCGCCGTAACCAGAAAAATCGCGCTCTGCACGGCGTTGCGTCGCGTCACCACCAGGATCGACGAGGCCACCGCCAGCAGCGCAAAAAAATAGAAGACCACCTGGTCAAGCATCTACCGGCGTCTCCTCTTCTTCGCCTACTCGCGGATGTTCGTGCTTCTCCGCCGCGGACAAAAGATACGCCGCCACTCCCAGCGTGATTGCGACGCCCAGCAGCAAGGACGGAGCTGCCGGCCAGTTCAATTCTCGGTGCAGCGCCAGGCCTATGCCGATACCCATCACGTTCACGATGGAAAGCGGCACCAGAAATTGCCAGCCCAGGCGCATCAACTGGTCGAAGCGATAGCGCGGAAAAGTGAAACGCAGCCACATGAACACGTAAATATAGGCCCCTACCTTGAACAGAAACCAGAATGCGCCGTGTATCCCAGGCTTCGAGGAAGCCAGAAAAGATCCGCTCGGCGCTGCCATGGGCATGATCAGAATGCCCGCCACAGCGATGCACAGCACTCCCACGGCCGCGATGAACATCTTCTGCACCGCCACGGGCTGCTTCGGGGTGCGCCGGAAGCAGTACCCGGCCACCCACAACATCAGCAGCGGAGGAAGGTAATCGAAAAAATTGAATGCCGGCGTATTGGCAAAGGGCCGCAGCCACCCTCCCAGGAAGAGCGTCGTCGCGATCGACGCCACCACGATCATATTCGTGTACTCGGCCAGGAAGTAAAGCGCCCAGCGGAAGCCGCTGTATTCCGTCATATAGCCGGCCACCAGTTCGGATTCAGCTTCGGGCATATCAAAGGGAGCGCGATTGGTTTCCGCGATGGACGCCACCAGGTAAATGAAAAATCCCACCGGCGCCGCAAATATGAACCACACCCCGCTGTCCGACTGTTGCTGCACGATTCCGCGCGTCGAAAGCGTTCCCGCCAGCAGCAGCGCGCCCACCACCGCCATGCCTGCCGACGTCTCGTAACTCACCAGTTGTGCCGCGCTGCGCAGCGCCCCCAGCAGCGAATAGTGGCTGTTCGAAGCCCAGCCGCCCAGCACGATTCCGAAAATCCCCAGCGAGCTGATGCCAAGAATAAAGAGCAGGCCGATATTGAGGTCGGCGATCTGGAAAAAAGGACCAATGGGCAGCGCCGCGAGCGCCAGCATGGCCGCGGTAACCGAAATCAGCGGCGCTCCCCAAAACAACAGGCGATCCGCGTTCTCTGGGATGATGTCTTCCTTGATCAGCAGCTTCACCGCATCGGCGATGGGCTGCAGAAGTCCGTGCGGCCCCACGCGCATGGGTCCCAGGCGAACTTGCATGTCCGCCATCACCTTGCGTTCCACCAGCACGATGTAGCCCGCGACGAGCGGCAGCAGCGCCACGATCACCAGCGCAAACAGCACCGGAAACACATAGGGCATGATCGCGTTCATTTACCTGTCCACTTCCCCCAGCACGATGTCCAGCGTGCCGATCACCGCCACCACGTCCGCCACCAGGTGGCCGCGGATCATCTGATCGAGTGCTTCCAGATTAATCAGCGATGGCGGCCGAATCCGTACGCGGTAAGGCTGCGTCGTGCCGTCACTCACGATGTAATAACCCAGCTCGCCTTTGGGCGCTTCAATCGAGTGGTACACCTCTCCCGGCGGCGGCTTCAGCACCTTGCCCACCTTTCCGAGAATCGGTCCCAAAGGAATGTTCGAGATCGCTTGCAAACAGATTTTGACCGATTGCCGCATCTCTTCGAGGCGCACCAGGTAGCGGTCGTAGGTATCGCCATTTTTTCCCACGGGTATGGTGAACTCATACTGGTCGTAAGCCGCATAGGGCATGGCCTTGCGGATGTCCCATTGCACTCCGCTGGCGCGTAACACCGGGCCGGTAACTCCCATGGCGATGGCGGCTTCGGCGGTAATGACCCCGATGCCCTTGGTCCGGCCCACCCAGATGCGATTTTCCGTGAGCAGCGATTCATACTCGTCGATGCGACGGTCGCAATCCTTGCAGAAACGTTCTGTGTCTTTTTCCAATTCATCGTAGGCTTCGTACTGCAAGCCGCCGATGCGGAAGGCATGCGTGGTGAGCCGCGCTCCGCAATACTTCTCGAAAATTTTCAGGATCTCTTCGCGTTCCCGCAGGCAATAAAAAAGCGGCGTCAGCGCGCCGATATCCAGCGCGTGCGTTCCCAGCCAGAAGAGGTGGCTCGCGATCCGCTGCAGCTCGGTGAGGATCGTGCGAATCACGCGCGCCCGCGGCGGCGCCTCCACGCCCATCAGTTTCTCCACCGCCTCGCAATAGCCCAGGCCGTTGGAAACCGCCGCCACATAATCCATGCGGTCCACATACGGCGCGAATTGCTGATAGCTGCGATGCTCCGCGATCTTTTCCACGCCGCGATGCAGATAGCCGATCACGCATTCCGAACCGACCACCTTCTCGCCATCCAGGTGCAGCTTCACGCGCAGCACGCCGTGCGTCGAGGGGTGCTGCGGCCCCATATTGAGAATGATTTCGTCGGCGCCGAGAACCGTGGTCTCCACGTTCGTTCCGCCGGTGTTGTATATGTCCGCCATCGCCGCTATTGCCCGCTCTCGATGCCCAGATTTTCACGCACCCAGGCCTCATCCTGCTTCAGGATGTCGTAATCCTTCCGTAGCGGATAGCCTTGCCACTCTTCCGGCAGCAGCAAACGCTTCAGATTCGGATGCCCCTCAAAAATAATTCCGAACATGTCGTAGACTTCGCGCTCCAGCCAATTGGCCGTCGGCCAGACGCTTTCCACGCTCGACACGCCTTCGCCTTCCCCAAGCTGTACTTTCAGGCGCAAACGCTCATTTC
>Ga0206939_10111_pt1 | contig 24393 bp, 17 predicted proteins | sample Alteio_BWOrgHeat_10_FD_152921 | JGI IMG/M metagenome (GOLD analysis project Ga0206939, IMG submission 152921) | Enriched cells from forest soil in Barre Woods Harvard Forest LTER site, Petersham, Massachusetts, United States -... | ecosystem: Environmental > Terrestrial > Soil > Temperate forest >... | reverse complement strand
CTGGCAAATGAAGGGAGAATTTGGAGCCGAGGCCCGGGATTGAACCGGGGACCTACGGTTTACGAAACCGTCGCTCTACCAGCTGAGCTACCTCGGCGTACTCTGTGGCCCAACGATTTTATATGATTGAGCGCTTTTGTGTTGGATGATTTTCCAACGGAATGGCCATCGATGTAAGACCTTTCTTAAAATCCACATCGATCCATCTTGGATGCAGCGCTTCCCTTCCCGCCCGCAATCCCGTCAACTTGCAGACAAAACCTTGCAAATAAACGTTCGCGACTGAGCGTACTTTCCGCTCCTCCTCCAAGGTGAGGTTTGGCGCGGAAACCATTACTACAGTGATCTTTCCGATCATCCGTCAGGAAGAGTCACGGTTCCGTACATGGCTCTCGATCGACCCGTTACAGTCGAAACCATCCCTCGTCAAGGGCTCACGGGTATTTCGGTGGTTGCAGCGTTCTGCTATTCATTGGTTGCCCGGCAGTCAGGCGCTCGATGCCTTGGAAATGAACCTCAGATAGCTCCTCAGCAGAGAGACGCAGAGAGCTGTGCCTTTTCGAAGACCGGCTCGAAAAGCGGCCCACCCCCAGCCCGCAAGCGTTGTCGGAAGTAAACGGAGAATCGCCATCAAACTTCATGTCAGTATTCGTGTGCTCCTTTTGATCCTCACATTCTCTGTTCTGGGCAGCGAGATTCAGGCCGCCACTCACATTCAGCAAGCTTCAAAAAGCGACATAACGAGCACGACGCACACATCCTTCACGGCGACCTTCGGCTCTCCAACCACGAGCGGCAACACGATCGTCATTGGCATCACCTACGGAAACACAAACCCGATAATTACCGCCACGGATGCCCAGGGAGACACGTTCCTCCAGGCGATCAATGTTTACGATTCCGGGCACAACCAAGGGTCTGCCATTTTGTATGCCATGAATATCGCAGGAGGCTCGACGACTATCACCGTCCAATTCAACAGTGCGGTTGCCTATCTGGCCCTTGGCGTTCATGAGTACAGTGGAATTGCGGCTCTCGACGTCACCGCCGGAAAAATCGGACGCCGCAGCAGCAGCCTTTCCAGTGGCGGGACGACAACCACCGCAAGTGGTGACTTGATCTTTGCGTCAGGTGTGGAAGATGCGATTGGCTCTGGCGATGCATTTACCGCTGGTGCGGGATTCGCGAAGCGCGTGGATCTGGGAAATGCCGGAGCCTATGCGGACGAGGACCAATCGCAGAATTCAGCGGGCTCGATTGCCGCCACCTGGACTTTGTCACCCACGAGCGACTGGATCGCGGCGATGGCTGCATTTAAGCCTGCCGGTACTGGAGGAACTGGGGCAAGTGCGGCCCCGCAAATCAGCAGCGTCTCGCCAACTTCGGGACCAGCAGGCACCTCAATTACAATTACCGGGACAAATTTTGGAGCCTCGCAAGGGACGAGCACGGTCACATTCAACGGCACATCACAGACTACCTTCGCCGAAGCGCCCCAAGGAATTCGTTTCGCAAACCGGGTAGCCACGCCGACAAGCTGGAGTGCAACAAGCATCGTCGCGCCGGTACCCAGTGGAGCAAGCACGGGCAACGTGGTGGTGACGGTGAGCGATCAGGCCAGCAATGGCGTTGGTTTTACGGCAACCAGTCCAGCCCCTGGCATCACGGGCCTGTCATTCATGTCAGGTCCAGCAGGCACCTCAAACACAATTACCGGGACAAATTTTGGAGTCTCGCAAGGGGCCAGTGCAGTCGCGTTCAACAACACAGTAGCTACGCCGACAAGTTGGAGTGCAACTAGCATCGTCGTGCCGGTACCGAGTGGAGCGACAACGGGCAACGTGGTGGTGACGGTGGGCGGTCAGGCCAGCAATGGCGTTAGTTTTACGGTAACCAGCTCAACCCCCAGCATCACGGGCCTATCGCCTACGTCAGGTCCAGCAGGCACCTCAGCTACGATTGCGGGAACGAACTTCGACTCCGTGCAAGGAACGAGCACTGTAACGTTCAACGGCACAACAGCCACGCCGACAAGCTGGAGTGCAACCAGCATCATTGCGCCCGTGCCCAGTGGCGCCACTACGGGAAATGTCATTGTCACCGTAGGCGGTCAGGCCAGCAATGGCGTTAGTTTTACGGTAACCAGCTCAGCGCCCAGCATCACGAGCCTATCGCCTACGTCAGGCTTAGCCGGAACCTCCGTCACGATTACCGGGACAAATTTTGGAGCCTCACAAGACACGAATGCCGTCACATTCAACGGCACTGCAGCCACGCCGACAAGCTGGAGTGCAACCAGCATCGTCGCGCCCGTGCCCAGTGGCGCCACTGCTGGAAATGTCATTGTCACCGTCGGCGGTCAGGCCAGCAACGGCGTCAGTTTTACGGTGAGCACATCGGGCGGTGGCGGAATTCCATCAACGCTCGGTTGGTATCAGGTTCCGAATACCGCAATAAGTTCTATTTGTCCCACGTATCCCGATCTCCAAGCCATCGAGGGTTGCCCGGCAGTCATGGCCGATTGGGGCGGCGGCCTGTTTGATACCAAGAGGAATCGTTTCATCATCCATGGCGGGGGTCACACCGGTTGGTATGGGAACGAGATCTACGCTATCGACCTCAACGCCAATCCCATCGCTCCTGTGCTGATCAATGACGCGTCGCACGGAAGCGCCATCTCCAATATCGGTAGCTGTCCGGAAACGTTCTCCGATGGCACGCCAAACGCCCGCCATACCTATAACGGCTTGTGGTATCTGCCCACGCAGGACACCTATTTCCTCTATGGCGCCGGCCTGTCACCCTGCGGCAATTTTAGCGACGGCCAGTGGCAATTCAGCCCAAGCAGTAGCACTTGGTCTCAACAGACTCCGTCGACTCACCCGAATTCGAAGCAGAATGGCAGTGTTCCGCAGTTCGCCTACGATTCCGTCAGCGACTCGATTTACGAGGTCGAGGCGAATACCGGGCTTTTCTGGCAATACTCGCCTGCCAATGTTACCTGGACGAATCTGGCCTCGGTTTCGGCATGCCCCACCGACAAAGGCACGACCGTGATTGATCCCGTACGGCGGCTCTATCTATGCGTGGGAGGCGGTGCTTTTAGCACCGTGAGCCTCAACCCTCCCTATACTGCCAAGGATGTAAGTGCCGCCGCGGGTTGTTCAGCCCTAGTGGACGCCAGTGCGCCCGGATTCACTTACGATCCGGTGCAGAAACTCGAAGTGGGATGGGTGAGCGGCAACACGGCCTACGCCTACAATCCCGATACCAACTCCTGCGGGGCCATAAGCCAATACACGGGTGGACCGGCCACCGTGCAGTCGAACGGGACTTTCGGCCGCTTCCAGTATTCTCCTGCATTGGGCCTATTCGTCGTCGTCAACGACATCTCTTCCAACGTCTACACGCTGCGCCTGGGTTCCTCGGGAAGCGGCCCGGTCATCTCTGGCGTGACCACGAACTCGATCACTACGACCGGTGCAATCGTTACCTGGACGACGGATGTCTCCGCCACATCTCAGGTCGAGCTCGGCACAACCACATCCTATGGCACTCTTACGCCCCTCGATTCAACTTTGGTCACGAGCCACTCTGTGATGCTAAGCGGCCTCTCGGCCGGCACGCTTTATCACTACCGGGTACGCCCCACGAACACAGTCGGAGTGGAATCGATGAGCGGAGACTTCGCGTTCCTTACCAATACCGATAGCAATACAGAGACTGTCCCGCCCACTGTATCCATCACTGCACCTCAGGGTGGTTCGACGGTTTCCGGCACGATTACCGTTAGCGCCAACGCTACCGACAACGTCAGCGTGACGCAGGTGCAATTCCTGCTCGATGGCGCCAACCTGGGCTCTGCCGTGACAACGGCTCCCTATTCCATATCGTGGGACACGACCACCGCAACGAACAGCACCCACACGCTTTCGGCAAAGGCCTGGGATCCGTCCAACAATGTTGGGACGGCTACTCCGGTCACCGTAGTAGTTTCCAATGCAGCTATCTCGCCGGTGCAGGATTTCCAGAACCGCTGTGCGGCGCCGGCTGTGATCGTCTGCCAGGGATTCGACGATGCTGCAGTATTCACTCCAGCCACCTGGCCGGGCTCCGGACCATATCCATCGAGTCTCAACACCTATCCCGCTATGGACACCGCGGTGTACGCTTCCGGCGGCGGTTCGATGAGTTTCACCATCCCTGGCATGGAAGGGGCGAACGCCGGCTATTGGCGGCAACTGTTCGCCTCCAGCCTCTCTGCGGATCCTAGCCAGGCACGCGTCATAGGCCCTGGCTCGGTCTTCTACGTGCAATTCCGGCAGCGCTTCTCGCCCGAATTCCTGACCAACGTGTGGCCGCAGACCGGCGGCGGCACAACCTATTGGAAGCAGGAGATCTTTTCCAACGATCAATCGACTTGCGGCAATGAAGAACTATCGACCGTCAACGATAACAACGAAGGCTATCCATTGATGTATAGCCAGTGCGGGCAGGACATTTTCCAAGTGCCGATAGGAAATGGCGATTACCTGAACCAGCAAGGGGACACTTCCACGACCGGCTACAACTGCCATTATCAAAACCCCACCTCGACCACCTGCTTCATGTACCCGGCCAATACCTGGGTGACCTTCTACTACAAGGTCATTATCGGGCAGTGGGGACAGCCGAACAGCACGATTCAAGCCTGGGTGGCCGTCGGTGGACAACCCTATCAAGAATGGATCAATCTGCCCGACCATACGCTGAAACAGGACGCCGGACTGCCGGGCTACGACATGGCCACGCTGCTGCCCTATATGACCGCCAGAGATGCGAATGTCAGCGCCGGACCCACCGCTTATACCTGGTACGACGAACTGATCGTTTCCACGCAACCGATCCCCGCTCCGACTAATTAATGTCATCGTGCTGGCGTCGGTTGGAATCGCTCCAACTGACGCCCACACCTGGAAGTCTCGGGAACACCGGGTCTGATTTTTTCTCGAAGCGCGATTCAGCGGGAGAAGGGGTACATCAGCCAGCCAATTCCGATGGCCACTACCAGGAAGGCTAAGAAGGCCCAAACCGCGTACCGAATGCGTTCGCTCATCGAATTCTTTGAAAGAAAAGCGAACGCCAGCGATACCGCCAGCGCGAAAATCATCATGCCCTGAAAATGATTGAGCATCATCCCGCCGCCGCCGGCCCCTCGTCTTTTTTCCCAAAGCCAATTTGCAGAACTTCCAAAACGCAGAGCAAATTCAAGACGCCCGCCGTGGCAAAGAGCCTGGTGCCGTAATCCCCTGCCGCTTTGGAGACGTCGCCTCCCGCGGGATTGATTGTGCCCGACAGGAAATAGAAGATTCCGCTGCCGACATCAGCAATGAAGCCAAGCATGTCAAACGCGTCGGCGGCGTTCGAGCTGAAAACGTTGCCACGCATCCACAGCCCCACCAGCGCCAGGATTCCGACGCAGCAGAAATATACGATGGCCTTGTTCCACTTGCGAAGCACGACGTGCCCCAGTCCAGGCACAAACCAGCCCGCGGCAGCGGCTATCACTGCCAGCGGCGCATTGATCGAACTCTTCTGTGCGTCGGCCATGCTATTCAGCCAATAGAGGAAGGATGCCGGTCTGCATGGGACCGGTAACCAGCGCCTCCGCTCCATCTACATAGACATTTACTTCACTGCGAATCCCAAACTCTTTCAAATAGATCCCCGGCTCGATCGAGAAACAGGTGCGAGCCATAATGCTACGCGAATCGTGTGTCTCCAGGCTATCCATATTCGCGCCGTTACCATGTACTTCCTGCCCAATGCTGTGACCGGTGCGGTGCACAAAATAGTTTCCATAGCCGGCCTTCGAAATCACTTGGCGCGCGGCGCGATCCACTTGCCAGCCCTGGACGGCCCGCCCTTTAGCCAGCGCTTGCCGCACAAAGGCAATCGCTTGGTCGCGGGCCTCGCGCACATGCTGGAAGATAAGTTCATACCGGGGAGGGATCTTCGCGCCCATATATCCGACCCAGGTGATGTCATAGTACACGCTCTCGGGGCGCTGAAGTTTCCCCCAAACATCCAGCAGGAGCAAATCCCCTTCTCGAATGGGCGCGGAGTTCGCCGCCGTGGGCTCATAGTGAGGATTTCCGCTGTGAGGGCCTACGGCTACGATGGGCGGCTCGTCCGTCGCGATTGAATTCTCCCGAAATTTCGCGAGAATCCACTGCTGCAATTCGTACTCCGTCAGTCTCGACTTCGCGCGCACCTGCCCCGCGGCATGCGCGAAGGCCTCCTTTACAACGCCATCGATAATTTTCCCCGCTTCCAAATGCGAACGAAACTGCTCGGCACTCCAGCAAGCCTCAAATCTTTGGACCAGGTCGGCGGAGCTCATCACTTTACAGCCCTGGGCGCGCACCATCTCCACCGTGCCGGCGTCGACCAGCGAGACGTAAGGTATGGCGTTGCGCGGCGAGTATTGCATAGCCACTTTGCGCGCCTTCCCGATCAGGCGCGGAAGATTCTTGTTGAGCTCCTCCAGGCTGGCGTACATCAGCTTCTGCCCGGGCAAACTATCCAGCGCCCCGGCCTCGATGCGGTGAACCAGCTTACGGGGAGTGCCGCGGCTGGGAATCAGGTAAAACCAGCGACGAGTTCCCATGCCCCCGCCATTCAGCTCTAACACGCGAGTGGCAATCGGATCGCGATGATGAAAGTCGTAAAAAAGCCAGGCGTCCAGCCCCGCGGATCGCAACTCGCGTTGAATGCTCTCGATTGGCGGCATTACTTCTCAATCATGGCGGCGGAGGTGATCGCGCGGACTTTACTCCTCTACTTCGAGGCGCCTCAGACGACCGCGCTGGCCCGAGGCGATTTTAGCAGCGCCCCGCGGCACATTCAAATGAGCCGCCGGTAAGCCGAACGCGCGACCCTCGTCCCCGTCCTGTAATGGAGCGACAAAACGGCGCCATCGCAGACTTATGATACTGTGTCGGAACCGCCCGGATCAGAACTCAGATTCCGTCAGTCCCAGATCGAATCCTGGCGGGCCCATCGTTTGGAGGCGTCATGAAACCACTCGTCACCACAATATTTGTCGCCACCGTTTTCGTCGCCAGTGCCGTTTGCTTGAGCACCTGGGCGGCGACTGGCGGGAGGATCATTGCCATTGGCACCGGCAACGATGAGCCAGCCGTGCTCAAGGCCGACCAGACGCTGCAATTGGCCATCAGAGGCAAGGATGAAAAAACGGTCGGCACCCTCTTGGACGACCAGTTCACCTGGACCAACGGCGCTGGGCAAACCCGCGGCAGCGCACAGTTCCTGCGGGACGTAAAGGCCGGCAACGACACCGAGTACACGAATATGAAAGCGCGCGACTTTGGCCAGCTCGCGGTCGTTACAGGTTTCGGCGTTCATGGGGGAAAAGCTGACACCATCTTTGTGCGCGCCTGGGTGAAGCGGCCGGCCGGATGGCGCTTGCTCGCCCATCAGGGCACCAGCATCGTTGCGGAAGGCACGCCGGCCCAGCTATCGCCTGCTACTGGAAACGTCGCGGCTGGCGCGTCCGACTGCGAAAATCCCTGCCGTTCAATCCCATTCACGCCAAAAACGGCGGAACAGAAGGAAGTCGCGAAGGCGTACCAGGATGTGGAGACTGCCGTTAGCACTCACGACGCGAAAACTTGGGGCTACCATGTAGCGGACGAATTCGTGGGGATCGGCCGGCGGTACACGGGTAAACCTGACACCAAACAGGAGCGCATGACACAAATCAAGACCGGTTCCGGTCCCGTAGTCCTGCCCAAGATGACTTCGCTTCAGATGTTCGTCTTCGGCGATGCGGCAGCGATGATCGCCGATCACCAGGCGAGCGGCGAGCGGCCTTTTCATGTCATTCGTGTCTGGGTCAATCGAGACGGCCGTTGGCAGCTCCTCCACAGACAAGAGACGAGCATTGCGCAACCATCTGGCGCAACGCCATAACTGATCCTTCGGCCGGTCTGGGACCTGGACCGCTCGGGTGCGAGAGTCCCTTGGAAAAGAGCTGAGATGGCGACAAGTCGATGGAGTCAGTCGATGAAATCCCGAATTGCGATAGGTGTTTTCCTTTCCACGGTCATCGCGCTTTGGTCCGTTTGTGCGCAGGAGCGGCCGGCGACATCTCCAAAAGATCTCGCATTCACGCACGTTACCGTTATAGATGCCACTGGCGCCCCGGCTCAGCCTGACATGACGGTGGTGGTTTCAGGCAACCGCATTACCGCGCTTGGCAAGACCGGGCAAATCGCAATTCCCCGGAACGCTCTGGTCACAAATGCCAGCAAACAATTTCTGATTCCTGGCTTGTGGGAGATGCACACCCACGCCTTCATCAGGAGTAGAAAGTCATTCCCGCTCTACGTTATGTACCTTTTCGCCGCCAATGGAGTCACGGGAGTTCGCGATATGGGCTCTCCCGGCGACCGGGACGATTTTGGTGATTTCCCTTATATGCAGGATTTACAGTGGCGGCAAGCGATCGATGCAGGAGCGGTTATAGGACCGCGCTTGAACTTGGCGCTCACGATTGTCAATGGCCCGCATGTCCCGGGTTATCCGCGCGATTGGGCAGCCGTTGGCAACGCGGAAGAGGCGCGGGCCGAAGTAATTTCCCTCAAGAAGTTGGGGGCGGACCTGATCAAAGTGTATGACCAACTTTCGCGGGATTCTTATTTCGCGATAGCGGATGAAGCCAGGAAACAGGGTCTGCCGTTCGCTGGCCACGTACCAATTCTGGTTTCTGCTGCAGAGGCTTCCGACGCCGGACAAAAGAGTCTTGAGCATAACTACGCCGTACTTTTCGGGTGCTCTACCAAAGAAAAGGAACTGATGCAGAAGGAAGAACAAATGTACGGCAGCGGCAAGGCGCTGATGCGTGGCATCTTGTCCCTTGAAGACGTGAAAACTTTAGTCGCCTCCTACAGCGACGAAAAGGCCAAAAGCCTGTTTGCGAAATTCGTCCAGAACGGCACATACGTTACGCCATCTTTAGTCAGGGCGAGTGTTGACCGCGTTCCGGCGAGTGATCCTCGAGTGGTCAAGTATTTTTCGCCGGCACTGCAAGCGTATTCATATCCGCCATCCGCCAAACCGCCTGGCCCCGACGCGCTTGAGGCCCAGAGACTGATGTACGAATACCATCTTCGGCTTGTCAACGCCATGGAGCGCAGCGGAGTGAAGATGCTGGTTGGTACCGACAGCTCGTTCTTTGGGTCCGCCGTGCATGACGAGCTTGCGGAGATGGTGAAGGCCGGCCTCACGCCAATGGAAGCGCTGCAAACGGCCACCGTAAATCCCGCGGAATATTTTGGCAAGCGGGACTCCATGGGCACCGTGGAAAAAGGGAAACTGGCGGATCTCGTTTTACTCGATGGCAATCCGCTCGAATCGATTGAAAACGTAAGGAAAGTATCGGCTGTGGTAATGAATGGCCGATTGTTCGACAGGAAGGCGCTAAATCAACTGCTGATCGAGGTTGAATCGACTAACAAAATCCTCCAATGAGAAGTGCTCCGCGCCACGGCTCACGCAAAATCAGAGCTTGAGCAGTTTGGACGCCGTACCCGCGAGAATCATGTTCCGCTGTGCCGTTGTCAGGTTGAGTTGATCGACAAAATCCACTGGAAAATCATAGCCCAGCGGTGCCCAGTAGTCCGTGCCGATCGTGACGCGGTCGGCCCCTACCTCTCCGATCACGAACTCCATGATCTGTTTCGAGTGAACGATCGTGTCGAAGGTGAAGTGCTGTAAATAGGCGCTCGGCGCCTGTGGCAGCTTCAGGCGCACGATTTCCGGGCGCACGTGCCAGGCTTTGTCGAGCCGCCCCAGATGGACGGGAAAAGTTCCGCCACCGTGGGCCAAGTTGATTTGGAGCTTCGGGTGGCGATCGAGCACGCCCCCAAAGATGAGGCGCGTAGCGGCGATCGCCGTGTCGAACGGATTGCCCAGCAGATTCCCCAGGTAGTAATCCTTGATGCGCTCGCCGCCCGCCGGATCCGTGGGATGCAGGAAGACCGGCAGGTCGAGATCGTTGATGCGCGCCCAGATCGGCTCGAAGAGCGGATTGTCGAGGTCCTTCCCGTCGATGTTGGTGCCCATGTAAACGCCGCGCACACCCGGCAGCTTGCTCGCGCGATTGAGTTCTTCGATGGCGCGGTCGGGATAGAGCATGGGCAACGTACACAACACCAGGAACCGAGTCGGATACGCCTGATACGCGGCGCTCGCCGCATCGTTCCACGCGATGGTGAGCTTGTGGGAAAGCGCCTCGCCGCCCCAATAGGCCATCGGGGTCGTGAGCGACAACACCTGGATGGTCACACCTTGCGCGTCCATGTCGGCGATGCGCCCCTTCAGGTCGAAGTTGTGCTTGTCGACCGCGTTCGGCCCAGAGGCTCCGAAAGGCGTCTTCGTGTAATAGCCTTGGTCCGTCATGCGATATTCAGTGCCGATGCGCTTGCCTTCTTCTGAATTGAATACGCTGAGAAAAGCCTCCGGCTGGTAATGAGCGTGAGTATCGATTGCGCGCACTTTTTGACCATCGGAGCCCTGGGGCTCGCGCTGAGGCTGCGCGCCTTGGGCTTGGCCAAGCGCGTCGCCCATCCCACCCGTCACGCTCACCGCCGTTGCCGCCAATCCCGTGCGCAGCACTTCCCTGCGCGAGAGCCCCTTTTTAATGGCCTCGGTGTTTACAGTCATGGCCTTCCTCCGAGAGTTTCCGCTCAAAACTTGTTCGTGAATGGCCCTGGCTCTCTGCTTGTTCTGCGGCGCGATTATAAGCCTAGATTCCCAGAATGTTGGTTTGTAGCTTCACATAGCCGTGCTCGCCCGCCCACAAATCCAGCGGAAGAGTCGCCAGTTCGTCTACCACGGGATCGGCGCGTCCGTCCTTGGTGAAATCGATCGTTTTGATGTAAGTGCGGCAAGCGTCGCAGGCTTCCACGCGCACGTGGCTAAACTCCTTCGCCGTGTAGACCGCGAGCTTGTGCACATCCTCCTCACCACAGGCCGGGCATACAAGTCGGCGGTAATCCCACTCCAGCGCGCACAACGCGCAGATCAACGAGCGCTTTCCTCCGTCGCCTTCCGGCCGAAGCGCTCCCGCCTGCGGTTTGCCGCCACACAGGGGACAGACCGGCGGCGTGCCGGCTGGCGCCACCCACGCCGAGTGGTCGGCTAGATATTCTGCATACGGTTGCAAGAAAATCCACGAGAGCAGCACTTCGGCAGGTGCGAGATTTGCAGGCTCGCCCACGCCGCTTTCCCAGAAGCGCATCAGAACTTCCTGCCAACGGCTTCCGCCTTGCGTGCCTAGTTCGCGCGCGGCTTGTGCGAGCGGGGATGGAGCAATCCGTTCGATGAACGAGAGAAAGGGGGCAAAACGCGGCAGAAGCAGAAAGACATCGAATTCCCGCCGCAGCATACCGGGAGTGCGCGGCACCTTCGACCGGCCGCACGCCTCCCGAATTTCGGAATATAGGGACTTTTGAAAACCGACGAGGCCTTCGTAGAAGCGCAGCCCTTCGGAGGCGAATGGGTGTGAGGAAGCTAACTCGCTCGCGCGCTCAGTGCGCTTTTCCCACTTACCATTCATTTCCTTCCCGCCGCGTCTCGCGCCATGCGCTCATACCAGACACGGTGATACCTTTTCGCCCAGCCGACCGAAACATCCCCGCGAATCACCGAGCCGAAAGCGCCCCGCTCCATCGCGGTGCCAATGTAGACGTGAATGATGAACAGCCCAATCGTGAGGAGTGCAGCCGATGGATGGACGATTACCGCGAAATAACGCAGGTAACGAAGGTTCCAGGGAATCAGGTTCGGGAACCACAGGATCAGGCCAGAGAGAAGCAGCAGGATTCCACACCAGAAAAATCCCCAGAACAGCAGTTTCTGTCCGCCATTGAAGCGGTCGGCGGAAGGAACCAGTTCATCTTCATTCCGAATGTAATGGGGAACAGCCCGGAAAAACTCCTTGTCCAATTCCGTCTCGTGCATTTGCTTGCCCCACATTCCGTACATGAGGAGCGTGGCGAATACAAAGACGACTCCCGCCCACGGATGCAACTCGCGCGAAACCGTAGCGCCTCCAAGAACGGTGGCGATCCAGAAGAGCCACGACGACCAGAACGCCAGCCCCGTCAGCATAAGGTAGATGTACGAAACGGCCGCCAGCCAGTGCACCAGCCGCTCGTGGAACGAGTAACGGAGCACTCGCCCGTGGGCCACAATCGGCTGGGCGCTCATGGCCTGTCCCCCTGTCGCGGCGCGCTTCCTCGCGGGAGTGTCCCGCTTTGTGGCGGCGTCTCTTCGTCGGGCGGAGCGATTTTCGGTCCGAAGCGCAGGTAATGAACGAAGACGCCGACTACGCCGCCGACGATGGCAAGATTCCCCAGCCACTTCAGCGGCGATTTCCACAGCCTGACGGTCCACGGAATATGCGGGTCCTTCGGCAGCCCGCCGTACGCTTCCGGGTTGGTGGCGTCGTGAAGCACATAGACGACGTGCGTGCCGCCCACGCCAGGCGGATCGTACACACCCGCATTGGCAAAGCCGGAATGGTCGCGAAGCTGAGTCGCGCGCGCTTCCCCGAGTTCTTTCATCTCGGTCTTGGTGCCGAAGTGGAGACAGCCGGTTGGGCAGGACTTGATGCACGCAGGCTCGAGGCCCTGCGTGACGCGGTCCACACACAACGTGCACTTGAAGACTTTACGTGCCGTGGGGCTGAACTTCGGGATATTGAACGGGCAGCCACTCATGCAGTAGCCGCAGCCGATGCAGTGGTCTTGCTGAAAATCCACGATGCCGTTGACGTACTGGACGATGGCGCCATCGGCCGGGCACGCGACCAGGCAGCCGGGCTCCTCGCAATGCATGCACTGGTCCTTGCGCATCAGGAGCTGCAGGGTGCCGTCTTCACGCTCGTGCTCGTTGAACTTGATCAGGTTCCAGTAGTTCCACTGCGTTTCCGGCATTGTCTGGTAGGAGTTATCGAACGTGGTCTCGCTAAACGAGAGCCCATTCCACTCCAGACACGCCACTTCGCAAGCCTTGCAACCGATGCACGTCGTCGTGTCGATCAGCTTGCAGACGTCGAATTCCCGCCTCACGCCGGCGCCCGGGACCGAGCCGGCATGTCCCGAGATCCGTCGAATTTCTAAAATTGCCTGGCTCATGTTCGCATCCTTAGGCCTTCTCCACTTTCACGAGGAAGCCCTTGAATTCCGGCGTAAACGCATTCGGATCGACGACCGTCGGCGAAAGTAAATTCGCGGGCGTCCGCGCATTTCTGTCGGCGTCTTCCTGGATGCCGCGGAAGCCTTGGTGAATCGGCAAGCCGATCTGGTACACCTTCTTGCCGTCGACCATCATCGGTTTGATGCGCCGCGTGACAAATGCCTTCGCGATGTACGTGCCCCGTGCGCTCGTCACCTTGATTTTTTCGCTGCCCCGAATTCCCATCTCATCCGCAAGTTCGACCGGAATCTCGATAAACGCCTCGGGAATGAGCTGCACGTTCATGGGATTGTTCTTCGTCCAGTAATGGTATTGCTCGGTCAAACGATACGTCGTGCAGATCACGGTGAAGCCCTGTTCGGTAGTGCCATACTTGTCGGCCGGCGTGCTCAGTTTCTTAACCACCGGATTATTCGACCGATTGGGGTGCAGAGGATTCTTAATCGGGCTTTCGATAGGCTCGTAATGCTCCGGGAAAGGCCCGTCGGCGAAAGCCGTGAGCGGTCCGAAGATGCGCCCGACGCCTTCCGCATTCATGATGAAAGGACCCATGTGGTCTTTTGGACGCGAGTCGGCCTTGAAGTCGGGAACGTCGTTGCCCACCCATCTCTGCGTATCTGCGTTCCACCACACCAGCCGCCGCTCGGGATCATAAGGCTTCCCGTCCGGGTCACAAGAGGCGCGGTTGTAAAGCACGCGGCGGTTGGCCGGCCACGACCAGGCCCAGTTCTGATAGATACCCAAGCCTGACGGATCTTCCGTCCCGCGCCGTGCCAGTTGCGGACCTGCTTCCGTCCAGCTCCCGGAATAGATCCAGTTGCCGCAAGCCGTGCTCCCGTCATCTCTGAGGAACGCGAAACCGGGTAACTGCTGCCCCGCCTTAACGGTCTGCTGCGTCGCGGGATCAGTCACGTCGGAAACAGCCTTGCCGTTGATTTCCCGGGCGATGTCCGCCAGTGCCGGATGCTGTTGATCGGTATACGGCCAGGTCAGGTTTAGGATCGGGTCCGGGAATTTGCCGCCATCTTTCTTATACAGGTCGCGGACCCGCAAGAATATTTGCGCCACGATGTCTTGATCGAGACGCGCGTCGCCTGGCGGAGGCAGCGCGGCGTTTTTCCACTGCAGCCAGCGCGCCGAGTTCGTCATGCTGCCGTCCTTCTCGGCAAAGCCCGCGCAAGCCAAGCGGTACACCGTCGTATTGATCTTCTTCATCTCGTCTGTGGTGATGCCGGGAGCGCGCCAGAATTCGCTCGTTTCATCCGCGTAAATCTCGCCCACCACGAGCCAGTCGGCTTTCTTCAGCGCGTCAATATTTTTCTGCGTGTCGGGCCCGATCATTACGCCGTTCATGCCAAAAGCAAAAAGCCCCTTCACCGAACCGCGATACATCCCATCCCAGATCTGCGTCCAGGAGTAGTTGCGGTCCACTTTCGGCAGATAATGAAAGGCAAAATCGTTCTGCTTGGTTGCGGCGTCGCCATACATCGCTTTCAGGAACGAGACCCCAAACTTTGGCGTGTTGGACCAATAATTGAATGAATCCCACGGGCCAGGCTTCGAAGAGGTCGGCGTGATCCGTTTCAGGTAAGTCGCCAGGTCGGTATCAGCAGGCACTGGCACCTTGAGGTAACCCGGAAGGTTATCGAATATCCCGGCCATATCCGTGGCGCCTTGAATGTTGGAATGGCCGCGCAGCGCGTTCACGCCGCCGCCAGCCCGCCCGATGTTGCCCATCAGCAACTGCAGCATCGCTGCCGTGCGTATGATTTGCGTGCCAAAGGTGTGCTGCGTCCATCCGACCGCGTAGATGACGGTCGCCGTTTTCTTGAGGTCGCCGTCTTTGCGGATGGAGGTGAAGAGATCGGCCGCCTTCAGGAACTGCGCCCTCGGGATGCCGGTGATGCGCTCGACGACTTCGGGCGTGTAGCGCGAATAGTGCTTCTTCAGCAGCTGAAAAACGCATCGCGGATGCTGGAGCGTGAGATCGTACGCAACATTCGGCGGGAGCGTCGCTGGCGCGCCTGCGGCAGCGGCCGCCTGCGCTGGGGCCGGATCGCTCGCGGCCGCCTTGCCTGACATGTCGCCGCCTTGCTGGTAGTTCCAGCTGGAGCGGTCGTAGGTCTGGCTTGTTTCGTCAAAGCCGGAATACAAGCCGTCGTCGGCCAGCTTGAAGCCTTCCTTGATCAGGAAAGCCGCGTTGGTGTAGTGGACGAGGTAATCTTTTGCGATGCGGTTGTTCTCAATCGCGTAGCTGATCACGCCGCCCAGGAAAGCGATGTCGGCGCCAGCCCGGATCTGCAGGAAGAGATCGGCGGTGGACGCCGTCCGCGTGAAACGCGGGTCCACCACAATCAGTTTCGCATTGCGAGTGCGCTTGGCCTCCATGGCCCATTTGAATCCGCATGGGTGGTTTTCGGCTGGATTCCCACCCATGATCAACATCATGTCGGTGTTCTTGATGTCGATCCAGCCATTGGTCATTGCCCCGCGTCCGAATGTAGGTCCCAAACTTGAGACCGTGGGGCCGTGTCAAACACGAGCCTGGTTTTCCAGGTAGCAGACCCCCAGGCTGCGCATGGTCTTGACGACCAGATAGTTGAATTCATTCGTGTCCGTGCATCCGCCGGTAAAGGCGATGCCTTCACAGCGGTTGACAACATGCCCTTGCGGGTCCTTTTCGACAAACGTGTCGTCGCGCGATTTTTTCACCCAGCCGGCAATCTCATTCAGCGCGTCGTCCCAGGAGATGTCCTGCCACTTGGTGGCCCCCGGACGTCGAACTTGCGGTTTCAGCAGGCGCCGCTCGTTCAAAATATCCTGCTCGAGCGAAGCGCCTTTCGGGCAAAGAGTTCCGCGGTTGATGGGATGGTCGGGATCGCCCTCGACGTGGATCACTTGAGGCGTAACGTTCTTGGCCTTGTCGCCCAGCGTGTAGATGATGACGCCGCAGCTTACCGAGCAGTAAGGACACGTGGAGCGTGTTTCGGTCGCACGCGCGATCTTCAACTCGCGAAGCTGCGCATAAGCAGGTGCCAAATCAAAACCAAAAACAGTGACTGCCGCGCCACCCAGGGTCGCAACTTTCAGGAATTCCCGCCGGCTGGTCTCCATTGGGGGCGCCTCCTCTAGTAGCGATTGTTCTGCTTACAAGTGTTAGATGCTGCCACAACCTTGGAAATGTACATAAGGAATTTTCTGTATTTTGGCCCCGATGCGCGTCTGTTTGACCCAGCACGCGGCATCAAAATGGTGTAACGCACATTTTTTTGCTGGCGGCCTCGTGTCTGTCCCGTTTCAAAAAGATTCCCGTTCAAAATAAGTTTAGGAGGATCTATGCGAGCACGCATTATTTCGCTGATCATTCCCGTTTTCCTAATCTGGAATTGCGCTTTAGCGGCCAACGATGACGGCAAGAATACAAATACGAATGCCGATACGCGCACGGAAACAACTTCACCACCAACTCCGGAATCTGACCAGCCCGCCGCAGGCCCGCGATCCTCTGCCGCGAACCCGTCTCCGAGCGCTGCGCCTCAGCAACCCGCGCCACAGAACGCGCCGCTCTCCTTCAGGATTGGCGCCGCGCAATTCACGCCCGGCGGGTTTCTCGATATGGCTGCATACTACCGCTCCGAAAACTTGGGCAGCGGACTGGCGACATCCTTTGGCGCCGTCCCCTTCAACAATGTGCTGCCGCAGGGTCGTTTGAGCGAGACGCATTTGTCAGCGCAATATTCGCGCCTGTCCCTGAAAGTCGATGCGAATCCGACGGCTTCCACAGCGATCACCGGATATGTAGAGGCTGATTTTCTCGGCTTCCAGCCGCCGAACGCATATATCACGGCGAACAGCGATAGCTTGCGCTTGCGCGTCTATTGGGCCGATGTGAAGCACGGCAAGTGGGAATTTCTTGGCGGTCAGGAATGGTCGCTCCTACAGCCCAACCGTGTCGGCCTCTCGCCCAACACCGCGGATATCTTCTACACCATGAATGAGGACCCCAACTTCCAGGTGGGTTTGATCTGGGCGCGCCAGCCGCAATTCCGGATCACCTACCACGCAACCAAATCCTGGGCCATTGCCGCGTCCCTAGAAAATCCCCAGCAATTCGCGCCTGCCTCGGTCGTATTCCCTTCCCCGGCATTCACCAGCCAATTCGATAACGGCAGCGGCAGCACCAGCGCCGCGAGTAGTGCGACCAACACGGCCGTACCCAATCTGGCTCCGGACGTGGTCGTAAAGACTGCCTTCGACTTTCGCCCTGGCGGACACCTTCTTCACATAGAAGGTGCCGGGTTACTGCGCTTTTTCAGGGTGCTGAATACGCTGGCGACTCCAGCCGCCAAAGACACAATTGTTGGCGGCGCTGGCTCAGTGAACTTGAATTTAGAACTCGTCAAGAATCTGCGCTTGATCGCAGACTCCTTCTGGAGCGATGGAGGTGGCCGTTACACCATCGGGCTTGGTCCGGATGTAATTGTGAAGCCCAATGGCCAACTCTCCGGAGTCCACAGCGGAGCTGGCCTCGGAGGCTTGGAATGGCAGACCACGCCGATGCTGGCGTTTTACGGTTATTACGGAGGCGTCCACTTCGAGCATAACTACGGATTCCTTCCTTCGACTACTCCTGGCACCTCCTGCGCCGGTATTTCCGGCTTCACTTGCGTGGGGTTCGGTTTCCCCGGATCGGATTCCACTTCCAACCGCACGGTCCAGGAAGGGAGTTTTGGCGTGATTCCCACGCTTTGGTCCAGCGACAACTACGGAAAAGTGCAGATCATTATCCAGTACTCGTACTTGATCCGAAGGCCCTGGTTTATTGCTCCCGGCAATCCGAGGAGCGCGCACCTGAACATGGCCTATATCGACTTTCGGTATACGCTCCCTTAAGATCGGTTCAGGTTCCCGGCTCTTAGGGTTTTCCCTGCCTACGGGCGGCCTCACCTGGGTTCGGGAAACTGTCGGCACCGCCTTCATTTTGCCCGGGATGAAGGCAGCGAAAGTCCTTCTCGACCAAAATTCGCAGCAATGCGTCGGCTCCAATCCGCTGGACGTGTTCGATGGACACCTGGTCCCTCGTCGCCCAGGCTCGCGCGAGATTTTCGGGCAGCGTGACCCAAATTTCGCGCTCCGAGCGCTGCGCTCGTACCTCAACGCATTGAGCCGACGTTTCGACCGCGTACGTGAACAAATCATCCGGCGCAGGCGCGAACCGTACCGATCCCTCCACCCTCCCTTCGGCGGCCAGCCTGGCGACTTCGCTTTGGGTAAGGCGGAATCGAATGGAATTGTCGTGAATGCGGACTTTCATCCGTTGATTCTAGGTCGAGAGCGAGGGGCAGACAAGCAACTCCGCAGTTTCGTCGTGGGCTAGTTCTGTGTTGGGGAAGTCCCGAAGGGACGCCTTAAGCGACTCTACGCCATTTACGAATGGGCGGCCATGGAGGTTTGAGCTTGACAATACATGGCGGCGGGCGTAGGTCTTTGCGCAGACAGAGTTGAAATCGCGAATTCCGGATAGCGGAAACGCGGTGCGTCTGACGTGCGTCCAAAAAGCACGGTCAGAAGTTGTCGGAGCTCGAGAGACATTCCAATCCGCTGTAGGTGACCATGGACATGTGCCATGAGAGGTCTACTTTTTCGAAAGCGCGACGCTGCGAACGTTGGATAGCAGCCTCAGCCCTCTTGGTTGCTTTCGGCTGTTTGACTTCCGGCTGTGAGCAGCAGGGGCGGCCGGCGCAGCAGCAGGCGCAGGGGCGCAAGCAAGGTGGGCCGGCCGTGCCCGCGGTCCCAGTGGTGGTGGATAAGGTAACTTTGAGGACCGTACCGATCGAAGTGACCGCTATTGGCAACGTTGAGTCGTACTCCACGGTTTCCGTTAAGGCGCAGGTTGCCGGCCAGCTCCTCGAAGCTCGTTTCGAGCAAGGTGCCTTCGTCAGTAAGGGACAGGTGCTGTTCAAGATTGACGAGGGGCCCTTCCAGGTCGACCTTGAGCGGGCCCAGGCCGCGCTGAATCGCGACAAGGTAGTCGCCGCGAACAACCGCGTTGACGCGGACCGGTACAAGAAACTCTTTGCGGAGGGCATCGCGGCGGCCCAGCAGGTGAACGCTTTTGTGAGCGCCGCTGATGCTTCCGATGCCCTTGCGAAATCCGATGAGGCCGCCGTCCGGGCGGCGGAACTCAATCTGGGATACTGCACGATCACTGCGCCGATTGACGGGTACACGGGTTCTCTGATGGTTCAGCCCGGCAATCTGGTGAGGGCCAGCGACGTGGCGATGGTGGTGATCAATCAGATCAATCCGATCTACGTGAATTTCACGGTTCCGCAGAGCTACTTGCCCGAGGTCAAGAGAAACATGGCCAAGGGCAAACTCCCCGTCACGGTCGCGGTACCGAACGATGCGGGGCCCCCAGAGCAAGGCGTTTTGGTGTTTGTGGACAATGCGGTAGATGCCGCTACCGGAACGATTCGCCTGAGAGCGACCTTCCAGAACTCACGCGATCGGCTGTGGCCGGGTCTGTTTGTCAGTGCGGTTTTGCGGCTGTCCGAACAGCCCAATACGACGGTGGTTCCGGCTCAGGCAGTTACCACGGGCGCGGATGGGCAAATCGTTTATGTGGTCAAGTCGGATGGCACGGTGGAGTCGCGCCGCGTGGTGACGAGTCGCACCGTCGAAGGCGCAGCCGTGATCGAGCAAGGCCTGCGAGCCGGAGAGACCGTTGTCGTAGACGGACAGCTGCGGTTGGTGCCCGGCTCCAGGGTGGACATCAAAAACAGTGTGACCGAAGCACGGGTGCCGATGAACGAGACAGCATACAGCAGACAAGCGCGGCAGGAGGCGCAACGCCGATGAACATTTGCGAAGTATTTATTCGGCGGCCCATAGCAACGACGCTGATCATGATGGCGATCTTGATTTTTGGCGTTGCGGGCTACCTCCAGCTGCCGGTGAGCGACCTGCCGAACGTGGACTATCCGACGATCAGCGTGAACGCCAACCTGCCGGGCGCGGACCCGGACACGATGGCTGCGGTGGTTGCGCTACCGCTCGAGAAGCAGTTCTCCACCATACCGGGTGTCGAGCAGATGATCTCGAACAGCGGCAGGGGCAGAACCAACGTCACGCTGCAGTTTGACTTGAGCCGCAACATCGATAGCGCCGCGCAGGACGTGCAGGCGGCGATCGCAGCCGTCCGGATGCCTCGGGACATGCCCTCGCCTCCGCAGTGGCGCAAGTCGAACCCGGCCGCCCAGTCCATCCTTTCTTTGGCGCTGTCCTCGGACACGCTGCCGATTTCCACCGTGGACGAATACGCCGAGACCAATATCGCCCAACGCATCTCCACGATCACCGGCGTCGCCGAGGTGGTCGTGAATGGCGCCACGAAATATGCCGTGCGCGTGCGCGTGAACCCCCGCGAACTGGCCACGCGGCGGATCAGCATGAACGAGGTGCAGGATGCGGTATCGGGCGGCAACGTCAGTGCGCCGGTGGGCACGATCTTTGGCCACGAGCAAACGCTGTCCCTGCAGGCCACCGGCCAGTTGTACCACGCCGCCGATTATGTGCCCTTGATCGTCAGCCTCCGCAACGGTGCGCCCGTGCGCCTGTCGGACGTGGCCGAGGTCATTGACAGCGTGGAAAACGAACGAGATGCCGATTGGTACAACGGCAAGCGCACCATCCAGCTGGTCGTCTTTCGCCAGCCCGGCTCGAACACCATAGAGGTGGTAGACAGGATCAAGGCCCTGCTGCCTCAGCTTCAGTCGGTGCTGCCGCCGGGGATTTCGATGGTCGTTCGCCTGGATCGCTCCGTTTCGATCCGGCAGTCGGTGAACGACGTGAAGTTCACCCTGGTGTTGGCGCTTTTCTTGGTCATATTGGTCATCTTTCTATTCTTGAGGAACCTGCGGGCCACAGGTATTCCCAGCCTGGCGCTGCCGCTTTCCATCGTCGGAGCCTTCGCGGTGATGTATGCGCTCGGCTATTCGATCGACAACTTTTCTTTGATGGCCTTGACGCTCTCGGTTGGCTTCGTGGTAGACGATGCGATCGTCATGCTGGAAAACATCGTCCGCCACCTGGAAAAAGGCAAGAGCGTACTGGAAGCGGCGCTGGACGGATCCAGTGAGATCAGCTTCACCATCGTTTCGATCACGCTCTCGCTCGCCTCTGTCTTCATTCCGGTGCTGTTTATGGGCGGGCTGCTGGGCCGGTTGTTGCACGAGTTCGCCGTCACGATCATCGCCACGATTCTGGTGTCGGGCTTCGTCTCGCTCTCCCTTACGCCGATGCTCTGCAGGCTCTTCCTGAGCCCGCATCAGGACGAGAAGCACGGTCGCCTGTTCAACTTCTTCGAGCGAATTCAAGACGGCATGACTGCAATGTACGACCGCTCCCTGCGGGTCGTTTTGCGTCACCGGCTGGCGACGATGACGGCCTCGGTGCTGATACTGCTCGGCACCGTGTACCTGTATCAGGCCGTTCCGAAGGGTTTCCTGCCCACCGAAGATGACGGCACAGTCAACGGCACCGTCGAAGCTCCACAAGGCGTCAGTTTTGAGGTGCTATCGCAGAAGGTTAGGCAAGTTGCCGAGATCGCGCAGAACCATCCCTCTGTGGCCTATGTGTTAGCGGACGCCGGCGCGGGTAACCAGGGCGGGCTAAACATCCAGCTGAAGCCGCGCGAGGAGCGCCCGCCAATCGACGATGTGATCCAGGATATGCGTCGGAAGGTCGCGGTTGTACCCGGCGTCAATGTCTTCTTGCAGCATCCGCCGCAGATTCGCATCGGCGGTTTCCGGAGCAAGGCTCTCTACCAGCTCACGCTGCAGAGCCAGACCACCGATGAGCTGTACACTGCGGCGGATCAGTTCGTGGTCAAGATGGCCAGCGTGCCGGAGATTACGGACGCTACCAATGACGCGCAGGTCAGTAACCCGCAAATCAAAGTCACGATTGACCGCGATAAGGCTTCCACCTTTGGCGTCACCGCAAGCCAGGTCGAAGATGCTCTTGGGTCCTCCTACGGTCAGCGCCAGGTTTCGACCATCATGGCGCCCAATAACCAGTACGCTGTGATCCTCGAACTTGCGACCCAATATCAGCGCGACCCCGACGCCCTCTCATCGCTTTATATCCGATCCAACGCGGGACAGCTGGTGCAGCTAAGTTCCGTCGCCAAACTGGAGAGGAACTTGGGACCGCTCACGGTCACTCATCTGGGCCAGATTCCGTCGGTGACGGTTTCCTTCAATTTGGCCCCCGGCGTATCGATTGGCCAGGCGGTGGATGCGGTTACCAACTTGGCGCGGAATACCCTGCCTGCGACTGTCACCTACACCTTTCAGGGAACGGCGCAGGCTTTTCAGTCATCGCTCGGCGGACTCGGCCTGCTGCTGCTGATGGCCCTCGTAGTCATCTATATCGTGCTCGGCATCCTCTACGAAAGCTTCATCCACCCTTTCACGATTCTCTACGGGCTGCCTTCCGCGGGTTTTGGAGCGCTGCTGGCCCTTGAACTGTTCCACCTGGCTGCACTAAGACACTGGATCTCCCCGCGGTTCGATATGGAGCTGAACCTCTACGGCTTCATTGGCGTCATCATGCTCATCGGCATCGTCAAGAAGAACGCCATCATGATGATTGACTTCGCCCTGCAGGCGCAGCGGACCGAAGGCAAGAGTGCGGCCGAAGCGATTTATCAGGGTTGCTTGGTGCGGTTCCGGCCCATCATGATGACCACGGCGGCAGCGCTCATGGGCACGCTGCCTATCGCTTTGGGTCGCGGCGCCGGTGGCGATTCGCGTCGTGCGTTGGGCATAGCCGTGGTCGGCGGGTTGCTCTTCTCCCAGGTCGTCACACTTCTCCTGACCCCCGTGCTTTACATCTACATGGACCAGGCAAAAGAGGGGATTGCGCGCATGTTTGGCAAACGCCCCGTCGTCGCTTCCGAGCCTGCTCCAACCGCACACGGCCCGGTAGCCAGCGGCGGCCCAATCCGGTCGCCGATCGCGCGGAGCGCCAGCTCAGACCTGTCGGCTAAGTAGTGGCCAATTAAATACCCGCGATAGACTCGGGATCTATTCTCGTAGAAAAACTGACCCACTACCCGCAGCTTTCGATCTTTCAGACAATTGCGTCCGGCGGCGAGAGGATTCCGGGTATCATTTGAGCGATTGCAGCCTCAAGACCGCGACATCTCGAATCGACCAACGCACGGGACACTCACCGATGCCGCAAAAAATACGCAGCATCGAACTGACTCAAGTTGTCGAGTGGGACGACTCCAAAAGCAGCCGTTTCGAAGACTATCTGGCGGCCGAAGAGCCGCTGGAAATGCGTGCTGGCCGCCGCTCTCTGGGTCTGACGCTCCGGACGCCGGGAAACGATGAGGAGCTCGTGGCGGGTTTTCTCTTTACCGAAGGCATCATCTCCCGGCGAGAGCATTTGTTGTCATTGCGGCTGCCCGGTAACGCCGCTCCGGAACGAAACCTCGTCCGCGTAATGCTCAGTCCCAAGGTGCGTCTCGGGGCGGGCGCCGCAGCTCGAAAATTCTCCGCGGGGTCGGCCTGCGGCGTGTGCGGGAAAGCGTCCATCACGCAACTCCGGCGCCGCGGCCTGCGCCGGCCCGAGTCTGCCGTGCAGTTCGACCCCGAAATCCTGTGCCAACTCCCGCCAAAGCTGCGCGCGACCCAGGCCGTCTTTGGCCGCACAGGCGGGTTGCACGCTGCGGCGCTTTTCAGTGCGCAGGGAGACCTGCTCGTGCTGCGCGAAGACATTGGCCGGCACAACGCCGTAGACAAGGTAATCGGCTGGGCCTTCCTCGAAGGCCGCTTGCCTCTCAGCGGACATCTGCTGCTCGTGAGCGGCCGCAGCGGGTTTGAGATCGTCCAAAAGGCCCTGAGCGCCGGCATCCCTCTCCTGGCGTCGGTATCCGCACCTTCGAGTCTCGCGGTGCAACTCGCCCGCGAACTAGGGCTCACACTGGTGGGCTTCCTACGCGGCCGGCGCTTCGTGATCTACGCTGGTGAGGAACGGATCATGGTTTCCGCCGCCGCGCCTGCCGGGCGTTCTTGATCTGTTTGACGTCGCGCAAACTTTCGACGCCAGCCTTCC
>Ga0206939_10110_pt1 | contig 24441 bp, 19 predicted proteins | sample Alteio_BWOrgHeat_10_FD_152921 | JGI IMG/M metagenome (GOLD analysis project Ga0206939, IMG submission 152921) | Enriched cells from forest soil in Barre Woods Harvard Forest LTER site, Petersham, Massachusetts, United States -... | ecosystem: Environmental > Terrestrial > Soil > Temperate forest >... | reverse complement strand
CGCAAGAGCATATCGTCTATCGAGTGCTGGGCGGCGGCGCGCAGCAGCTCGGCAGCGGCATTGGCGATTTCAATTACAACGCGGCGCTGGTTCGACACACGGAAGGATTCAAGGTTTCGGAGACGCGAGTCGCCCCGCTAGGCGGGCGACCCATTCCGCCCACGTCGCAAAGTGTCGGATTGCCGGAGATGGCGCTGATTTTTCTTCCGGAGATTCAACAGAATTACGAGATGCATTGCGGCGGCGCGGTGTTGTGGCAAGGGCAGGCGGCGTGGCTGGTGACGCTTCGGCAACGCAAGGACCGGCCGGATCACACGGCGGCGTTCACCGGGTCGAACGGAGAGATCTATCCGGCGCCGCTCAAAGGGCGCGCGTGGATCGCGCAGGATTCCGGCGAAGTCATGCACCTCGAAATCGGATTAATGCACCCGGTGTTGCCGGTCGGTGTGATGGGTTGGTTTCTTGCGATCGACTATGGGCCGGTGAAATTTCGGACGCGGAATGTGGAAGTGTGGCTGCCGCAGTTTGCGGAAACATATGATGACTCGGATTACCGGCGGACGATCATCTCGCACGAGTTTTCGAATTTTTTGCTGTTCTCGGTGGATACGAAGCAGGAGACGAGTTCTCCGGCTTCGCGGTAACGACCGCAGGGGAAGATTTCACCACAGAGATCGCAGAGGACGCGGAGAGGGAGGGCTACTGTTTGCCGACGATTTCCATGGCGTTGACGCGCGCGCGATCGACTTCGAGTCCCCAGTGCAAGTGGGGGCCGGTAACGCGGCCCGTGGCGCCGACTTTTCCAATTACATCGCCGACTTTTACTTCGTCGCCGACTTTTGCATGGATCTCGGAGAAGTGGCCGTAGAGCGTGTAGATGCCGAAGCCGTGGTCGATGATCACGGTGTTGCCGGCGAAGTAGAGCTCTTCGGCGAGGACAACGCGGCCGCTCTGCGCGGCGTGGACGGGAGTGCCGGTCGGCGAAGGAAGATCGACGCCGGAGTGGGGCGAGTTTGATTTGCCGTTGAGGACGCGGCGCTTGCCGAAGTTGCCGCCGGTTTTGACGCCATCGAGCGGGATGCGGAAGGGGCCGGTCCACAATTTTTCGGGAGTCGCGGTGGCGTAGAGAGCGCGGAGTTTCTTCTGGTCTTCGGCGGCCTTGGCGGCTTGTTCTGGATTTGGTTCGACGAAATTGGGCGCGACTTTCAGGCGCTCGGTGGGAAATTTTCCGACACGGACGGCGATGGGGGCTTCGCAAGCGAGAGCGGACCCGTCGGCGGATTTTCCGGTGACATTTAAGTTGTAGTCGCCCGCGGCCTGTTCCAAGTCGACGCCGAGGAGCGCGCGCCAGACGTTTGTTCCTTTGGGAATGTTGGCGCCGGCAGCTTGCCAGAAGGAGATGTCGCGATCGGTGAATTTTCCGGCGATATCGGCGAGTGTCTTCGCGCTGCGGACTTCGGCAATGAGCAATGTTCCCTGGGCCGGCGATGCGGCGCTGACGCGCAGTTCGACGCCGCCACCGCAATCCACATTGGCGGGTTTCACAGGGGTTGCGGTAGACGACTTGTGAGCGGGTTTCTTCGTTTGTGCAGACGATGCGTTGGGTGACGTCGCGCAGACGATTGCGACGAGCAATGTTGCGGCAACAGATGATCGGCGAAGGATTATTCGCTGCTTCAAAAATAATTCAGACTTTTTCAGGGATCCCATTCGAGCCTCGACTTGCTTTTGCGCCAATTGCCTGTGCGCGCCGGGTTTCGGTGCGCCAGACTTACATTTTTCTAACAACGATCTCAGGACTTCCCAACGATGCTGAGTCCACCATGAATTAAGTGGGGACGCGGTCTCCTACAGAGCCGCCAACATATTCAACTCCTCGTGACGGCGACATCGCTTACGCGTCCCCCATATTGATATGCCGACGATTGTTTTATCGACGATTGCTTAGCTGGGCTGTGCTTTCTTGGTCTACGCTTGGTTTCAGTGGTTGCGCGAGAGTTGGATTTGAAGCAGCCTGCGCATCGCGATCGTTGCCGCAAAACGCTACGGCCGCCTTACGTCATTTATCGATCGCCTCGCTGAGTCTCGCGAAGAGCGGAAGACGGGCACGGCGGTGCCGTGCCCCTACATATCCAGGCCGATGATGCGCATCAGGGCGATGGCATTACTCTTGGTGACGACGCCGTCGCGCAATTGATAGTCGAAGCGCATTTCGTTGCCTTCGACCTGGTCTTCGAAGTGAACATTTCGGATTACGTTTCCAATTTCGGTGGTGATTTCTGTGAGCGCGAGGTCGTGGGTCGTGACGATACCGATCGCGCCGCGCTCGAGCAGGCCTTGAATGAGGCGCTCGGAGCCAATGCGGCGGTCTTTGGAGTTTGTGCCTTCGAGGAGTTCATCGAAGAGGAAGAGTAGAGTTCGCGGCTCTGGTTGAGTTTGCTTGTCACCGGCAAGATCGAAGACTCGTCGAATGTGCAGGATTTCGGCGAAAAAAGTGGATCGGCCGTCTTGCAGCGAGTCGGAGCTGTGAATTCGTGTTCCTACTTGCAGCGGTGAGAGACGCAACGATTTTGCACGGACTGGGGCGCCTGCCATCGCCAGTACCGTGTTGATGCCGACGGAGCGGAGCAGCGTGCTCTTTCCCGACATATTTGAACCGCTAACGAGCAGAACGCGCGTTGCATCGTCGAGGTTCACTGAATTGCGGACGCATTTAGCGGCGGCGATCAACGGGTGGCCCAGTTCGACCCCGTCCAAGAATGCGCGCGGATGGGAGGTCTCGCCGGCGACAAACTCGGGAAATGGATCGGCTGGATGTTCGTAGGAATAGGTTGCGAGCGAGATCAACGCTTCGATCTCGCCGACGGCTTCGACGCGGGCGCGCAGGCGGGCTCCGTGGCGGCGGCGCCACCATTCGGCCACGAAGGCGACCTGAACGGAATAGAGAAGAGGAATTTCGAGCAAGTGTCCGATCAGGCTGTGATGGGCGTCGATCCAGTATTCGATTTGCGCGAGCCGGCGAATCGAGCGCGACGCGCCCCCTCCATCACGACGGAGGCCGGCCATCAATGATTGCAAACGAGGGGAGGAGAATTTTTCGCGCTCCAAACGTTCCAGGACGTTCGCGAACAACAAAAGTCCTTCGGCGTTGCACGAAACGCCTTCATTGACGTGGTGCGCGCGGTGATGGAGAACTCGTCGGAAAATGACTTCGACAACGATCACGCACAGGACGGGCCAAGAGTTCAATTCGCCGACCGACCACACGAAGGTGCCAAGGAACGCGAGAGCCAGCAAAATCGCGGCGAAATGCCAAATCGTGCTGGGCATTTCGCGTTTACCTTCGGCCCAGCCGACGAGCGATTCGGGATTCAGGCGCGCGCGAACTTCTTCGCCCATCACGCCGAGGTCGCGTTGCAGATCCAGCTTGTCGCGGAGTTCGGCGATTAGTTGTTGGCGCTCGAAAATTTCGGCGCGGGTCGATGGAGCTTTCAGCCAATGTGCGAGTTGGTTTTCGCCCATTGGGAGGCGCGCGGTCGAGAGTAATTCAAAGAGACAGCCGCGACCGAAGAGATCGAGGTCGTCGGCGTAGACGTGATTGGGATCGCGGAAACGTTCGCCGGTTTGGCCGGTGCCGGCCCAGCGATCTTCGATGCGGGCGATGCCGCGGCGGTACATCGCGACGGCGGTTTCGGCGCTGGTGCGGGCGCGGATGATGCGCTGGTGGATCCAGCTAAGGATCAGATACAGCGCGATGGGGGCCCAGAGCCATTCGGAGCTGAAAGAGTGGCGTGCCAGCGAAAGATAGGCGAGGACGAGGCCGGCGGCAACGACCGCTAATTTGAGATTCCCGATTTGGATGTGAAGGCGATTTTTCGCGGCGGCGATTTGGCGGTAGGACTCGAGCCGCTTGGAATATTCGGACTTCGGATCGGACACACTGCCCCTTTGCGGTTCGCGCGTTTTGGAAGCGCGGAGATCGGTTGGCGCGGGCTCGCTGCGCTTTAGGAAGTGTACGCTGTGCGGTTGCGATTTTGCAGAGGAGAGTCGCCGAGTTCGAGACGTGGATCGGGTATAACGTCGGGGAAAAGGAAAGAGCTCAAGTTTTTGTGATCTTGCGGACATGGGGCGCAGCGTGCTGCGCCCCTACATGACCTTGCCTCGGCGCGATTGGCGATCAATCTTCGCCGATGTCTTCGTTCCAGATGTGGGGTTTTTCGGCGATGAATTTCTGGAGGAGGTCGATGCAGTCTTGGGACTGGAGATCGATCACGCGGACGCCGTTTTCGATGAGCCAGTCGAGGCCGCCGCGGAAGCTGACGGACTCACCGACGATGACCGTTCCGATTTGGAACTGGCGGATGAGGCCGCTGCAATACCAGCAGGGGGCGAGGGTGGTGACCATGATTTTGTCGCGGTAGGTGCGCTGGCGGCCGGCTTTGCGGAAGGCGTCGGTTTCGCCGTGGATGCTGGGGTCGGACTCCTGGACGCGGCGGTTACGACCGCAGGCGAGCAGAGTTCCGGTGCTGTCGAAGAGCGCGGCGCCTACGGGGACGCCGCCTTCTTGCAGGCCGAGGCGAGCTTCGTCGGTGGCGATGCGGAGCATGGCGCGGCACTGGTCGAGGTCGGGGCTTGGACGGATGCAGGGGCTTTGTCGGGTCGTTGGGGCTCATGGGCGTTGAGTCAGGCGATAGTTTCGGCGAGCGATCTTGACGCAAAGCGCGATTGAAGAAAAGGCCCTCCGCTCGTTGCGAGCGCATTCGAATCGATCGATCACAAAGTGTGGGTCGCGGCCCACGCTTGGCCATTCCATAACGAATTAACTCGCTTATTTAAATAAACATACGAGAGGCCGGTGGTTTGCATAACTCTCCTCCGAAGTAGGGCGGCGGGCTATAAGGCGTTTTCGCGCCGCTTCGGAGGCTTCCGTGTTTCATCGACGCGTCGAATTCGTTGCTTTCGCGGTGGCAGCACTCCTCTTTAGTCTCACTGTGATCGGCTGCTCGGGGAAAGCCTCTGTGCGTCAGGAGAAGGCGCGGGCTTTGGCGGGGTCGGCGCCACGGCCGACCGTCGCTGGGCTGGCCAGGGCTTCGGAGCACCTCGCCAAAGCTGCGCCTCGCGATTCCGCGATCGCGAAATATTACGATCCCGATTATGGGGTCACGCTTCGCTATCCGCGCAATCTTGTGCTGCTGGAATCAGCCGGAGATGACCCTGATCGTGACGCGGACTCGGACCGCGTCATCTCGTGGGAACAGGCGAAACAGGCGGGAGCGGGCGTTCGTACGGCGGAGGAGCTTGGCGCGGATGATGCTGGAGCCGCTTTGCTGGCGACGATCGTTGTGCCGGATGATGCGTATCCGAATACGGCGTTTGCGGGCGGATCGGTACAATTCGCGGTGAATCGGTATCAGACGGCGGGGACTTGCCGTTCGAATCTGCTCGGGCGAATGGGAGATGACAAGGGGCCGAGCGGGACGGTGGCGGCGCAAGGGTTCTCGTTCGCGTGGATCGACATCGAGACAGGCGATGGCAGCACGGAGTTTTACGAGCGCGACTACGCCGGGTTTACCAACGATGCTTGCTATGAGTTTTTTGTTCGGGTGGGCGTTAAATCGACGGCGGGGGGGCGGGCAGACGTTGCAGAACGTCTCCGCGGCCGGGGACGCAGCGGACACTGCCTCGAGCGTAACTAGCGAAGAATCAGCGGGTTCGCGGCGGCTCGATGAGCGAAAAATACTCGCTCATTTGGAGAAGATCGTGGCCAGCCTGCAGGTCGAGAGCGCGTCAGCTTCGATACTGGATAAGCCACGGTACAAGTCCGCTCCGGCTTTACCGGCATCCAACTGAGGAGTTATTTCTTCAGGCAAGGCCACCCGCCCGGCACTTGCGTAGTACCGGATGGGGAGGCTACGCTGGACTCAGTTCGATCGGCGAAGAACTTCTCGTACTTCGCACGAAGATAAGGTTTGATCGTGCCCGTCAGACCTTCCCTTCCGCATTCCGCTACAGGTGTCAACAGTCGATGCTGGATTTGAAGAAAAGTCCGCTAAAGAACGGCCCGAAGTTGCGCGCCCAGGGTGGCGGCAAAGAGCGTCGGGCGGAGCCTCGGTATCCGGTCGCGGCAATGGCCGAAGCTACTGAAATCAAATCGAATACGCGGGTGACGGGCCGGATCAGCGATATCGGGATCGGCGGCTGCTATTTCGAAGTGATGAGCCCGTTCGCGATGGGAGCGGAGCTGCACGTACGGATTACGCGAAATGAGAAGTCACTGGCAGCGAACGCAAAAGTTTTGTACTCGACGGGCGGCATGGGGATGGGGCTGATCTTTACCAGTGTCGCCCCGGAGCAACGGCAGATTTTGCAGGGTTGGGTGGCGGAGCTGAGCGGTAGTGGCGTCGCTCCTTTGCAGGAATCCGGCGCCCAAAGTCATCCCTCCTCTCACGCTTCTGGAGCGGGAAACTCTTCCGCGGCGCACGGCGGGGAGTTGGTTCACGAGGCGCCGGGAGCAGCGGATCGCACCGGGATGAATGAAGATCCGCGCAACGTGTTGAACGAGCTGATCACGCTGCTGATGAGGAATCGCGTCTTAACGGATTCGGAAGGAAAGAACTTGCTTCGGAAGTTGATGACGTCTTAAGCCGCGCGCGGGCGTTGCGAACGATCTGCTGCGTTGCACCGATCAGATCGAAACTAGAGATTCGAAGCGTCGAACGGTTTCGGAAACAATTCGTGCATTTGATGTACTTCGGATTTCCCCTTCAGGTTGGAAAGTACCACCGGCACGTCGCCGCAAAATTCCCAAATCAATTGACGGCAGGCCCCGCAGGGCGGGGTGAGGGTGTCGCTGTCCGTCACGACGGCAATCGCGTCGAAGCCGCGTTCGCCTTCGCTGATTGCTTTAAAAAAATGGCAACGCGCTCGGCGCAAACAGTGAGGCCGTAGGTTGCGTTTTCTACGTTGCATCCGCCGAAGACGCGTCCGGAGGTGGCGCGAAGGGCGGCGCCGACTCGAAAATTCGAATAGGCGGCGTGCGCATTTTCACGCGATTGTTTCGCGACGCAAATCAGATGATCGAAGTCAGACATAGAGCGATTGTCTCGCAAACTTAGTGTGGCAACGAGAAAAATTGAGGGCACGTTGCCGAGTTCTCTCCACGATTGAAAGAGAGTCAGTCATACGGTTTGCGCGATGCGCGGAATAACGGCTTTTAGCAGCGCGATGAAGTCGTTTTTTACACGCGCGCCCGTTTCGAAAACTTCCTCCGCCGTTAGAGCTTCTCCCGTGACGCCGGCCGCCATGTTCGTGACACACGAAATTCCCAGTACACGCATTTGGCTGTGCCGGGCGGCCAATACTTCCGGAACGGTGGACATCCCAACGAGATCGGCGCCGAGTGCGCGAAACGCGTGAATCTCCGCCGGCGTTTCGTAGTTGGGGCCTTGCAACGCGAGATATACGCCTTCGTGCAAGTTCAGATTCAGAAGCTTGCCTTCTTCGGCGACGAATTTGCGGAAATCCTTGTCATAGGCGTGAGTCATGTCTGGAAAGCGCGGGCCAAAACGATCGTCGTTCGGGCCGATCAGGGGATTCGCGGCTTGATGATTGATGTGGTCGCGCAAAACGACCAGCGCGCCTCGTGAATAGCTCAGATTGATGCCGCCGGCGGCATTGGTGATGACGGCGGCTTTGATTCCCGCGCGCTGAAACACACGAATCGGAAACGCCACCTGCTTCGCGGTGTAACCCTCATATAAATGTACGCGCCCTTGCATGCCGACGACGGGGATATCGCCTACATTCCCAATGACAAGCTGACCAGCATGTCCGATTGCAGTTGATTGGGGGAAATGCGGGATTTTCTTGTATGGGATGCGCGTCGCGTTCGCGAATTCATCTGCAAACGCGCCGAGTCCCGAGCCGAGAATAAGCGCAATCTTTGGTCGAAGCTTCGTCTTTGACAGAATAAATTTTGCGGCACGCGTGGCCTGCTCAAATTCGCCGGAACCGGATTTCGTCTTCGCAGCCATGTTTATCTGATCCGAACTAGGAAAAAATCCCGACGATCGACGCCGAGATCAGATTCGCCATCGTGCCCGCCAGCATCGCCCTGATGCCGAACTTCGCCAACTGACTTCGCTGTTCGGGCGCCAGCGCTCCGATGCCGCCGATCTGGATTCCGATCGAGCTGAAATTTGCGAAGCCGCAAAGCGCGAACGTCGCAATCGTGAAACTGCGAGGATCGAGTGTTGCGCGGATCTGCCCCAACTGCGCAAACGCGACGAACTCGTTCAAAACCATGCGCGTGCCCAGCAAGTTTCCGATTGCGGCCGCGTCGTGCCACGGGATGCCGATCAGCCAAGCCACCGGAGAGAACATCCACCCGAGCACCAGCTGCAGGTTGTAGGGAAACCATCCCACGTGCAGATGAATCCAGCCCATGCAGGCATTCACGAACGCCAGCAGCGCCAAAAATACAATCAACATCGCGCCGACGTTCAGCGCGAGATGCAATCCATCGACGGTCCCGCGTGCGATCGCGCCCAACACATTCGATTCGCGCTCCGTGGCGGGCATTTCCACGCGCCCCGCGGTGAGGGGCTGCTCGGTCTCGGGCACGAGCATCTTGGCCATCAGCAGCGTGCCGGGCGCGGTCATGATTACGGCCGTCAGCAGACTTTTGGCATCTGCTCCGCCAACGCGAATGTACGCCGCCATCATGCCGCCCGAAATGTGCGCCATGCCGCTGGTCATGACGGTCATCAATTCCGATTTCGTGAGCTTCGGCAGGAAGGGACGAATCGTCAGCGGCGCTTCGGTCTGTCCCATGAAAATACTCGCCGCAACATTGAGCGATTCGGCGCCGCTCGCACCCATCACATGGGTCATCACCCATGCCGCGGCGCGAATGATGATCTGCATGACACCGATGTGATACAAAACCGCAAAAAATGCCGCGATGAAAATAATCGTCGGCAAAACCTGAAACGCAAATATCAGTCCGAGCGAAGAATTCGCTTTCCCGAGCTCGCCAAAAATAAATTCGGACCCGACGTATGAAAAATCGAGCAAATGTTTCGCGTAATAACCGAGCGTTCCGAAAAGGACCTGCCCGGACTTTACGTCGAGCACGAAGAGGCCGAGCGCAAGTTGCAGCCCCAGCCCCCACGCAACCGTTTTGAGTTTGATCGCACGGCGATCGGTGGAGAACAGATAGGCGAGGCCGAGAATTACCGCGATGCCCAGCACCCCAGTCAAACGTCCCATGCGGTCAACCTCTTTCCATCACGCGACACTCATCGTCGCGAATCGATTGCGCACCGGCACCCGAAAATTCCGATCCGACCGACCAAACGCCAAACCCGAGCAAATCAGTCCTGCCAACCGACTGTGCACCGAATCAACATCGGTTTAAATTGCGGCTCATCCGGCTTGATGCGGTAACTCGCGGCAATCATTGATTTCGCCTGGTCTAATCGCGCGTCGTCATTGTAATGAACGGTAACCAGCGGCGCACCCTGCGCCACACGATCGCCGATGCGCCGGTGAAACTCGAGCGCGACGCCATAATCGATCGTGCTCTCTTTCGTTTCGCGCCCGCCGCCCAGAATCGCCAGCGCCAGCCCCAATTGTTCGCACTCAACACTCTCGACAAATCCCGGGCTTGCAGCCACGACATCCACATGCGATCGCGCCGACGGCAACCGCTCTGGCTCATCAATCACGCGCGAATCACCGCCCTGCAAGGCGATTCCCTGCCGAAATTTTTCTTTGGCCTTCCCGTTTTCAATCAGTTCGTTCGCCAGATCGCGTCCTTGATCGACCGACTCGGTGCGCTCACCCAGATAAAACATCCACGCAGCGAGTTCGCAGCTCAACTCGCGCAAATCCGCCGGGCCTTTTCCCTTCAATACGTCAGTGCACTCGATAATCTCGGCCGAATGCCCGGCGAATCGTCCGAGCGGCTGATCCATGTCGGTGACCAGCGCGATCACCTTTTTCCCCATGCGCTCGCCGGTATCCACCATCAATTCCGCCAACTGCGTCGATGCCTTCTCCGTCTTCATAAACGCGCCCGAGCCGGTCTTCACATCGAGCACCAGCACGTCGATTCCCTCGGCGAGTTTTTTGCTCATGATCGATGCACAGATCAGCCCGACGTTCTCGACGGTTCCGGTAGCGTCGCGCAGCGCGTAGATCTTTTTGTCCGCCGGGGCAATTTCCGCCGTCTGGCCAATCAGACCCATGCCGCACTCGCGCAACACAGAGCGAAACTTATCCAGCGACAAATTGACGTTGAATCCCGGGATTGACTCGAGCTTGTCGAGCGTGCCGCCTGTGTGACCGAGCCCGCGGCCGCTGATCATCGGGACCGTCAGCCCGCCGGCCGCAACAATCGGCGCAAGAATCAGCGAGGCATTGTCGCCAACGCCTCCCGTGGAATGCTTGTCGACTTTTTTTCCGGGAATGGAAGAAAAATCGAGCACCTCGCCCGAATGGAGCATCGCTTCGGTCAGCGCGGCGGTTTCGGCGTGCGACAGCCCGCGCAGCCAAGACGCCATCAGCCACGACGCCATCTGGTAATCCGGAATCACACCCCGGGTATAGTTCGAGATCAGAAAGTCGATCTCCTCACGGGTGTGCTCACCGGAATCGCGTTTTTTTCGGATCAGGTCGACGGCGCGCATGCGGTTTGCGGAAAATAAACGAGGCGCGAGCGTAGCATTTCTGGGGAAGAACGGCTAGAGGCCGCGGAATGGTGACTGGTGATCGGTGACTGGTGACTGGAAAGCCGAAGGATCGAATTCAGGTCGTGGTCAGGCCTTGGGGTTGAAATTTTAGAGGGGCTGCTGAGCGCCGGGGGGAAGAAGAGTAATTTGACCCGAAACCACGCGCCAGCCGTGCGGCGTGTTGATGTAGACATGGATCGTGCGCATCTGGCTGGCAAACCGCTGCTCTCGATAGACCCCGCGGGCCGACCATAGACAAGTCGCGATGGCAGCGTCTCGAAACAGGCGCACATTCACATCGGAGGCGTTAAATGAGTCGTACTTCACTTCGCCGTTCTGGACTGCGCTGATAAACGAGGTTTTGTTGACAACTTGGCCGTGAGAGAGCGTACCCGCAAAATCTTCGGCATACACGCGGCGAAAAAATGTCCCTGCATTGGTCTGAATAGCGCGCGCCGCTTCCGTCTCGAGGTTGACGATTTCTTCGCGCTGCATTTCTGGATTCGGAGGAGCATCGTCGTCCTGAAACCCGCCGAGATGCAGCATCAACCCCAAGAGAATCAGTGAGAGGACCCTGAACATACGAATCCCTTTCTAGAATTAGCCACGCAGCCGGGCGTTGCGGGCCTCGACATACGAGTCTCCTATTGAATGAGTGCCGAGAGCGCAGATTCTCAGTTATAGGTGACGATTTAGATAGCCGCAGAAAGGACAATGCGCACCCCCGTTTTGTTTCGCCCCCCCGCCAAAAACGACAAAACGGCGCCCGATCCGAAGCATTCTCGGACTGGACGCCGCCTGTGCGACGCTCCTTGGAAGTGTTCTGGCCTTACAACGAGCGCAAAAAGTTGAGCAGGTCTTGTTGTTGTTGCTGCGTCAGCTTGTGCTGGAAGAGCTGAATCACGGTGTTCGCCTCTGATCCACGACCCGCATGTTGATTGATGGTGTCGATCAAGTCTGTCGATCGCCCGTCATGCAGGAAGAATACGCGCTGCCCGAGTCCCCAAAGCGGCGCCGTGCGGAACTCATCACCCGCGGCCCCACCTTGCGACACACCATCGGCGAGATTGCTGCCCATGTTGTGAACGAGGAGATCGGAGAAGAGGTTGACGTTTGCGTTGTTCAAGCTCGGGGTGAATGCCGACGCTCCGGTCTGCATCGTCTGCGTGTGGCAAAGCGCACAGCCGATCTGAGTGAACACTCGCGCGCCATCGGCAATCGAGTTGGCTCCTCCCGGCTCGGTGGTTGACGGAGTGGGCGGCGCCAGCAAACGCATGAACATCGAGAACCCTACGGTGTCGCTTGGCACGCCGGTGGTCTGGATGGCGGTCATGTCGGTGGCGTCTTCCGGCGTGGGATTCAACCGGCAATTAGCCGGCAAACCCGCCTCATCCGGGCTAGCACGCTCGTTGGTGAACTCCTCGTTGGTCACGCCCATTTCGACGTTGTAGGCTTCGCCCGAGAAGACCTCGAGTGATTTGTTTTGCGCCTTCCACCCGAATCGGCTGATCGTTCCATCGTTGCCGTTGCGGTTCGGATGGCCCGAAATACCCATCGCGCGTTTGATCACCGGATTGGCGTTCATGTTGGCGAGAATGTTTTCATCCGGAATGTTTTCGATCAGGCCCGCGCCAAATACCGGAGTCGGGATACGGAAAATCACGTTGCCGATTTTCAGGTTGTGCGCGAAATCGGGCTGTGAAATCGAGCAGCTTCCGGCGTCCGAACGGCCTGAAATTACCCACAGGTCGTGAACACCGCCGTCGGGCATATTCTGATTGGGCGAGCCATCGCGATTCAGGAAGAATTTGAATCGCGCCTCGCGTGCCGGTCCGTCGATCGTGATGAACGATGGAAACGGATTCTGGAGCGAGTTTTCGGAGGTCACCAGAGTTTCAGGATTCGGTCCAATGAACGGAAACGCCGTCGTGCTTGGGCTCGACCCGCCGACTGCGGGTTGCGCATGACAGCTCGAGCAACTATTGCTGTTGAAGCGCGGGCCCAGGCCGTTGTGGTTCCCACCCTTTACAGATTCCACTTCCTGGAAGCGGCTCTTGCCGTCCAAAAAATATTCATCGGGCGCGGCACCGATGACCGAAGCTAGTTCATTACCGGAGTCCACCGATCCTGCACGCACACCCGGATCCTTCGCAGGGTTTTGCGCGACGACGGCGCCGGTGCCAGACAACAAAAGCAGGGCGCCGATCGACAGACTCACTTTATTGCGACAGATAAACCTCCATGAATGTTGCACACGATTGCCTAAGTATTGGGACATTACGTGGTCTCCTCCCCTAAGGAGCTCGGTGGTCCCCGGAGCTAGGCTCCGGGCTGGCGGTAGACACACATCGGGCATCCGACCCACAGCGAATTAAATTTCGAGAACGACTTCGGGCTTCACGACGTCGCGTCTTGGGCAGTCCGCGCGTCGGGCTGGACAATGCGTGTGAGATTAGTTGCGGGTTGAGCTTCAGTCACCTGAACCGAGGGACAGTTTTAGGACAATGCACCCTCAGGGGCCGGAAGGGATGAGCGGTTGTCGCGCTGAATTGCTCCTGCGGTGAGGAGGAAGGCGTTGGAAAACGCTGGAATCCATGGTTTTCGTTTGAATCTCGTTTGAACATGAGCTGCTGACGAGCGAATTTAATCAGGAAGGATTTCGTCGAACGAGGCGATCGTGTCGGGAGAACGCGTGGCCGCTGTTGCGTCCCGGTGGCAAAGCGCTGCAAACATTCCTGCGGATTGCGCGGCTTCAACTTCTTTCTCTGCGTCAGAGAGAAACAGGAATTCGCGGGGGGATTTTTGGATTGCCGTGGCAATTTTGGTGTAGCTGGCGGCGGCTGTTTTGACGCCGATGGCGGTGTCGAAGAAATCGCGAATGTCGCGTGTCAGATCGCCGGCGGGCACACTGCCGAACAACAACTTTTGCGCGAGTATGCTTCCCGACGAATAGATCGCAATCTCGCGCCCCTGGCGGCACCGCCACCGGGTGAATGCCGGCGGAACATCGGGGTACACCTCGCCGTGCAGTTCGCCGCTTTCAAATCCGCGCTGCCAGATTTTTCCTTGCAGCGTCTTCAGTGAGGAGCATTTGCTGTCTCGCGCCATCAGCCAGTGTACATACGCGACGCAATCGCGCAGTTCGCCTCGCGAATCGTTCGGCCACACGGAGGGTGCAAGGCCTGCCGCGACGTCTTTAGCGTGCGCAGCCTTCAAATCCTGCACAATTTCGTGAATCTCCGGCTCACCTGATCGCGCCGCCAGGAACGGCTCGACGTTCCGGCTGGCGTAGGGAAAAAGAGTTTTGTAGACGAAATCGATCGGTGTGGTCGTGCCTTCAATGTCCAGGAGCACTACGCGGACGCTGTTCCAATCCGCGCGTGTCACGAGCTACTTCGACGCAGTCTGCGTGGAGGTTGGTGGAATGTATCGGGGGCCCCAGCACACGGGTTCGTATCCGCGATCGATGCCGCTGTTGGTGTAATGGGGCGTCCAGCCGGTCGTGTCTTGAAACAGGCGAATCGCGCGAATTCTTCGGTCACCGCACAAGTCGAACCAATGCAGCGTTCCTCGCGGCACACGGATCAAGTCGCCGGCTTCGACTTCCAGCGCAACGACGGGCGAAGACGGTGGATGAATGTGAAATAGTCCGCGGCCTTCCACGATGAATCGCACTTCATCTTCATCATGCGTGTGCTCGATGCTGAATTTTGCCAGCATCGCGTCGAGTCCGACCGTGTCGGGCTTGACGTCGATCACGTCTGCGGTGACGTACCCGCCGAGGGCTTTCAATTTTTCGATCTCCGGCGCGTATGCGCTCAGAATCTCGTTCGCAGATGCGTCGGCGCTCGCGCGATCGGTCATTTCCCATTGCTCGTAATCGATTCCGATGCCCGCGAGGTAATTGCGGATCTCGCTTTCTTCTCGCAGCGTTTTCTTTTCGTCCGGAATTCGCAGGACGGCCATGATCAACCTCCCGTCTCGGCCCTGGGCTGGATCGCCGAAGCCCGCACCACCACTTCCATCAAAAACTCAAAAATTTCCACGTGGCGCTTGGCTTCTTGTAGCGTCGCACCCCAAGTATAAAGCCCATGCTCGCGCAAAAGGAATCCATGGACGCCGCGATTCTCGCGCAATAGTTTCGCGACGAAGCCTGAAAGCTCCGCGATGTCCTGCGAATTTTCCAGGATCGGCAGCCACTCGCGGTGCTCGTGCGTTCGAACGCCTTCGAGGCCCTTCAGCATCTCGTACCCGCGAATTTCGATGCCGCCGCGCGCCGCATGCGCGCCCGAAAGCACCGTGCTCCAAACGGAATGCGTGTGCAGGACCGCTCCCGCACCCAACTCACGCACGATCGCTACGTGCAGCAGCGCCTCGGCCGATGGCTTGCCGCTCCCTCGCACGACGTGGGCGTTTTCATCCATCTCAATAAAGCTCGATGCATCGAGCGCGCCTTTGTCGAGCCCCGTGGAAGTGATCGCTAGCCGCATGGGCTCGTGCGAAATCGCCGCGCTGAAGTTTCCGCTTGTCCCAAAGACCCACCCGCGCTCGTAAAACTTCCGGCCGATCGCCGCGAGCTCCGCAGCCAATGCTGTGAATCGCTCAAAGTCGCCCGAATCCGCGACGCCCGTCTGACGCGTCGAATTTTCAGCACCTGAATCCAAGACGAGCACCTCGATGGGCCGCCATTCTCGCATGAAAACGGCGCCCATCAAGTGCCTGCCTCCAAATCGGGCCGCTAGAACTTCACCAGGATTGCCAGATCGATGCGATTCTCGATCTTCTTCAGGTCCGGCGTAAATCCGGGCACGATCGCCCCCGGTGATCCGCAGATATTTTCCACCAGAGGCGCGGTCGGGCATGAAGTTGGCGTAATCCCGCCGGGCCCCGAGAAGTACGGCACGTTCGCCGCGCGATGATCGAACTCCCAACGGAACGTGATGTATTGCTTTGGCATGTAGTCGAATGTCGCCGACGCGTCCCAAGCCTTGAACGGATCGCCTGGATTCTCTGTGAAGTACGGTGTGCCGGACGCCGCGGTTGCTCCGTTGATCGGCGGCAACAGCACAAGATACCGGCCCGGATTGTTGATCTTCCCGCCGCCCAGCGTCAGTCCGAGCTTGTCGCGATCGAACCACATCCGGTTGTAGAACATGAAGCCGAGAAAATCCTGCTTCGGCCCTTTTGCCGAGTTCGTATCGCAGCTCACGCCGCCGCCGTGTTCGCAACCGATGTCGCCGGTGAGAGAAAACGCCATCTTGCTGATCGCGTTGTACGGTTTGTCGTAGTACTTGATCTCGATGCTGTCGTCGCTGTGATAACGCACGCGTCCCGGCGTATTCAGAGCATCTTCACCGAGCAGATATTCGTTCCCTAGCACCGACAACCATCCCACTGGCCGCCACAAAATCTGCATTCCGAATCCGGGTCGCCCATTGAATCGTCCGTACGACTGCCACCCGTTCACAAACCACGGCTCAATCTTCAATTTTTCTGTCGGAAAAATCTGCACGCGCACGCCGTTGAAAAACCACGGCGTGTTCGACGATACATACGACGGCTGATATGCCCAGTTGTCGAAGTTGTAGTAGCTGAACAATCCGATGTACGACATAAAGATTCCCGCATCGACGTTGACACCATGCAGCCAGTTGAAGTGATACCCGCCGTACGCCTCCGACAAATATCGATATGCATTGTCGAGATCCCACTGCCCGCGCGACGGGCTGGCGTCGTTTCGCGGAGTCGTCTGCGAATACAAACCAAACTGCGTCATCACACGCGCCCGCACATTGTCGTAGTGAAAATCCCCGCCGACGCCCAGCTGAGTCACCTGCACTTCGTCCGATCGAAACACTTCGCTTGATCCACCGATTGTGTCGTCCTTCGGATGGTTGAAGTCGTAGACGTAATCGATGTCCGCGCGGATTTCCGGCGTGAAAAACTTCGTGTCCATAGGTGAATCCTTCGTCCGCGCGTTCCCGTTCAGCCACGTCCAATCCGCATACGCAAACGGCTCGGCAGGCGCTGCCTTCGTCGCTCCCTGGGTTCCAATCGCCGCAGCCGCAGCCGCCGCCGGTTCCGCAGTGCCCGCCGACGAAACCGAAGTCGACTCCGCCGAATTCGTGACATTCGCCGCACTCTCGGTCCCGGCAGGATCATGTACGGGCGCAGTATTGCTGCGCCCCATGTCCGCAACATCACTTGAGCTTGAAGTGTTGGGTTTCTCCGACACTGCAATGGACCCGGACGATCCGGTTGCGCCGCCTGAATTCGTCGCGGTCGTGCTCGTCTTCGTCTCGGGTGCGACCTTCGCAGTCTCACTCGTTTCGTCCGCTTTCTTGCCCGTCCCGCCCTTCGCCTCCAACTCCTCCACGCGCCGCTCCAATTGCTCAACGCGATCGAGCAGCATCCGCTCGCGTTCGGTCAAAGCCGCAGGCGCGTCCGGCTTCTTTTCTGCCTTGGCACCGCCGCCTGCATCACTCTTCGTGGCTCCGCCTGACGCATCCTTCGCCGCCGAGTCCTTTGCACCACCATCATCCGCAAGCACGCATCCCGGCGCGCCCAAACCCAACATCCCCGCCACAACAAATACAAGAAGCACACCCATCCATGTCGCGTTCTTCCCGAACGAACCCATATATCTCTCCCTGCAACGATTGCAGTCGAACCTGGACCGCCAACGCAGGATGCACGCCCTCATGCCAACTTCATCGATCGCATCGAGCGCACGCACACGCGTCGACCGCGCTTCTGACTGGCGTCAAGCGCAGCCCACTTCGTTGCCTACATAAGTTAGGGAAACAGCCGTAAGGAAAGGCCAAGCCCAGCGTTAGAAATCCATAAGCCGAACCTAAGCCGATTGTGAGTTGAATTTGGTAGCACCGGCGTCTTGCCGGCGTTTTTTTGATTGTAGGGGCGGGGCTCGCTGCGTCCGACCACAGCGTCCTGGCTCGACCTATCGTTCGTCGAACGTCGGGAGCCCGCCATCCATCCGAAACAAGCCTGCTACTTCCCCGCCTGCGACGCCAACGCTCTTCCTTCGTTCACCACACCCTGAAACTCCACCTCTGTCTGCTGCGCCAACTGCATCAACTGCGTCGTCTTCCGCGCCAACGACGTCACCTTCGGATCGTGCGACGACAATTTCTGATCTCCCGAGTTCATCTGCGCCATCATCAGCAGCGCTTCCTTCATCGCCTGAATCAACTGCCGCGAACGCGCCACGTAAGTCGTTTTCTCCGCATACATCTTCTCTTCCCACTCCGCGCGCCCCGGAAAATCCGCCGTGTTCCCGCCCAACACCGTGCTCGCAACTTCCGACTTCCCGAGTGGTTCAAAGCGATCCAGCGTGGCTTCCGTCGCCTGCAACCGCGCCCAGGCCGCGTCGAGCGAAGCCGCGTTCGCGGTGCCCCCGGCTGCGTCGCCAGCGGCCGCATTCGAACCCGATGTCGTCCCGGCAGCCGCATTCGCGCCAGCGCCGGCGGTCTTCGACGCAACCGTAGCGCCGGACCCCAAGCTGTCCTCTGTAATGACCGTCTTCGGCGCGTTGTTTTTGTCTTTATCTTTCTTCGCGGCAGCTGCGGCACGCGCCGCGTCCGCCACCGACGGCTGCGCGTCCTGCGTCTGCGCAAAGCCGCAAGGCGCCGCCACCATCGCAACTCCCGCAGCGATCAAGGCAGCCACTCCAAATTCCGCCAATTTATTCGAACGTTCCGCTCGACGCATCGCGATAACCTCCGTCGCCATACCGGCGACACTCCGGCCGACTGCGCTGTTCCGGATCAACCGAAAGCACACCAGCCCACCGATTATCCTGTCGTTTGGAAGCCCTACCCGGCCATAGACGGAAAGTACCGCGATACCCTAAGCAGCACTGTTCTCAAGTACATGCCAACCGTTGGAACATTCCAACGTTAAACCCACTCCTCATCACCCCTCGCGTCGCAACGGCAAATCCGGATCCCTCCCCGAAATCTCAAACGCCACCTTCTGCGTCTCGTCGTGAATCAACCCATTCGTAGCCAAAATCATCGACCCGCCCAACACATACGGCTCCCCGCTCAATCCCGTAATCCTTCCACCCGCCTCCTCCACCAACACGACCCCCGCCGCCGTATCCCACCGGTTCAGCCCAAATTCCCAAAACGCCTCAAATCTCCCCGCCGCCACACTCGCCAGATCCAGCGCCGCCGAACCATCTCGCCGCACTCCGTGGGACCGCAGCGTAAATTCCCAGTAGTAATGAATATTCGGACTCGCCTTCCTCTTATGCGCCGGAAATCCCGTGCACAACAAACTCGTCGATAGCGTCGGCACCTTCGACACATGAATCGGCTTCCCGTTCAACTTCGCGCCTTCACCGCGCGCCGCCGTAAACAGCTCGTTGTAAATCGGGTTGTAAATCGCCCCCGCAATCACGCGATCCCGTTGAGCCAGCGCGATCGAAACGCAAAAGCACGGATAGCTGTGCGCAAAATTCGTCGTCCCATCCAGCGGATCGACGTACCACCGAAACTCCGAAGCCGCCTCGTGCCCGCTCCCCTCTTCCGCCACAATCGCGTGCTCCGGAAAATATTTTGTCAGCCGCTCGACGATGCACTTCTCGGATCGCTTATCGGCCTGCGTCACCAGATCCGCTTCGCCCTTGTAAACAATGTGCGGCGGCCGGTCATACTCCTCCCGCAAAATCTTCCCCGCCTCCAGCGCGATCTCAGTAGCCGCTTCCAAATAGTTCGTCGCCATGACTCCACTTTACCATCCGCCACGCCGCTCAACATTTCTGCGGTGCAACACTGTTAGAATTCCCCGATGCGCGCTCCTCTTCTGGCTCTCGCACTTCTTGTCGCATTCCTATTTCCACAAACGCCGCAGACTCCCGCCTCACAAAGGCTAACCTCCGGCATCGACACCAGCCTCCGCGGCCTCTCCTCTTCCTCCGACGGCAAAATCCTCTGGGCGGCCGGCTCGAACGGCGTAATTCTCCGCTCTCCCGACGCCGGCAAATCCTGGACTCGCCTCCACATCGACAACGCCGACACCGCAGACTTCCGAGGCGTTCAAAACTTCGGCGCCGACATCGCTTACGTCTTCTCCGTCGGCAACGACAACAAATCCCACATCTACAAAACCTCCGATGCGGGCCAAACTTGGCAGACAAAATATTCCGACCCGCGCCCCGCCTTCTTCCTCGACGGCCTCGTTTGCCGCTCCGAAAAAATCTGCTTCGCCATCAGCGACCCCATCGACGGCAAATTCCCCATCCTCCGCACCGAAGACGGCGAGCACTGGACCGAGCTCCCCAAAGACTCCGAACCCGCCGCGCTTCCGAGCGAAGGCATCTTCGCCGCTAGCAACACTTCGCTCATCCTCTGTGGCCCCCAGAAATCTGACATCCTGTTCGCTACCGGCGGCCCCGCCGCCCGCGTATTTCATTCCGCGGACAACGCCCGCACCTGGAAGGTCGCCAAAACCCCAATTCTCAGCGGCAACGCTTCCTCCGGCATCTTCTCCATCGCGTGCAAAGATCGCACCGTGGTCGCCGTCGGCGGCAACTACCGCGACCCCACTCTCACCAAATCTGTAGCCGCCTCCTCAAACGATCTCGGCGCCACCTGGCACTTGGCCGAGCTCCCCCCGACCGGCTATCGCTCCTCCGTGACTCCAGTGCCCCCTGCCCGACCCGCAGTGCCGGCAGCAATCGTCACTGTGGGACGCGGGCCCAAAACCTCGCAAACCTGGATTGCCGTGGGCCCCACGGGCGCCGATAGCGCCGACATCTCCACCGACCACGCCGTCTTATGGACACCGCTCAACCACGAAAACGCCAACGTCGCCCTTGCTGTTGCCCGCGAGTTAGTCCTGACCGCAGGCCCCAAAGGCGCCATCACCCAACTGACCCTCCCGTAGGTTTTTCCAGTCACCGGATACCACTCGCGCGATAAAACGCCGCACACCGTTCCATCGTCTATCCCAGAAGGAGCACTGCATCCATGCGCAACCTAATCTCCGACCTCCGCCAATCCCTTCGTACCCTTCGCCGCAACCCTGCCTTCGCCATCGGCGCCATCCTCGTCCTAGCACTCGGTATCGGCGCCAACACCGCCATCTTCTCCATCGTCAACGCCGCCATGCTCCGTCCACTCCCGTTTGACGATCCGGACCGCCTCGTCCAGCTCTGGCACGTTCCCCCCGCCAAAAGCTTCCCCGGCATCGACTTCTTCTCGGTCTCCCCCGCCAACTATCTCGACTGGAAAGCGCAAAACACCTCCTTCGACTCCATGGCGATCTACGGCTTCCGCGGCCTCACCTTCGGCGGCTCCGATCATCCCGAACTCATCCAAGCCTCCGCGGTCCCGCCCGATTTCTTCACCGTTCTCCGCGCCCAACCGCTCCTCGGGCGCACCTTCACCCGCGACGACGACCACCCGAACCCGAGAACGATCCTCCTCAGCTACATCCTCTGGCGTGATCGATTCGCCTCCGACCCTGGCATCGTAGGCCGCGACATCACCGTCGATTCGCAGAGCTTCAGCGTCGTCGGCGTCATGCCCGAAAAATTCCGCATGCCCGACTTCGCCAAAGCCTGGGTTCCCCTCGGCTGGACGGACGCTGATCGCGCCGTCCGCGGAAACCACAACTACAACGTCATCGCCCGCCTGAGGCCGCAAATCACAATCGACCAGGCCAAATCCGATCTCGCCGCCATCTCCACGCGCCTCGAACAGCAATATCCCGAAGACGACAAAGGCTGGGGCGCCACCGCAATTCCGCTGCATGAACAGTTGATTGGCGACGTGCGCACAGCCCTGCTCGTTCTCCTCGGCGCCGTTGCGTTCGTGCTGCTCATCGCCTGCGCCAACGTCGCGAATCTCGTTCTCGCCAAAACGCTGGCCCGCGGCAAAGAAATGGCCATCCGCAGCGCGCTCGGCGCCGGCCGCATGGTTCTGCTGCGCCACATCCTTGTTGAGACGATGTTGCTCTCCGTGATCGGCGGCCTGCTCGGGCTGCTCCTCGCGCGCGGCGTCATCGCGCTTTCGGTGAAACTGCTGGCCGACCGCTTGCCCACGTACATGGAAGTAACGCTCGACGCGCAGGTTCTCGCCTACACGCTGCTCCTCTCTGTCGCCGCAGGCGTCCTCGCTGGACTATTACCGTCCCTTCGCTTCTCGCGCGTCGACGTCAACGAAGCCCTCAAGCAAGGCGCGCGCGGCGGATCCGATGCCGGCGGCAAAACGCGCAATGTCCTCGTCGTCTGCGAAGTCGCGCTATCACTCGTGCTGTTGATCGGCGCTGGCCTGATGATTCGTACGCTCTGGCAACTTCGCGACGTCCGTCCGGGCTTCGACTCCAGCAACGTGCTTACAATGAGCGTCGCCATTCCTCATGGCCGATTCGCTACTCCCAGTGGAGAAATAAATTTCTTCCACGATGTTTTGCAACGCGTAAGAACTTTGCCCGGCATAGAAGAGGCCGGGGCAATCGATTCCCTTCCGCTCGATGGCGGCGGCTCGCACCAGCCATTTTCGATCGAGGGTCGCCCTGTGTTGCCGATGGCCGATCAGCCCGAAGTTGACGTGCGCCTCATCAGCACCGGTTACCTCCACACCATGCACGTGCCCGTCATTCGCGGTCGCGACTTCGAAGAATCCGATGCGGCAGGCCGCACCGGGGTGGTTCTGATCAGCGATGCCCTCGCGCACCGCTTCTTTCCCAATGAGGATCCGATCGGCAAGCACCTGACGCTGACGTTCTTCGCCGACGCGCCGCGCGAAATTGTCGGGATCGTCGGCAACGTAAAGACCGACCAGCTCAGCGAAACTCGCCCGGTGGACACGATTTATATGGCCGCGAGTCAGCTTGGCCCATCGACCGGCCAGGCGTGGGATTCTTTCGGCCTGAGCCTCGCGGTCCGAACGAAATCCGACCCGCACGCCGCCGCCAATGCGGTCGCCGGCGCAATCCATGAATTCGGATCCGATATCCCCGTTAGCAATGTGTTCAGCATGGACGACCTTATCGCCCAATCGATGTCTCCGCAGCGTTTCAACGTGATGCTCTTGGCCGCGTTCGCAGGTTTGGCGCTTCTGCTCGCCGCAGTCGGTATTTACGGCGTGCTCAGCTACACCGTCCGCCGCCGCGTCCGCGAAATCGGCATCCGAATGGCGTTGGGCGCATCTCAATCCGACATTCTCCGCCTCGTCGTAAGCGACGGCATGAAGCCCATTCTCCTCGGCGTGGCGCTGGGCGTAATTGCCGCCATCGCCCTGAGCCGCCTGGTCGCCTCCCTGCTCTTCGGCGTCCCCCCGACCGACCCGATGACTTTCACCGCCGTAACTCTCCTACTCGTGATCGTCGGCATTGCCGCGAACACATTGCCCGCCTACCGCGCCACCAAGGTGGAGCCCACCCAAACCCTCCGCGAAGAATAAGGCGGCCCCTTGCCCGCCCTCTTTGCCCACAGCCAAACCAAACTTGTCATCCTGAGGCGTCCGCAGGAGGCCGAAGGATCTCAACCGTCACCAACCGCCCAACGAAACGCCTTCTGCAAGTCTCATTAACCATTCGAACATCAAAATAATGTTTGACATTTGGTAACTACTCTGCTATGATGTCTTGTGAGTCCCCAAATCCCTCCCGACCCGCAAAACCGGCGAATCCAAAGCGAAACAATCGCCTCCGCAACTCCTTCCTTCCCAATCACTTCCCCACTCTTTGCCATATATGAAAATCAGAACCCACCTAACGCTTTTCTTTTAAATGACTTCCCCACTCTTGCAAAAAACACCCGGGGGTATACCCCTTTCCGCCTCTTTCGCCCCTCCTGGCTCAAGCGCCACCGATCAGGTAGGCTCCCCTTATGCGCATCGTAAACGGCGAAATCCGCTTGGCCGCCACCGACGTGAGCAACCACCTCGCGTGCCGCCACCTCACCGAACTTGAGGTCTCCGCCGCTCGCGGTGAGCGCGACGTCCCAAAATGGGAATCGCCCGACATGGTCGTCATTCAGGAACTCGGCCTCCGTCATGAAACGAAATATTTAAAACTCCTCGAAAAGGAGGTCGGCCAGCTAGTCAATCTCAGCGGCATGGACGAGAAGCGCATCCTTAACGAAACACTCCGTGCAATGGAATCCGGCGCCGAAGCGATTGCCCAGGGAGCACTCCTCCACGGCCGCTTTTTCGGCCGCCCCGACGTCCTTCGCAAAGTTCGCGGAAAACCCAGTCGCTTCGGCGACTGGTCCTACGAAGCGTACGACTGCAAACTCTCCAAGGAAACGAAAGCCACCACGATCCTCCAGCTTTCGTTCTACTCCGAACTCCTCGGCGAAATTCAACGCCCGCCAAACGCCGCGCCGCCGGCCACAGCGCTCGATCCAAAGTCAAAATCGAAATCCAACAAATCCCAAAGCGCTTTCGACTTCGACGCCGCGCAGGTTTCCGCTGCCGACTTTCTCCCCGAATACATGTGGGTAGTCCCTCCCGGCAAAGAATCTTCGCCCGAGCAATATCGAGTTGCCGAATACTCCGCCTACTACCGCCACGTCAAAGACCGTCTCGAAAAATCCACCAACAACGGCCATGGCTTCACCACCTATCCCGAGCCGTGCGTTCATTGCGACATCTGCCGCTGGTTCCGCGAATGCGACCGGCGCCGCCGCGACGACGATCATCTTTCGCTTGTCGCCGGAATTCGCCGCCAGCATCGC
>Ga0206939_10108_pt1 | contig 24536 bp, 16 predicted proteins | sample Alteio_BWOrgHeat_10_FD_152921 | JGI IMG/M metagenome (GOLD analysis project Ga0206939, IMG submission 152921) | Enriched cells from forest soil in Barre Woods Harvard Forest LTER site, Petersham, Massachusetts, United States -... | ecosystem: Environmental > Terrestrial > Soil > Temperate forest >... | reverse complement strand
TATGCCATATGAGGAAGGCACTGCCCAGGTTGGCTTCATATTTCGCACGATGCTTCACTTCCGTGTTTGGTATACCGATTAACAATCCCGACTTCCCACCCCATAAACAGCAAGTGTCAGTCGCAAGTTGAAACACAGGGCAAAGCAGTTTCGCCTAAGATGAAAAACAGCTAAACGACCTTCGGTCGCCGCGTACTCGTACGCCTGTCTCATCCCTCCTGTTTCGCCTTGTCACTCACTTCTAAGGATTTTATGTCTATTCGAATCGACGGACTTTCTCGTTTGTCTGAGATGTTGACGAACATCGCTCCCACCAAAGCCAAGCGCAAGATGCGCGAAGCCTTGTCGGAGGGCGCAGATGTCGTTCAGAACGCAGCGGAAGAGTCTGCCCCGGTGTACATCGGCTACTTGGAAGAGAGCATCGTCCAGAAGGGTTCGTGGGAATCCGGTGAGGGAACCACAACTCTGACCGTGGACATCGGTCCTACGAAGAAGGCGTTTTGGGGAATGTTCCAAGAGTTTGGTACGCAGGATGTGTCGGGCACCACTAAGAAGGGCAAGCCTTTCCATCACACCGCGCAACCTGCTCAACACTGGCTGACCCGTTCTTGGGAAGGTTCCCGCGATGAAGTGCTGGACACCATTAAGAACGAGATGACGGCATTGATCGTTGAACTGGATAACACGCGATGAAGATGCCTAAGGTCAGTTGCATCATGCCGACTTGTTACGGCGAGAGATATGTCAGGACAGCGGTTCAATGTTTCCTGGATCAGGACTACGAGGGCGAGCTTGAACTGGTCGTCTTGGATAACAACACCGAGGATCACTGTTTTTCGACATTTGCGTTTGATGAGTTCAAGTACATCCGCACGAGGCGGAAGCCAGTTGGAGCATTGAGGAATGAAGCGATCCGTGAGGCCAGTGGCGAAGTTATCTGTATCTGGGACGAGGACGACTGGTCCGCGCCTAACAGGATTTCAAATCAGGTTGCCCGGCTACTTTCCACGGGCAAGCAAGTGACCGGATGGCACAACGTCCTCTACTGGGATGAAGGAGCGAGTGGAACCTACAAGTTCTACTTCGAATCGCGAATAGGAGCGAATCATCCGCCTTACGCAATGGGAGCGAGTCATTGCTTCTGGAAATCATGGTGGGAAAAGCACCCATACATTGAACAGGGTGCTGAAGACAGGATTTTCAGCGACGAGGCAATGCATCGCCAGCAACTAGATAGTTGTGATGCGGGACAACTGTATGTTGCGAGGTTTCACGGTTCGAACATTGGTGGTTTGACGCAGAACCACTTCGGACGGCACAAGCAATTTCCAGCGGTAGAACGCAGTGAGTTCCCGCAAGAGTTTTTCGTTGCCATAGGTGACGAAAGTAATGAGGAGCAATAGATCATGGCAAATAACACACCAGTCGTAGGTTTAACAGACGCGTTTGAGTTTGCGTCCGTGTCATCACCTTCGACCTACACTACATTGAATGGCGTGACATCCGCAGCGATCACGGGCGATAAAGTGCAGACCGAGAAGACCACGACCTTGGCAACGACCAACGGCGTGGACACTTACATCGCGTCTACCCAAGAACCCGGTAGCATCGATCTCAAGGGTCTCTTCTACCCCGGCGACAGCACTCAAGTCGCTTTCGAAGCGATTCGTGCAGCAGGCGTCGCGGTAAACGTCAAGCTCACCTACGGTTCTAGCAATTCGTGCTCTTGCTCGGCAATCATTGAGTCCTTCACCCCGAACCTCGGCTCGGCTGACAAGCTCTCAACGTTTGACGCAAAGCTCAAGATCACGGGTCCGAAAACTTACGCCTAAGACCTAATGGGCGGAAACGCCCCGTAGTTTTCACCCACGCCACGGGTGTAGACGAAAGAGGGAAAGAATATGAGCAAGGAAGCAATCAAGTCGAGAGTTCTGGACCACTTCACCGTAGAAGTCGATGCCGAAGACGGCAAGCCACCGAAGGTGTGGAAGCTCTGCTACCGCTACCGTGACATCGCGCTGATCGAAGAGAAGATCGGCAAGGACATCAAGAACATCGAGACTTGGACGAAGGCGTTCTCTAGCGGCAAGGACATTCCCTACATCGTATGGGGCGGCCTGCGCAAGTTCAACCCGGAAGTCACCGAGGATGAGGTCCTGGATATTCTCAACCCAGACATCCAGATTGCGCTGAGCAACGCAGTCATCGAACTCCTCTTTCCCGGCGTGAAAGAAGCGGCTGAGAAAGCCGCTAAGGCATTGGACGGTACAAGCCCAAACGTGGAGACGGCGACCAAGTAATTGAATCGCCGCCGAACAGCTGGGTGGATTTGTGGGCGATGGCCCGCTATGACTTCGGCCTAAGCGAGAAAGACTTTTGGGAGATTACCCCAAAGATGTTTCTCGCGCTGGGCAAGCGGCGCGTCATTGGGCAGCGGTATGAGCGGTATGCACACGCTCTCACAGCTTCGGCAGTTTACAACACGAGTCGCACGAAGCAGGACGACCCGATGGTTGAGCCGTTCGACTTCGTTATGACGGATGAGCAGTCAGACGCAAAGGCACGTAAGGCACGATTCACGGTGTTCGTGAAGAAAGCCATTGGATCTATGCCGATGAGCACGTCGATGGAAAAGTTGCTCGAGGTTCGTTCGAAAGTCATTAAGGATTTGGGAGTAGCAGGATGTGAAGAGCCGGAGAAGTTCTTCGACTCTATCTGGCCGCACTTGAAGCCAAAGGAATAAAGATGTCGGAAATCGGCGCACTAATAATTCGACTGCAAGCTGACACCGCTCAGTTTCGTGATGATATGGGCAAGGTCAAGAAGGACCTGAGTGACCTTCAAGACCCCGCCAATGCAGCGGGTAAGGCCATCGATGGCAGCATGACTCAGGCGCGTTACGGCTTGATGCTGACTGAAAGCGTTGTTGGCGTTCGTCTTCCTCGTGCTCTCAACACCCTCCTCGCAGGCATCGGCCCGGTTGGTTCCGCATTTAGCATGATGCTCCCGCTCCTCGGTGTCGCAGCAGCCATCGCGATCATCACCAAGTTGATCGAAAAGCACGACGAAATGAAAGATCAGGCAGCCGCCACCCGTTCGGCCTATGCCGAGTTTGCTTCTAGTGCCGCTGCATCTCTTCGTGGATTGCAAACCGAACTACTACAAGCGGGGATGAAGAGCGACGAGCTTCGCGGCAATCACCTCGCTGCACTCGGCAAAGAACTCCAGATCATCGATAACCAGACTTTGACCAAGCTCATCGGTGAGTTCGACAAACTCGCTGATCATGCCGATAAGGTGTTCGCGGATATGCGTGCGCAGGAGTCGTTCTTCCAGATCGGAAGCGAAGCCAATGAAGCACAGACCGCACTGAAGGAGTTCAAGGACAACTACGACCTGGCGATTGCCGAGGGCAACAAGGCTGGGGCGCAAAAGTTGCTGGACGATTTCACCAACACCGTCACCGCCAAGTTGGAAAACGCGAAGAAGGTCAGCACCGAACTAAAGGAAATGTCCCGAGATGCCGGAGCCGCCGAAGGCGGACTCGATATGCCGGGAGACCAAGAAGATTCGGATTCCACGAAGGAACGAATCCAAGCGTGGAGTCTCCTCGTTGATGTCGTGAAGGCTTACGGCAAAGAGAAATCAGTCGTAAACCAGATCGATGCCACGCAAAAAGACAACTCGAAGGTTGAGTATGCCCTGAAAGAACAGGAGATGCTCGACAGGATTTATGAAGACGGTCTTGATGAAACCAAGATGCTCGCTCGTCAAGACTTGGAAGAGTTCGAAAAGACTCAGCGAGAGAAGCTTCGCGGGATCAAAGCACTACAAGAAGCTGCCACCAGGGCGGCGGAAGAACAATTGCGTGATGCGGCCGCAAAACTTTCACAACAGAGCGAAATGCAGAAGGCCGCAACGTCGGCGGAAAAGGATTCCCTCCAGAATGCGGTGACGCTCGGACTCATGAATCGTCGGCAGGAACTTGAAGCTGAGAAGACGATCATCGCTGAGGAATTGAAAGCAAAGCAGGATTCGCTGATGGCCGAAGTAGCTGCCAAGAAGGCGGCTATTGAAGCTGAAATTGCCGCTGACAACTTGGCTGCGAATAAGCAGCAGGCCGCTGGCGTGAATAAAGGCGACCAAGGTTATATCGATTATCTCGACCAAGCCAAGATCAAGCAGGACGAACTCAATGCCATCGTCCAAAAGTTCGGAGCTGACTGGAACATCGCCGGGTCACAGGCGAATACGCAGATGGCTCAACTCGATGCGCAGCTAACAAAGCTGCATTCGTCTTGGGGTCTGTACTTCCAGAACATGAAGACCGAGACGCTCGATCTGTCAACACAGATTCGTACCACGCTACAGAGCGCGGTCACTTCATTCACCAACAGTTTTAGCAGCGCGATGGCGAAGTCCATCGTTGAAAACAAGAACCTCGGCCAAGCTGTGCGCCAAGAAGCCGCACAGATGCTTGAGTCGATGCTGTCTTCGATCATCAAGTGGGGTCTGCAATGGGTTCTGACGCACACACTAATGCGTTTGACGAGCACCGCGACTGCAGCACAACAGACCGCTACAACAGCCGCATCCGTTGATACGCAAAAGGGTCTCGCTGCATCGCTCGCGGGCACCAACGCCGTTGCCTCGTATTCGCTTGCTCCGTGGCCTATCGATATGGGCGCACCTGCTTTTGGTGCGGCAATGATGGCGACCGCAATGTCGTTCGAAGTCGGCGGGAAGATTCCCGGTCAAGGCGCAGTTCCCATCATCGGTCACGGCGGCGAGACCGTCGTCACTAAGGCATTGACAGATCGTGTTGAAGCCTCGGAACGCGGCGGTGGGAGTGGCTTGCACATGAGCAACGTTTTTGCTCCACAAGTCCACGCGTTGGACGCCGAGGGAGTCGATCGCGTTCTGACAAAGCACGGAACGACTTTCCGCCGTCATGTTGAAGCACAGATTCGCCGGATGAACAGGTAAACAGATGAGCTACCCAATCATGCCCGCTATGCCAATCAGTATGGCAAAGGGTCTAAAAAAGTCACCGAACTTCGACGGCACTGTTAAGCAGAAGACTGCTGCTGGCATCACGGCATCTGTATCGCTCAAGCCATATCCGACTTGGGATTTCGAGTTCTCACTAGACAGCATTCAAGGACAGGAGTCGAACGCGAATAGCATCGTCGCTCAGTTCATGGGTACGTTCATGGCGACACAGGGAGGCGCGGGTCTGTTCCTGTTTACCGATCCTCAGGACTCGTATGTCACCAACGCGCAGTTCGGTATTGGTGATGGGACGACAACGACCTTTCAATTGAGTCGTAACATCGACGGTGCGGTTGACATCATTCAGAACCTCAATGGCAGCGCAATCGTCTACGTTAATGGCCTCGTCACTTCCGTAAGCATCAGCAGCACGGGTGTGGTCACCTTTTCCTCGGCTCCGGCTTCCGCCGCAATACTCACTTGGTCTGGAAGCTTCTACTACCTGTGCCGTTTCGCCGAGGACACGATTGATTCAACCCGTTCCTTCACGATCAACAATGGCATCGACCAGTGGATGATCCAAGGCGTCAAGTTCTCTTCAGAGTTCGTAACCACGACATCCTATGGAGCTATTTCTGCTGCTGGGGGAGGTGGAACTGGCGGCGGTACGGGTGGCGGAGGTGGCGGTGGTATCGGCGGCGGAACTCTCATCCCAATCTTTTCTAACCCAACTGGCGGCCAGGTCATCACCACCTACCCGCTGGGAGTGGTTGCGCTGGACAGCGAATCGGCTAACGCAGCTTCAAGTGGTTTCATCGATTTATCGAACACCGACACGATCGCGTGGCGCAATCATGCGAACACTGCGGACTTGGCACTGGGTGTCAACAGCAGCAACCAGCTCACATTCAACGGTTCACCCGTCGGCGGAGCTGTCGCCTCAGTTTTCGGACGCACCGGAGCAGTCGTAGCTACAACGGGCGACTACACCTACGCACAGATTTCTGGAACGCCCACACTTCCTGCGAACACTAGTTCTGTCTTGCACGAGTTCTTTACCGCGTACAACTCCACGACTGGAGCCTTTACCCAGGCTCAACCTGCGTTCTCCGACCTGAGCGGTAACATCGCGGCTGGGCAGATTTCCAACACGACGATCACCGTTGCAATGATCAACGCATCGGGAACGGCTTCGTCCTCAACGTTCCTGCGCGGTGATGGTACGTGGGCTACGCCGTCCGGCGGTGGCTCTCCGGCATTCAACACGGTCACCAGCGGTACGAACACAACCGCAACTATGGTCGTCGGTGCTGGTGCCTCTCTTTCGACAACGAGCACAGGCGTTATCAGTGCAAATCAGATCAACAGTCTCGCTATGAGTGCGGCCACACCGCACGCTTCTTACGTGTTCATCTGGAATGCAAGTACCTTCCAGTTCGACTCACGCCAGATCGTAGTCGGCGACGTCAATGCGACGGGCACAGCTTCATCGACCACGTTCCTTCGCGGCGACGGTACGTGGGCAACTCCGAGCGGTGGTGGAAACGTATCTAACACAGGTACACCGACCAGCGGCCAGATGGCCGTTTGGACCTCATCTACAGTCATCCAAGGTGTGTCGCTCGGAACTGGCGTCCAGACATTCCTAACGACTCCCACCAGCGCAAACCTTGCAGCAGCTCTGACCGATGAAACGGGAACGGGCAAGGCCGTATTCGCAACGGGTCCGACTATTAGTGCCCCGCTATTCAGCGGCAGCACGAGCGGCACAACTACTGTCCAAGCATCAGCAACCGCAAGCGGCACTTTGACCCTCCCGGCTGCTACCGACACTCTGGTCGGTCGAGCAACAACCGACACGCTGACGAACAAGACCATTCAAGGTGCAGCGATCACTGGAGCGTTTACGGGAACAGGCAACTATCTCCCGGTAACTGTGTTCAACTCGGGCACAAGCGCATCCTCTTCAACTTTCTGGCGTGGTGATGGCACGTGGGCAACGCCATCCGGCGGAAGCGGCGGTGGACTGCCTGTTTTCAACGTCCAGTCATCGCCTTACAACGCAGCAGGAAACGGAACAACAGATGACACGAGCGCGATCCAGTCGGCAATCAACGCGGCACAGGCTGTCGGTGGAATCGTGTATCTTCCGCACGGGACCTACAAGATCACTTCCGCTTTGAAGCTCTATAGCGGAACGTCTCCGACGATCGTTGGTTATTCAAACATCAAGATAGTTGGCGCGGGTTCAGCAGGAACTACGGGTACGATTATCGCTCAAGCAACGACTGGTGCCGATTGCCTCGCTGGCTTGAACGATGCTTCTTCACCGAACGGTCAGTCGTTCAACATCACCATCGAAGACATCAACTTTACATTTAGTGGGACTGCTACGAACTCAGGCAACGGTATCTATCTCAAGGCGAACGCTGCGAATTCTCCGGCGTTCCAGGAATATGTAATCAATCGTTGCGTGTTCACGGGTTTTCAAGGAAGTGGCAAGTATGGTTTCAACTGTGAAGGCTTAATCGTCAGCACGTTAACGGACTGTATGGCGGTCAATTGCGCCAACGGGTTCATCCTCAATGGTCTGACGAACGGCGGTTCGTTCAACAGCGTGAGCACGAGCGTTAGTTTCATCAACTGCTACGCCAACGGCTGCTTGGTTAGCGGCTTCGTGTTCGTTGACAGCAACTACTTCAACATCATCGGCGGTGCCTGCGACTACAGCACGACCTCAACGGGGAACGCTTATTGGTTCCAGGGTTGCAACAACTTTGGTATGTACAACACCGGAATGGAGTTGGATGGCACGCACACGTTGGCTGCTGGCGTTCGTGTTGACCAGGATTCAAACGGAAATAATTCCTACTCCGGCCAGATTATCGGTGGGTTCATCAACCTTAGCAAGACTTGTAAAGAGGTCTACGTTACGGGTAACTCCGTCAATATCACCATCATTGGTTGGGGATCGAGCGGCTCCGTCAGTGGTTCAACGGGTCTCACTGTGGACGGCGGGTCGCAGGTTACAGAAATCGATTGCGACTTCGCAACGTCTGGTGTCGCAACTGCCCGCACTCTAGCAACGACTGCTGTCTGGTATACGCCTGGTGTTCCTCGCCGCAACACGATCACTTCATCTGCAACTCCGGCAATCAACATCGGTGCCACAGATTACTTCGACATCACTGCTCAGGCTTCGGGTACGAACATCACGAGTATGACGACGAATTTGACCGGAACTCCTGTCGCTGGTCAGGAATTAGGAATCTCTCTTACAGCGGCATCGGGCACACCGACTATCACCTGGGGAACGAAGTTCGAGGCTTCTACCGTGGCATTGCCAACAGGTTTGACTACAACTCGTGTTGATTGCTGGTTTGTGTGGAACGTCGCTACATCGAAGTGGCGAATTGTTTTGAAGGCTTAAACGATGAAACGACTAATGCCAACAGGATTGATCACGTTCTTGCAGGCGAATCCTAACTGTCTGAAAGCTGATCTGTTTGTAATTTCACTCCCCAACGGCCAAACGCTTTACGCGACCGAAGGTCAATTCGACATTACCGTACCGAGCGGCACGCCGGGTTGGACCGCAGGAACGACGACATTTCTCTCGTCAGAATTTGGCAAATGGAATCGCGGTGCGATCACCAGTGAAGCGTCGTTCGACCTCAGCACCGAAGGTATGTCATTGACTTGTGTGGCTCAGCAAAACACCCAGTTTCCGGGGTTGAGTATGGGAATTTTGGCAGCCGCACGAAACGGTCTGTTCGATGCGTGCCAGATCACCGTTCTCACCGCCTATATGCCATCTGGGCAATACGGGAACGTTAGCAACGGGTTGGAGACGAAATTCTTCGGATTCATTGAGAAAAATCCGAAGATCAACCGCCTCATGGTGACCTTCGCTTGTCAGGATTGCAACTATCTGCTCAATCAGAAAGTGCCAAGTCGCATCATACAGCCCGGTTGTCAGTGGGGGTTCTGCGATAAGAACTGCGCATTGAACCCTTCGGACTACACGGTGACATTCACTGCGGGCGGTGGGTCAACTACGAGTCTCCTCGCGCCTCAGACAGCATTTACTCAGGCAGCGGGATACTTCACGCAGGGTGTGGTGACTTGCACGAGTGGGGCAAACGCTGGTTTATTGGGGACCGTGAAGCTGCACGACGCAAGTGGCAATCTGGAACTGATACTTCCATTCCTACTTCCCGTGAGCTTCGGCGATGGATTCAGTGTCATCAAGGGTTGTGATAAGACCGCAGCGATGTGCGGCAACACGATTTTGCCGGGCGGATCATCAGTCAACAATTTGGTTCATTTCAGTGGGGCAATCGCTGTGCCTCCGCCGTCGAACGCGATTTAGGGAAATCATGGGACTAACGAACGAGGAACGTCAACGCATCGTGGATGTAGCCAAGACTTGGTATGGCACTCCGTACCATCCCCACACGTGTCTGAAAAGCGTTGGCTGCGACTGCGTTCAGTTGCTCAAGGGTGTGATTCTGGAGGCGGGCTTCTGTACGGCGGATGGCATTCCGATTCGCAACGACTACCCCGTGTACATCGCTAAACACCGGAAGTCCACTGAGTACGTGGATGGAATTTTGAAATATATGCGAGAGATTCTGGAGTCTGAGGTATTCCCCGGCGATGTCGTGGCTTACAAGATTGGAAAAGGATTCACACACGCGGCGATCGTCGTTAACTGGCCGGACCTTGTCGTACATAGCCTGGAACGCTATGGCGTGGTTGCGGGTCATGGGCTCAAGTGTAGACACGGTCATTTAGAAAAGAAGTTCTTCACGCTCAAAGATGAGTTTTGCACAAAGGAAAGTAAGTAATGGGTCTCGGTAATAACAACACGCAGCAGCAACGTTTGCTAGGCGTCCGCGTCACGGAAAGCCAGTACGGCAATCCCTATCCGGTGGTCATGGGTACCGCGCAGGTCGAGCAGTGTGTGTTGTGGATCGATGGCTTTCAAAGTGTTCCCGCACCGACGGGCGGTAAGGGTGGCGGCGGTGGCAAGGGCGGCGGAAACAACGGTCAGTACATTTACTCAGCCGATGTGATCGTGGGTCTGTGCAACGGACCTATCTATGGCATTGGTGACGTTTGGTCAGGTCAAAGCTGGCTCGGCGTGCCGAACGCTGCCGAGACGTACGCGATCGATGTCAGTACGAGCTATACCTACACGCCGACAAAGGCAGCGAACTTCGTAACCGACCTCGGTGCGTCGGTAGCCACGACGTACAGCGGGACCTACAGCGATTTCGGTGCGCCGACAGCTACGGTGTTGAGCGGAACTGATCAGACAAACTTGCAGCTGATCCAGTTCTATAACAACTCCACGACATACACACCGGGTCAGCAAGTCTACGGTTCTACGGGCGCGGTCTACACCTGCATCCTCACAACGGTTGGACACGCACCGCCGAACGCTACCTACTGGACAACCACGGGCGGACTCGTTTCGGGAACGTACACGATCAATCCCAGCGGTAACTCTTACATCTTCAGCAGTGCGGACGCAGGACTGAACGTACAGGTCAACTACACATACAACCAGTCGCTCATTCTTCGTTCCGAAACGGACATCATCCCGTCGGGTAAAACAATCACAATCGGCGGCGTCGGGGCAGGTAGCACGGTTACGACCGATCGTGGTGTCATCTATGCGGCTGGCGCGAACGAGGGCGTCGCATTCACCAAGGTCACGGGCACGCCGACCGCAGCAGGAACCTACAAGGTCACCGGACTGGGCGGCACTAGCGCAACTTACACTTTCTCGACTCCCGACGAACTCGCCGAAGTGACCATCACGGTTGGCGTGAGCGATCCAAACGCCATTCCAGCGGGTGAACCCACGAGCCTCAATTTCACGCTGGCAGAAGGAACCCAGGGACAGGCTCCATATCCGTTACTCACTTCCACTTATCCGGGTGCCGCATTCGGCTACACGAGCATCGCAACCGCTTTGTTTGACCCAATGGACTTGGGCTACAGCGCAGAGATTCAGCAAAACAGATGGGAAGTCATCACGTCGGACATTTACGGCGGTGGCATCGAGGACTGCAACCCTATCCAGTGTATCGGTGAGGTTCTAACCAACGAGCAATGGGGATTGGGTGCAGGTCCCGTTCCTTTCCCCAGTCAGTGTATCGACAACGGAACTGGTGGAACCTGGGGCGGCAAGTCTGGCACGCCTGGTGCCCGCGTTAGCGGTAGCACGGCTTACAACTGGTTTGCGGCTCAGAACTTCTTCATCAGCCCGGTTCTTGATGGGCAGGACACCGCTGCTTCTACGATCAGCAAGTGGTTGGAAGCAGGAATGTGCGCAAGTTTTGTTTCCGAAGGCTTGCTCAAGTTCGTCCCCTATGGCGACACGACCGCAGCAGCGAACGGTGTCACTTGGACCGCTCCGAGCAGCTATGTCGTAGCTCTTGACGACACCTGTTTTCTTCAAACGCAAGAGGGTCAAGACCCGGTCACAACCAGCCGATCATCTGCGCATGATGCTTGGAACGTCGTTCAAGTTCAGTGGGACAACCGCGCGAATCAATATGCGCCCGAAATCACTCAGGAGTCGGACCAAGGTCTCATTAATCGCTGGGGTGAGCGTCGTGAAGATCCTCAGGACTGGGACTTCATTCACACGCCGCAGGCCGCAACGTTTGCTGCGAATGTGCGCATCAAGCACAACGCCTACATCCGCAACACGTACGAGTTCTCGTTGCCCTATACGTATTCGTATCTTGAGCCAATGGATTTGGTGGTGCTCAATACGTCCTCACAGTGGGCAGGTGGCCTCAACAACGTAAACGAAGCCATTGCCAGCCTACCCGTTCGCATCACAAAGATCGTGGACAATCCCGGCAAGGAAGGCTTGCAGATTACCGCCGAAGACTATCCATTCGGCGCGCATCAGCCGACAATCTACAACAAGCAGCTGAACGAACAGTCGCCAGCGGCGAACGCTTATGCGGACCCCGGCGACACGATTGCGGTATTTTTCGAAGCCACCAGTGCTCTGACGCTGTACCAGGGCGACCAAATTTGGTTTGGAGCACTCGGTGCCTCGGACCAGTGGGGCGGCTGCAACATTCTAGTCAGCAGCGACGGCGGTAGCACGTACAAGGAAATCGGAACAATTGAATCTGCTGCTCGCTTAGGGTCACTCGGTAGCAACGTTCTTGTAGAAACCGACCCCGATACAACGACCAGTATGGTCATCAATCTCGCGGAAAACTGCGCGGCTTGGGATGCTGGAACATCTAGTGATGCTGACAACCAGAACACCCTGATCTTTGTGGACGGGGAAATCATGGATTACAGCGCACTGACGTACACGGGTCAGAACCAGATCACCTGTGGGACGTACATTCGCCGTGGTCAATATGGAAGCACGATCAGCAGTCACAGCGCGGGCGGTTTGGTCGTGCGTCTTGACCAGAACATTTTCAAATTCACATATCCGCCTAACTGGCGTGGGCAAACGATCTTGGTCAAGTTCCAATCCTTCAACGCATTCGACTTGATGCCTCAGGATGTGGGCACCCTCACACCTGTGAGCTTCACGATCCCCGGTGTTAACCCCGGCTCTATCGATGCTGAGACAGGATTGGTCACAGGCTTTGCTAACCCGAACCGTTGGGCTGGAACCTACAGCGGCTCCATCACCTACATCCCGGGCAATATGGTGACGGATGCGGGATACACCTACCTCTGCATTCTCACGACAACCGGAAACGCACCGCCAAACGCGACGTATTGGGTGCAGTTGGGAAGCATTAACGACGAGTACTTTTTCAACTGGAGCAATTCGACCACTTACAATCCCGGCAACTTCGTCACCGACCCCACGGACGGTGGTTTCTATTTGTGCTTGGTCACGAACACAAACGTCGCACCGCACACGAACGGTACTGACTGGCAGCTCATCACACCGGGTAACGTCAACTCGTGGGTCGGCACCTATTCAAGCTCGGTGACCTACAGCATCGGTCAGGTGGTCACATTCGCCGGATCGCAGTGGGTCTGCATCCTCGGAGGAACGAACATCACGCCCGGCATCCCGTCTATTCACTGGACGCTGCTCGGCACCAACATCGTCTTCCAAGGCAACTGGAGCAGCAGCACGACGTACCAGATTTATGCTCAGGTCGTTTACAACGGCAACATCTATCAGGCATTGGCGATCAACACGAACAGTCAGCCGGATACACACCCGACGAACTGGCAACTCATCGGCCCAGCAACGCTTGACGACATCATCACAGGCATCGTCAATTTCCCAGCGAATGCGTCCACGCTTACGTATCGTCCAGCAACTAACCCGCTCACGTCTCATGACACCGGAAGCGGTACTGCGGAAATTAACGTCGCAGCATTCACGATGATCACGTCGAGTCGTGGAAACGTCTCGATCAACAGCGGCTCGGTGACAGCTCTGGCGAATAACACGCTTTATTTTGTGTACTACAACGATCAATCGTTGACTGGCGGTCCAGTCACATTCCAAGCCTCTACCACGAAGGAAAATGCAATTGCTGGTAGCGGTCTGTTCTTCGTCGGATCAATCCGCAGCGCATACGCTGGTGGCGCAGACACAGTGGGCAACAACGATGGTGGAACTGGCGCGCAGTCGGGCACATCTTGGATGTTGGGTGCCTTCTATGAAGCTGGTGCCACAACATTCACCAACCCGCAGAATGCGATTGATGGAACACGAGCAAACTTCTCAGCCTTTAGTGGAGGTGGTGGAACTGCTGTCGGCTGGAACGGTGGAATTGACGTTGGGTTGATTTCTCAGAACTTCACCAGCCTTTCGGTCAACGTTGACGTTCAACTCGACACACTTGCCACAGGGGGTGCTTTTAGCATCCTCGTAGGCAATCCTATCAACGCCTCGGCGTATGGAACTTTCTTCGTCGGCAATCCGCCAACCACTTCGGGCGGTACATTCGCACGAACGGTTATGTCTTTCCCCATTCCGCTCGGCACAAATTTAACTGATGTTACGGTCATCTTAACTACGAGCAGCGGTGGGTCAGCGGGTTCGACCACAGGTAAGCTCTGGCAAGTTTGGGCACAAGGAACAATCTAATGGCAAAAACAATTGAAGTGAACGGAACAACGATCAACTGCGACCACGAAGTGGTCACTGACCCAAAGACGCATCAAGTGGTGATTCATCACACGTTCGAGGCAGACGGTAAGAGCATCGAACACCATCAGACTGTCGGTGCTGATGACCAACCTCTGCCTGCTGGATTCGATCAGGCGAAGCTACAGGAAGTCGCCGATTCCTTCCGTCAACGTCATGCCGAACTCTTGGAATCTAAGCTCCGCGCCGCCAAGCTGGCGAGCTCTCTAGCGTAATTTCGTTGACGTACCCCCACATTTTGTGGCACATTTCCATCGTTCGGTGGGGGTGTTGGTGGGTTCTTCTCACGTGCGTGCCAATTGGGTTGGCACGTTCCCCAAACCTGTCTGATCTCAACCGAATGAAGGGGTCGAGCGGCTCGCCGTTTAAGCTCGGGAGCCGTGAAGTTGTAGCGATTTTAGTCTGCGCACTCCCGAACACAGACGCAAACCCATTGTCTGGGATTTCTCCGAGCTTACCTAGAGAAAGGGACCTGCTGCGTGTGTGGACCTTTATCCAAGACCATTATGTGCTGCTGTTCTTTGCAGCTTCCGGAGTGCTTTGGTGGCTTAAGACTCTGATCTTGCAGGCCATTGAACACGTGTACGAAATCCGGCGAAAACTCGTAGAGGAACGACAACGGCTAACGGAGTTGACGACGCATTAGAACAGCTGCGAAAAGGCAAACGGCCCAAACCATTTCTGGCCTGGGCCGTCGGCTCTCATCTCGGTTGATGTGAGTTCTACTTGGAGTCGGTAGTCGTCTTCTTCGCTGTCGCGGCCTCCCACATCGCTTTGACCTTATCGGGCGTCTCCCGAAACATCCGGCACAACTCTTCGGTCGTGACGTCGAGGACTTTTGACCGACCGTCCCAGCTGTACGAGCTGTAACCGCTCTTGCCGAACACCCGGACAACCTTCGCCTTGACCTGCTTCGGCGTCTCGCTGGGGAGCGCGGCGAGCTTGTTGAACCGAATCCCACGAGCAACAGGAGACTCGTTCTTTGCGATTTCCTTGGCCGCCGCGACTTCCGCCAAGGTGATTTCCGGCTTATCGTTCGCCTGCAACTTCTTCGTGTCAACCACTGGAGCCGACTTCGCTGCTTTCTTGCTGGATTTCTTTGCCATGATCGTTTCTCCTCTTTTAGATAACGAAGCTCTATTCATCGCTTCGTTGTGAGGTAACGATACGTATATTGACTAAACAGTACCTATAGCACGTCCAGTTCAATTCCGCTGGGTACTTGGTGAGAGTAGGTTTTCGCGGGTCGCTGTTTTATAATTTCTTCACGTCACTCCTGTAGAGGTCGGACAGGCCCGGCACGCCGAAATGCGAGTCGAGGCCAATTACAGCATTGACGCAAAAACGAAGTTTACCTCAGGCATTTTGCCCCACTAAAATTTCACCCGTAGCGGCTAGGCACGAAAGGAAAATCGTGCTTAGACGACGACACCAAACGGGTTGTCTTCGCAAGGAGACACGCTCGTGGATTTTGTATTACTGGGCAGACGTAGAGCGTATGGGTGTTATCCGACGAATGAAGAAGAGCATTCGCGTCGGACCCAATACCTTGAGCCGAGCCGAAGCCCAACGAGCGGCAGAAGATGTTCTCAGGCCAGTGAATGATGGGACGGTTCTGACCGGGAAGACCCTAGCAGACTTTCTTCCCGATTGGCGGTCAACTGTGGCTCCAACCCTAAACCCTTCTACGGTGAAGGGAATTGAGTCCAGTTTTCGTGCCCACATTCTCCCGGTACTGGGGAAGGTCCAGCTCCAAGTGTTGAATGTCCGGTGTGTGCAGGAAGTTGTAAAGAGAATGAAGACCCAGACTGAGAAGACGAAGTGGAACGTCGTCGGAGATTTGCTCTCGGTGCTCTCCGCAGCACGAGGAGAGGTATTCGGGTACAAAGTACCAGCCATCAACCCGAAGGCTCTCTACGTGAGCGGACGTGCCTCTCAGAAAGGTTCTACACTCACGCCGGAAGAAGTTAAGGCTGTTCTCGAGGACGTGCGTGGAACGAAGTGGGAATTGTTCTTTCTGATCCTCGCCTTCACTGGGTTGCGAGCCGGAGAGATTCTAGGACTCCGAGTCGCAGACTGTGACCTACAACAACGTCTGATTTTCGTTCGTCAGACAGCGTGGGAGGGTCAGATTATCGACGGCGCGAAGACAGAGGCCAGCGTCAATTCTGTGCCGATGCCAAAACCAGTTGCAGATAAACTGGTCGGTGTGAAGGGCAACCTGCTATTTCCGAACAAGAACGGCAAGCCACGTAAGCGCGGCAAGATCGTGGAGGATGTTCTCCATCCGATATTTGACCGCGTCGGCATCCAGCGAAAGGGGCGGAGAATTGGTTTTCATGCGTTCCGTCACGCTCTCGCCTCGATGCTCGTGGCCGCCACGAACCCGGCTGTAGCGCAACGTCAACTTCGTCATAAGGACGCTGCGACAACGCTGGGCATCTACGCACACGTCATCGGTAACGGCCACTTCAACACTATGGACCAGATTGTCAGCGGTATGTGGAGCGGGTAGGTGAGAAGTTCCCGTACCACTCGGAAATAACTGAAAGTAATGTGATTAAGTTTGGTAGGGGCGGTGGGGATCGAACCCACGACCTTCGGCTTAAAAGGCCGCTGCTCTACCACTGAGCTACGCCCCTATGGCGTGAATCCTCAATTGTAGCATGACGGTTGCGCGAACTCCTTGCCGCTCGCGAGGCCGACCGTGATATTCGCCGCAAAAGAGTGGCTCCAGTTCGTCTGAGCTCCCTTAACGAATCGCATTGACGTGGATTGTATTCTGCGGGAAGTTGCTTGCCGTGTTCGAGATTGATGGGACGAATCATATGACCGAGTTGGTGCGCTACGCCAAAGAGGATGATGTTGCAGTCATCACGATCGACAATCCGCCGGTGAATGCGCTCGGGCCTGGCGTGGCCGAGGGCATTGCCGCGGCGCTGTCTCGGGGTGAGGATGATGCGCAGGTGCGCGCGATCGTGGTGATCGGTGCGGGCAAGACTTTTGTCGCAGGCGCGGATATCAAGGAGTTTGCGAAGATGCGCGCGAGCCGCGAATGCGGTCCGGGGCACACGAAGTTCTTGTCGCGCGTTGAGGATTGCACGAAGCCCGTCGTTATGGCAATTCACGGCACGGCTCTTGGCGGAGGACTCGAATTGGCGATGGCGGGGCACTACCGCATCGCGACTGTGGACGCGCAGGTCGGGCAGCCCGAAGTGAAATTAGGCATCATTCCGGGCGCGGGCGGAACACAGCGACTGCCGCGTCTGGCGGGCGTTGCGAAGGCTGCCGAGATGTGTTCGCTGGGCGAGCCTGTTAAGGCGCGAGACGCATTTGACGCAGGCATCATCGACAAACTAATCGAGGTCGCGTCAGACGAAACACAGTTGCGCGCGGCGGGCATCGCGTTTGCCCGCGAGATTGCCGGCAAGCCCGTTCGCAAGACGCGCGAACGTAACGAGCGGTTAGCCGGCGACCCGAACTATGATAACGCGAAGATTTTGGCGACAGCCCGTGACGTAGCACGCAAGAAATTACGCGGACGACAGGCTCCCCTCGCCGCGATCGATGCCGTCGAAGCCGCCACGAAGCTTCCATTCGAACAAGGCTGCGCCCGCGAGCGTGAACTTTTCATTGAGTGCCTATTTTCTGCGGAATCGAGCGCCCTGATCCACGCGTTTTTCGGTGAGCGCGAAGTGGCGAAGATTCCCGACGTGCCAAAAGACACGCCGTTGCGGCCGATTCGCTCGGCCGCCATTGTTGGAGCCGGCACGATGGGCGGCGGCATCGCGATGGTGTTCGCCAACGCAGGGATTCCCGTGCTGTTGAAAGAATCTGAGCCCGACGCTCTTGATCGCGGGCTCGCGACGATCCGTTCGAATTACGCGAACTCTGTGAAGCGCGGACGCTTCACGCAAGAGCATGCCGATGAGCGCATGGCGTTGATCACGCCAACCTTGAGTTACGACGCCTTTAGCAATGCAGACATCGTTGTTGAAGCAGCGTTCGAAGCAATGGCACTGAAAAAGGAGATCTTCGGCGAGCTGGCGCGAGTCTGCAAACCCGAAGCGATTCTGGCGAGCAACACTTCAACGCTGAGCATCGATGAGATCGCATCGGCGACCACGCGGCCCGACGCCGTCATCGGAACACACTTCTTCAGCCCCGCGAATGTGATGCGCCTGCTCGAAATCGTGCGCGGCGCGGCCACCTCAAGAGAGACGATCGCAACGTGCATGCACTTGTCGAAGCGTCTCGGCAAGGTCGGCGTGTTGGTCGGCAACTGCCGCGGATTCGTCGGCAATCGGATGTTTCATCCATACCGCCGCGAAGCGCAATTCCTTGTGGAAGAAGGCGCAAGCATCGAGGCCATCGACCACGCGCTCTACGATTTCGGAATGGCGATGGGGCCGCTATCCGTGGCGGATCTGGCGGGGCTCGATATCGGTTGGCGCATTCGCAAAGAGCACCGACATCTCGAGAAGCCCGGCGTCCGGCAGCCGCTCGCAGAAGACAAGTTGTGCGAGATGGGTCGCTTCGGCCAGAAGACGCGCGCCGGTTGGTATCGCTACGACGAGCAGCGGCGGCAGGTTGCCGATCCCGAAGTCGCGGAACTCGTGCGCGGTTGGAGCCGAGAGAAGGGAATCGAGCCGCGCGAAATCTCGCCGGAGGAGATTGTCGAACGCTGCGTCTACGCGCTCGTCAATGAAGGCGCGCGAATTCTCGAAGAAGGTTTCGCGCTTCGAGCGGTCGATATCGACATCATCTATCTCAACGGCTACGGTTTTCCCGCGCATCGCGGCGGGCCGATGTGGTACGCCGACAGCGTCGGATTGAAGAAAGTCTATGAACGCGTGTGTGAATTCGAGCAGGCACACGGCGAAAACTGGCGGCCGGCTCCGCTTCTGCAACAATTGGCAGAGCAGGGAAAGAGCTTCGCCGATTTTCAGCGGTCATGATATTGCCCCGAACGGTGAAGGTAAGGAGGCTCGTGCGATTCCTTCTGCGTTTGCTGATTGTATCGACCGCGTTGTTTGTGGCGGGACCACTCGCCGAATCTCAACTGCCGTCCGATCTGAAGGCCCAGCTTTGGCCCGCCAAGTGGATCACGTCCGACGATGCGCCTGCACGAGACGAAGCCGTCTTGTATTTCCGCAAACATATTCAACTCCCAGCCCCGCCGCAAAAATACGTGGTGAACGTCAGCGCCGACAATCGCTTCGTGCTTTACGTGAACGGCCAACGCGTCGGCGCCGGCCCTGCGCGCACGGATCTCGCGCACTGGCACTACGAGACCTTCGACGTCGGCCCGGTACTGAATCCCGGCGACAACGTGTTCGCCGCGGTCGTTTGGAATTTCGGCGGCCGTTCCGCGCTGGCCCAGATTTCCGACCGCACGGCCTTTCTCCTCGGAGGCGCAAGCGAAGCCGAAAGCGCCGTGAACACCGGGAACGATTGGGACGTCGCAATCGAGGAATCGATCACCACTGTGCCAAAGCCGCAGGAATTGGGCGGCTACTATTACGCTGCGGAGCCGTGCCTGCGTATCGACGGCGCGAAATACGCGTGGGGGTGGAATTCAGACTCGAACACACCCCATCTCGAGTGGAAAAAAGCCATCGCGATTGGCGCCGGAGCGCGCCGCGGCGCTTCGCTGCAAGAAAACAACTGGCAGCTTACTGCCGATCCACTGCCCCAGATGACGATGGACCAGCAACCGCTGGGCAGCGTCGTGCGCAAGTCGGGCGCCGAAATCACAGGCGAGGCCACGCCAGACGCCGAATACAAAATCGCTCCGCGTTCGCATGCGACTTTGCTGCTCGATCGCGGTCATCTGACGACCGCATATCCTGAATTCACTGCGAGCGGCGGCGCCGGCGCATCGGTACGCCTCAAATATGCCGAGGCCTTACTCGATGCGAAAGACGAAAAGGGAAATCGCAACGAGATCGAAGGCAAGCACATCGTCGGCGTCTACGACGAATTTCTCCTCGACGGAAAGGCGAATCGTGTCTATGCACCGCTCGTGTGGCGTACCTGGCGCTATCTTCAAATCGACATAGCAACCGCCGACGAACCGCTGACGTTGAGCCATCTCCAAAGCTGGTTCAGCACATTTCCATTCGAAGAAAAAGGAAAATTCGCATCCGACGAATCGGATCTCCAGAAAATCTGGGAGATCGGCTGGCGCACCGCGCGACTCGACGCCCACGACACCTACATGGACACGCCCTATTGGGAGCAGATGCAGTACATCGGCGACACCCGCATTCAAGCGCTGGTTTCCTACTCCGTGGCCGGCGACGACCGTCTCGCGCGCCAGGCAATCACCGCCTTCAACAATTCGCGCGTTCCAGACGGCATCACGCTGAGCCGCTATCCGACCTCGATGTTCCAGGCGATCCCAACGTTCTCCCTCTTGTGGATCGGCATGATCCACGACTTCTGGATGTATCGCGACGATCCGTCATTCGTCCGCGAGCAGCTCGCTGGAACGCGCACGACGCTCGATTGGTTCCTGCACCACCAACGGACCGATGGATTGCTCGACGCGCTCTTCTGGTGGCCCTTTGTTGATTGGGGAAGCGACTTCGGATTTGGAATTCCGCCCGAGGATCCCGACGGCGGATCGACCAGCATGGCGCTCCAATTTGTCGAAGCTCTGCGGAACGCTGCGGAGTTAGAGACTGCGCTCGGCGAGCCGGCGCGAGCCGAGCTGTATCGTTCCGCTGCCGACCGCACCGTCAACGCGGTGAAAAAACTCTGCTGGAACAAAGAGTACGCGCTATTCGCCGACACTCCGGCCCAGAAACACTTCAGCCAGCACGCAAATATCCTCGCCGTATGGCTCGACGTCGTGCCGCGCGATCAACAACAGGAATTGATGACTCGCATTCTGTCGGCGACCGACGCGGGCTTTCACACCGACCACAAAATTCCTCCGATGACTGCCGCAACTTACTATTTCCGCTTCTATCTCGCCCGCGCGATCGAGCACGCCGGCCTCGGCGACCGCTATCTCGAGCTTCTCGGTCCGTGGCGCACCATGGTTTCCCTCGGCCTCACGACCTGGGCCGAACAGCCCGAGCCGACCCGTTCGGATTCGCACGCGTGGAGCGCTCACCCAAACTACGATCTGTTGCGCATCGTCGCCGGAATTCGCCCCGCGAAGCCTGGATTTGCCGCGATCGCGATTGAGCCGCACCTCGGCGCGCTACTGCACGTGCAAGCGTCCGAACCTCATCCCGCCGGGCGAATTGACGTCGAGCTCACGCGAGCAACAACCGAGACTCGCGCACAAATCTCGCTGCCCTCCGGGGTTCCCGGAGAATTACTCTGGTATGGCAGGTCTTACCCTCTCCACGCGGGAGAGCAGACGATTTCATTGCCGGCGCATTGACACATAGAAACAGATCGCGGCTCGTTGGTTTTAACTCCCGCTCTGAACGTGCCAGTTTGAAGCTCGTTTCAGCCTCGATTCTCGTTCTGGAATCAAATTAGCGCCTTCAAATCTCAGTACCTCTCACTCGATCCCGTTTCAATTCGCCCGCTGACCTTCAATCACCCTGCTTCCAGCGAGGGACACGGTCCTTTTCTCATTCGTGAACCGCTGGCTGCTCTATCGCGCGCGATTACTGAAGAACAGGAACTTTCTGCCGATGGTATCGGTGTTGATGTGCGATCGCGTTTCGGCACGAGCGGCATCGCTCTGGCCCCTGAACTGCACATTTGATTTTCGATGCAGCGACCGCAGCACCGCATTAAACGGCTCTCATTCGCAATGTAGTGCGCTAAGAGTTTTGGAGATCGTGACTCCGCATGAGCGATGACATCGTCCGCGAGTTCCTGGTCGAGAGCAGCGAAAATCTCGACCTCCTCGACCGCGAGTTGATCAACCTGGAAAAAGATCCCGGCAATCGCGGCACGCTCGCCAGCATTTTCCGTACGATTCACACGATCAAGGGCACCTGTGGATTCCTCGGATTCACAAAACTGGAATCCGTCGCGCACGTCGGCGAAAACCTGCTCAGCAAGCTCCGCGACGGCGAACTCGCGCTGAATCCCGAAATGACCACCGCGCTTCTCGCGATGGTTGATGCCATTCGCCAGATGCTCGCCAGCGTCGAGGCCATTGGCAACGAAGGCGAACGCAACGATCAGGAACTGATTCAGACATTGACGCGGCTGCTGCAAGGTTCCACAGCCGCATCAATAGCCGAAGCACCGGCCGCGCCTGCAGTGTCGCCCGCCGCACCCATTCCGTTGGCACCAATTGAGTTGGTCGTTCCGCCACCTGACGCTTCCGTGGCTCCGCGCCCCATCGAACTCCCGGTCACGCCGGCGCCAGTCGCCGAAGCAGCGCCGAAAAGCGAAGCCAAGGCCGAGCATGTCGAGCACGCATCGGATCACGGTCCTGCTGCGCCCAGCGCCGAATCCGCCGCCCAGTCGCAGTCGCGCACCGCCGCCAGCGAAAGCTCCATCCGCGTCGATGTCACGCTGCTCGACAAGCTCATGAATCTCGTCGGCGAACTCGTCCTCGCGCGCAACCAGATCCTCCAATTTTCGAACGCCACCGAAGACGCCGGTCTCCTCGCTCCCAGTCAACGACTCAACCTCATCACCACCGAGCTCCAGGAAGGCGTGATGAAGACGCGCATGCAGCCCATCGGCAATATCTGGAGCAAATTTCCGCGCACCGTGCGCGACGTCGCCACCATGTGCGGCAAGCAAGTGCGCATCGAAATGGAAGGTAAAGAGACCGAACTCGACAAGACGATCGTCGAGGCGATCAAGGATCCGCTGACGCACATCGTTCGCAACTCGGTCGATCACGGCATCGAGAAGCCCGAACGGCGCGTCGCTGTCGGTAAACCCGCCGAAGGGCGCTTGCTTCTGCGCGCGTATCACGAAGGCGGTCAAGTCATCATCGAGATCTCCGACGATGGCGGCGGGCTCGACGCCGATAAGATCCGGCGCAAGGTCGTCGAAAAAGGCCTGATCACCCCGGAACAAGCCGCGCGTATGGGCGAACGCGAAGGCGTCAACCTCATCTTCCTCCCCGGCTTCTCCACCGCCGAAAAAGTCACCAACGTCTCCGGCCGCGGCGTCGGCATGGACGTCGTCAAGACCAACATCGAAAAAATCGGCGGCACCGTTGATGTGCAATCGAAAGCCGGTACGGGCACGACCGTGCGCATGAAGATTCCTCTCACGCTCGCGATCATCCCCGCGCTCATCGTCACCAGCGGCGGCGACCGCTACGCCATCCCGCAGATCAGCCTCCTCGAGCTCGTCCGGCTCGACGGCGAAGACGCGCAAAAGGGCATCGAGCTCATCCAAGGCGTGCCCGTGCATCGCCTGCGCGGCCGCCTTCTCCCGCTCGTCTATCTCAATCGCGAGCTCAAAGTTGAAGACGAAGCGCCCGATCTTTCGAAACTCCCCGCCGTCAACATCGTCGTGCTCCAGGCCGACGAGCGGCAATTCGGCCTCGTCGTGGACGAGATCAACGACACCGAAGAAATCGTCGTCAAGCCCCTGGGCAAACAGCTCAAAGGAATCAAAACCTTCGCCGGCTCGACGATCATGGGCGACGGCCGCGTCGCGCTGATTCTCGACGTGCTCGGCGTTGCGCAAACCTCCAACGTCGTCAGCGAAAGCCGCGAACGCGCGCTCAGCGACAAGGAACAACACGTCGCGTCGATGGCCGGGGAGCGCCAGACGATGCTGCTCTTCCAATGCGGCGCCGACGGCCGCATGGCGATGGATCTTTCGCTTGTCGCGCGGCTCGAAGAGTTCAAGCCGGAAATGGTCGAATGCGCTGGCGACGCGCAAGTCGTCCAATATCGCGGACAGATCATGCCGCTGCTGCGTGTTTCCGACATGCTGCTCGGCAGCGGCCATTCTAACGGACACGGTAGGGGCAACGGCAAGCGCGATCTCGCCACCAACCTCCAGGTCGTCGTCTACTCCGAGCAAGGCCGCAGCGTCGGTCTCGTCGTCGACCGCATCCTCGACATCGTCGAGGAAACCATCGTTCCGCAGCAGCCTTCGAAGCGCGACGGCCTGCTTGGTTCCGCCGTCATCCAGCAGCGCGTCACCGATCTTCTCGATGTGCGCGGCTTCGTGCGCACCGCGAATCCCGACTTCTTTGAGGCGCCGGTCGTGGCCGGGGAGCGATGAGCGTGGGAAACGCGCAGCAGTTCTGCACCTTTTACGTCGACCGCCAATTTTTCGGCGTCCCGGTGCAGCAAGTGCAGGAAGTCATCCGCTATCAGGAAATGACGCGCGTGCCGCTGGTGCCGCGCGTGATCCGCGGGCTCATCAATCTTCGCGGACAGATCGTCGTCGCGATCGACCTCCGTCGCCGCTTGAA
>Ga0206939_10107_pt1 | contig 24822 bp, 24 predicted proteins | sample Alteio_BWOrgHeat_10_FD_152921 | JGI IMG/M metagenome (GOLD analysis project Ga0206939, IMG submission 152921) | Enriched cells from forest soil in Barre Woods Harvard Forest LTER site, Petersham, Massachusetts, United States -... | ecosystem: Environmental > Terrestrial > Soil > Temperate forest >... | reverse complement strand
CTTCTGCTTCTGGAGAGTATGGAAAGCTTAAACCAAATCAGGCGGAACTTCACCTAATGCCCGGCGTGAGATATTGCCCGTTAGACGGATATTCACGAAGGTACGGATTTCCAAATGCTCATGAGCACGAGATTTTGTTGCCGCGAGGGTGCTCCTTCAGGCCCACTGGAATGAAGAGTGAGGCGGGGCTTCCGATTCTTGAAGTTTATGCGCCGAAGAGATTCAGGAAGAATTAAACATAACGTTCGTCATAGTGTATTGGATAAAGGAGGTAGCATAACGAAATGGAAGATGACGCGAGAGAGTTTAAGGTGATTAAACCTGAGCCGATCGAAGAATATCGGATGGATCGTTTTACGTGGCAACCTGGCGATATGACGCCGGTGAGTGACGAAGAAATGCAAGAGATCATGGAGGAGACGGCAAGAAATGCTCGACCTCGGGAGGGTGAGTCCTTGGAGGAGGAAACCGCTAGGATAGATAAGATGGCGGAGGAGTTAAGAGCTGCTGCTATGGAAAACCGTGTTTTAACAGGCGAAGAGCTCATGGCAATGGTACGGAGGTATAAGAAGAAGTAAAATCCTTAGGTCGATTTGCTCGACCGAGGATTATGTCTTTCGATTTAGCGGTAGGCCGTCAGAAAGCGGTTATGCCTTGGGATTTTTTGGGCAGGGCGGGATTCTTCGAACAAAGAACAGCCGATATGTTCAGACGGGGCTAAAAATGCCGATGGATTGCTGATCAGTCGGGTTTACGACCCCAAAGGGTGAACCGCACAAGAAAGTCAAGAGGAATTGGTTTTGGCGCAATGAGCGAAGAGAAAAAACGTTTAGAAGTCGATTGGGAAGTCCGCCGGCCAGAAGATGACCTGAAGCCTCGGGATAAATTCACATGGTATCCGGGAGATATCCATTTTATGACCGAGGAAGAGGTGCAAGACGCCATTGCCAGTGTTGCCAAAGCGCCGAAAAGCGAAGTGCCGGCTGAGGAGCTTATGCGTAGAATCGAATTGCTCGGGGCTGTAATCGATGAGGCAAGGGCCTTGGGATTGGATGAAGATGAGCACGTTGACCGATGGGCAGCGGCCAATCCTCATCTCGTGCCCACCTTGGACGTCGTCGTGGAGAAAGAAGAACCGCAAGATCCGGTGTGAGGCGTCGCGTCCGATCAATTGGGGCGCCAAGTTGTGGCGAGAAAAACTAGCCGGAAGTGGCGGAAGGCCGGAAAGAGTGAATCGCCCAAGAAAGTCGAGAGGAATTGGTTTTAGCGCAATGAGCGAAGAGAAAAAACTTTTAGAAGTCGATTGGGAAGTCCGCCGGCCAGAGGATGATCTGAAGCCCGAGATAAATTCACCTGGTATCCGGGAGATATCCATTTTATGACCGAGGAAGAGGTGCAAGATGCCATTGCCAGTATTGCCAAAGCGCCGAAAAGCGAAGTACCGGCAGAGGAGCTTATGCGAAGAATTGAGTTGCTCGGGGCCGTGATCGATGAGGCAAGGGCCTTGGGATTGGATGAAGATGAGCACGTTGAAAAATGGGCAGCGGCCAATCCTCATCTCAAAGCGACCATGGGGGTCGTCGTCAAGAAAGAAGAACGTTAGGGCGAGGGGCCTTGCCCATCGTCGGAAGGCTATTTCGCGAATCAAAAACGGCGAATCGCGGTTTGAGGCAAAGTCCGAAACTCTCGAGATTTCGCCCGTAATGGTCGGTTGATTTCCGCCGTCGGCGGAAGGGCGGCGCCGTGCCGCAAGGAAATCCTTATGTCATCGACGGTTGACCAGATCGTCTCCAAGTTCCGTCGCAAGTTTCCCGAGTGCGATGCGGCGACGGCGCTGGGGTTCTTTCAGGACGCGCATCGGCGTATCTTGACGAGGGTCCAGGTACGGAACAACGTGCAATACATCGCGCTGGTCGCGGGAACGAGGGAGTATGCGCTTGATGCGTCTGTCTTCAAAGTCCACTCGGCATATTTGGAGCAGTCAGCCGAGGCGTCCGTTCCCTTGAGGGAGCGGTCGACCGACGAACTCGACGTGATGCGCTACGGCTGGCGGATGCCGACTTTCACCGGCGATCCTATCGAATACTACATCTCGGCGGCGGCCGTTTCCGATTCCGCGACAAACTCCATCGGCTTCGTGCCGATCCCCGCTACGTCGACGTCGGGCACTTACCCGCGGGTTGCCCTCTACTGCACCGCCTACGCCGACCTATCCGGCGCCGAAACGGTGCCCACGAACCTTCTCGACGACAACGTGTACCTCTACCGGATGTACCAATTCTGGGGCGACTGGATCGTCGATCCGAAGCTGTCGCAGTATTGGTCGGCATTGGCTGACCAGCAAATGGACCTGAACCACGAACACGTCACCAACCTTCAGTCGAAGGGGATGACGGGGTTCGTTCAGGCGGGGGCGTTTATGTCGACGCGGGTGCGGTGAGGAGGTGGAGTTATGAGCGTCGTGAAAACTGAATCTGAGATTGACGAGGAGGTATTTGATAACCTCCGTTTTCTCTTTTGGATGGCAGACGCTTGCCGGCGCCGACGAATAAGCCGGTCGAGGTTTTGGCTCGAATTCACCTCAGGATTAGGGTTGCTAAAAATGCAAGAGCAGGATGAATTCACACGGTGGCGAGCGGCGACCGGCTTGCCACCGTTAACGGCGAACTCCGGGGTGATTGATGAGGCTTTGGAGGCTTGAGATCGCAGCGTTGACGACTCTTTCGGGGTCCTTTGAGCCCGAGATTTTGCCTTCGTTCCACACATGAACCGAGAGCGGATGGAGATCGGCCGGGAGGATTTCCGCGCGCGCTAATAGCTCTCGAACCTCTCCGTCCGTCATGGCGTCCTCGTTGCGGCGAGATTGAACTCAGGTATGTCGCCGACGAACGTCGAGCCGGTGACATCCTTAGTGTCGCCGATCGGCACCCAAGCGAACTGAATCCGACCATCGGCAAGGTCTGGCGGTCGGAGATATGTTCCGGTAGCGTAGGCGGATCCATTATCAGAGTTGACGCCCATTGAGGCGGTGATCTGCAGGGTGTTCGTGCCGTCCGTAAACGTTCCGGAGAGGGAGCCTGAGCGATCGACCGAGAAGGTTATCGTGCCCGCCCCGTATCCGCCGCCGTGGTTCAACACCGTGTAGGTACCCGAGTAGTTGCCTGCGTACTTCGCAAAGGGCATTAGAACCGAATTCGACCCGCCTCCTCCGCAACCTGCCGCGCATAACAGCACCAAGACTCCAAAACGTTTCATCGCGACTGATACGATAGCCGGTTCGACCCGGTTTTGAAAAGCCATGCCAGACATCGGAATCCAACGCATCCTGGGACCTGACATCCCCTTTCGGGGCCTTAATTCCTCGTCTTGCCCTTCTTACCTACCTCCGGGGAAGATGCCGGAAGCAGAGAATCTACGCATCGCCAATGGCCTTGCGGATGTCCGCAGACCGACGAAGACTCTTGGAGGATCGCTGACGCAGCCGTTATTCCGCGGCGCTTACGAATGTCTGCTGGACGGCGTACCGACCCTCTTTGTCGTCGGCAGCACGGCGCCGGGCATCGTGCCGGCGTCCTTCGATGGGGCAATCTCGAACGATGACGGCGCGACCTTCACCTCCATCTTTCCCTCGTCGGGAAAGTACGGAGATACGCGCTTCGATGGTTTCACGAGCGGCGGGGGAGTGCCGGGGCGCATCGAAGCGCAAGTTGTTCAAGATCGACCGCTCCCCGATCGGGCAGGCTTCGACTGCTTGGTGATCCAGAACGGGAAGGATGCGCCTCGAATCTACTCCAAGGGCGGCACCTTCGCCGGTTACGGAACCTCCGTCGTCTATCCGGTTCCGGCTCCCATCGCCAATAGCGAGCTCGGGGCGTCTCTGACATTTACGCATCACTTCCTAATCAACGATCCTGTCCAGACGACGTATACCAATTCCGACGCAAGCAAATTTAAGCTCCAAGACGCGGGAGTGACGGTCAGCCTTAACAGCATCTTTGGGCAACTGTTTTCGACCTTCACTCCCGGCGTGACGTCCAAGGTTCGGTTCTCGACGGCAATCGATCTCTCGTCGGCTGCCCAGTTCGTCCTCATGGGGAACAATCATTCGGACGTCGGCATTAATGGCGCGACGAACGCGGCGCCGATCGTCGTGACCACTGGCTCCGCTCACGGCCTCCAGGTCGGCGATACCGTTATCGTGTCTGGAGTTGGCGGAAACACGGCGGCGAACGGACGTTGGGAAGTCAATCCGTTAACCTCGACGACCTTCGAGCTTACGGGATCGACAGGGAATGCGGCTTATACGAGTGGAGGGTCTGTTCAAACCCAGGGCGTTGCCAACTTCTGGCAGCAGATGGGTGTGGCTCTTCTCGATGGATCGGGCAACGCCATGCCGCTCTACGATCCTTCCACCAGCTCGAATGCGACCTTCCTCCAAAACGACTTCGATCCGCTTGTTTCGGCTTGGCAGATGGCGTACCAGCTGCAGCCGGTTTCGCCTTTCGACCTCACCAACGTGGTCGCGGTGTCCCTCTTCTGGACCGGGCAGGCTCCGCCGATCGAGGTGGACTTCAACATCTACCTCCTGGCAGGTGGAGGGCGGTTTCAGGGCACCACGGCGTTCGCGGTGAGTTACTTCGGAAGCGATTTTCGGGGAATGGGGCCAGCGACGCCGGTGCCGACGACGCTCCCGGGAAGCATCCTCAACTCGGGGGGGCCGGATCCCACTCAGGGCGGGTCGGGCGTCTTCTTCCCGCCGATCGCGGAGGATGCGCGGTTCTTTTACGATCCTCTTATCACGTTCCCGAGTCCTCCGGTGCCGGCCATTGCGGCGGGGGTCAACAACGCGTTGCTGTTCGCTCAGTATCCCGAGCAAACGAACCTCTTCCTCAACGCGACCGCGATCGCTGCGGTTTACGCGGGGAGTGGGCCTTGGACGGTCGATTCCACGGACTTCGCGGAGCTGACGGGCGCGACCTACTTCCAGCAGGATCTCTCGTGGCCGGCGCTTGACGCGAGCTACGTGACCCTTCCGATCGGGCTTCCGATGGCGGCGTCCACGCAGCGCCTGATGGTAGGTCAAGGGAACCGCTTTTGGTACAGCGGAGCGGAACGACCCTTCCAGTTCCGCGAACTCGTGGCCAATGACGGGAACGGGAACTTGCAGCCGAACTCGCCGGGGTCTTTCGGAATCGACGGAGAGGAGATCCAGGCTTTTCTCAACATTGGCTCGCTGTCTGCGGGGCAAGAGACGATCGGGCAAGCGCAGAACGGAGTATCGACGGTCTTCATCATCACGGACCGCTCGACGAGTTGGGTGACCGGTTGGGACGCTATCTCGCTCAACAAACGTAACTTGCTCTACGGTCGCGGAACCTACGCTCCGAAGTCGGTAGCGCCCTCGCGGACGGGGTTCTTCTTTCTCGACTCCGATCGCCGCCTGGTTGAGGTGATGGGGTACAGCGTTCAACCCGTTTCGCGAGACATCGTCGACGATCGGTTGAACGGGATTCCGGATGCTCGCGTGCCCTGGATTTGGGGCGTAGAGCGCGACGACCGTTACTACCTCTGCTACACGCCGGAAGGCGAAACGGAGAACTCCCGGGCTCTCATCTACGACGTCCACGAATCTCAGGTCTACGGCGAGCACGTGTGGCTTTCGGACACATTCTCAACGGCGATCGAAGGCGTTTCATGCCTCCTTCCGTACCGCGACGGTGTTCGCACTCGCCTTGTGGGATTCGATCTGGCTTGTGCCGCCATCGAGCACGAAGCGAACGGAACCGACGACCAAGGCCAGACCGGCGTTACCTGGTCGATGACCTTTCCCGAACTCAAGGCCGATCTTTTCTCTTCGATCCGGGTGCGGCGGTGCGGCGTCGTGTGCGACGCCAACATGGGCACGATCACCACGACGAGAGCGGCCGTGGGCCGCATCGATCTGCCGACGTCTTCAGCGTCGATCGACACCAGCACCCCCACCGGGCCTCGCGCGGTGAAGTGGGACTCTCCGGCGGCGGGGATTCTCTCGAACTCTGTTTCCCTCAGCCTCTCCGGCGCGTCGCCGAGTGGCTCGAAACTTATCAACGTCGTCGTCGAAGTCGGCCCGATCGCGGTCGACGGTCCCGACGCCTAAGGAGGCTTCCTTGAACAATCTACTCAGCAGCCAGGTTATGTCTGGCGGCAGCGGCTCCATGTCGCCTTCGTCGAGCACGGGCCAGGCGGCGGCCAACAACGCCGCCTACGGCACCGGCGGTACCAACCCGTTCGTGCCCATTGCCCGGCAGGCCCAAAGCAACCTCTGGGGCGGCATCCTCGGCGCCAACAACTACGCCGCCGGCCTCGAACCCCAGCGCGAGTCCCTGATGAACCAAATCATTGGCCAACTCTCCGGCGGCGGTATCCAAGCGGCCGCCGCGAAGTCTCGCAACAACATCTTCCAGAACGCAACGCAGGGCGGCAACCAGGCGGCCATGGCGCTCAAAGGGCAAGGCTACGGCGACGGTGTCAGCGGCGGCATGCTCGGCGCGATGCTCGGCCAGGGTGTGACCCAGGCCAACGCGAGCGACCAACATTACAGCGACCCGTCGTACATCGCCTCCATCCTCGGCCAAGGGGTCGGCGCGATTGGAGAGGGAATGCAAAACCCCCTCGCCGGCATCGCGGAAGGCTACGAGCCCTACATCACCAACCAGAATCAGACGAACTACGACCAGCGCGGCCAAGGCCTCCTCGGCTCCATCGCACCGATCCTGGGTTCCTACCTCGGTGGGCAAGGCGGAGCCGGCCTCTTCGGGCATGCCGGCGGCAGCGGAATGACCGGCCCATTCATTTCTGGGCCCGCAGGGCTCGGGCGATATTACGCAAATCAGAACGCCGATGCGTTCGATGACGGCTTCTAAGCCCGGAGGTACCGATGTCTCTCTCAACGTCTCTCTTGGGCACGATGCTCGCGGCGGCGGCCGCGCACGATGCTAACGGGACCTCCGCTCCCGACTCCATGGGACCCGCGGAAGCGTATGCTCCGAACGGCCAAACGGCAACCGAAACGAGTTTTGGTCCCTTCGTCAATGGCGACACTTCCAACCCAACTCCGGCTTCCACGGCCTTACCCGCGACGTCCCTAGGCAGGGTCCGGAGTCTGCTGAACATCGCCCTTGGGCTCCAAGGCATCCCCATTCCGCAAAGCAGCGACCCGGGCGACATGGCGAGCCACCTGTTCGCGGGCCGCGAGCCGATCTTGGGCAGCGGTCAGTTTGCCCACACTCCTTCCCAGCTTGGCTTTTCGGCCTTCCGCCCCGGCGGGAACCCCGCGTTGGCCAACGTGAACGGACCGGCCTCCGGCGCCAACGCGCCCAACGGGGCCGGAGCCTCTCAACCCACGGGTATTTGGGGGGATTTGACAAGCCTGAGATACCAGAGGCCCCCTCTGGGGTCCTTGCCCACGCTACCGATTCCGACGATCTCGAATCCGCCCTTGACGGTCGACAAGCCAGCATTGCCGTACGTGCCGACGGGCACTTCCACATCCATCGATGATTCGGCCGCGCAAGATCTCTTTGCGACGGCGCGGAGGCTCCAGCAACAGGCGGCAGCGCTCCAGTTCCCTCGCAATCCGGGGATGTCCCTCGCACAGGCCCTCGTCGGGATCGGGGGCGCCATCGCAACCCAGGGGAATCCTCACGCCCAGTTCGTCGCCGGTTTTCTGCCGGCGCTGGGCCAAGCCATTCAGCAGCAGTACGGCAACACTCAGCAGGCCTGGGATATGGCGAGGCAGGGGCTTCTCCAGCAGGCGGATGCCTACCAAAGACAGGCCGAAGCGATGCTGGAAGCGGGGCTCAAGAGGCACGGCATCGACGTCGGATATGCGGGCAAGCTCGGCAGCGCCCAAGTCGGAGCACAAGGAAAAGAGGACGTCGCGGCGATCCAGCAGAACGGGTTATCGGTACGTGCGGCGCTTCAGCGGGCAGGGCGCGACGGGGCGACCGCGGCGCAACTCATCCTTAGCGAGGACCCCAGCGCAAGGATTCAGGGCTACGACATCCTGCGCCAAAACGGCCTTTCGAATTGGACCGACGAAGCGATCGCAGAGGCGGCCCAGACGACGACGGCGAAACAGGCGATGGAGGCCGCCGGCGCCAACTTCAAGAATGTCACCGCGCAGCCGGCGGCAAATCGGATGACGAACCAGTCGAATCTCGACCGCTCGAAGGCCCAGCAAATCGACGCGCTGTTGCCGGCGAGAATCGCCGCATTGCAGCAGGTAGCGAGTCTGTCGAAGGCCCGCCAAGCGGAAATCGCACAAAAGACGGCCTTCATGGGCGCCGGCCCGGCCGCAGTCGTGGGAACCGCGGCCGGCTATGCGGATTTGATGCGGGGACTGGATCGACTCCACTCGAATCGGATCGGTCTTGGTTACGGCGGCTTGACCCAAGAGGGCAACAGTGCCGCGCAGGCCCAAATACGAGCCGGCATAGGCGCGCTTGAGGCACAGGGAGTCCCGGTACGGAATCGAATCGACCAACGAACCAGGGAGTTGTCGTTGCAGAACGCCCAGGACCCCAGGGCCGCCCAGCAGGCGATCGCGAACGACCCTGAACTTAACGCACTCAATGCGGCCCTTCACGGCTACCACGACCAACTTTGGGAACTTCAAAACACCATTCAGGGCCTTGCGCAGTCATCCGCGAATAGCTCGAAGATTCAGAACTCTCAGGGAACCCCGCCCGCAAAAACATCGGGGTCGAAGCTCTTCAGTCCCGTGCCCCCGTTTGGCGGAAGCGCCGGACCGGGCCCAACGCAGATCGGCGTTATTCCGCAAGGAAATCAGCCGGACCCGTCGCCCGTGAATGCGAACGGCGTTGGCGCCTCGAACGCCGTTGCGTCCGCGAATCAGCGGAAGGCATCCCCTTCCGCCGTTGCCGGGAGTAACGGCTCCTTTACTTTTGCCGGGCCGAACCCGAACGCGCCCGTGCCGGGCATGACCGGGATGACCCAGCAGCGTATGGTCGACCTGGCCAACGCGATGATCGCGGCCGGCCCGGGTCGACCGGCCGTTCTGAATGGCAAACCGATCTTCGGCCCCAACGGGAAGCCTGCCATGGGCGTCGATCGCGAGAAAGCGCTTGCCGGACTTAGACGGGCGGGAATCCAGGTGCGATAATGCCAGACCCTCAATCCGATGCAACGGCCGCAGCCTTTCTCTGCGGCCTGTCGCCTTCTCCGACCGGCGACGCAGCCGCTACGGCATTCCTTTCGGCGGGTGGGGCGGCATCACCGCCGCCAGGAACCGTCCCATGGCAAGGGCTTAACGACCAGATCGCCGCGTCTCAGCAGAAGATTGCGGCATGGCATTTGGCGATGGGTCTTGCGTCCAATCCCGCGCCTTACCAGACGGCTGTCGCAAACGAGACAAACCGACTGACGACATTAAAACAACAAAAGCAGCAGGCGATCATTTCCGGTATGAAACTTGCGCCCGGCGTTGGACGGCAGCTTCAAGACCGGATCGACCCGGAAGGGGCTAAGTCGCGGGCATTGGGGGATCAATGGGCCGCACAAGATGCGCGGATGGCTCAGGCATCGCAAGGAGGATTCCAATCGATCGACCTTGAACTTCAGCGCGAAGCGAGCGAGGCAGGACGGCTAGGTTCGACGCTGAATGACACACTTGTCGCTCCCGCCATCAAACGTGCTCTGCTTGGTCTGGTGGGCAACGCCATAAGCGACTCGCTGGACACGGCAGGGAAGGCCAACCCGGTTGGCGAACTCGCCACCGGCGCGTCGCAAGGGGCTGCCGGTCTTCTAAATCCGATAAGCGGAGCATCTTTCGCGCTTGGGACGCTTGCCCAGCCACTTGAAGCCGCAAAGGGTATCGGTCAATCCGTCGGCAAGACGGTGGGCCTGGTTCCCGTAAGCGGGCTAAGAGAATGGGCGGAGAATGCGGTCGGTACAGTCGCGCTCGCCAGGGGGCTTGCGCATGGCGCCGGAAAAGTGGGCGGATTCCTCAAGGGAGTCCTACCCTCCGCGGAATCGCTCCCCGGCGATCCGCAAATCGGTGCGGACGCCTCTCCAATCCCTTCGGACGTCACCAGCGAATATAGCCAACCTCCGACGCGCGGCGAGGCTATATCGCCGGACGCGGCCGCCGCCGCGTTTCTGAGTGAGACGTCGGGCAATGAGGGAAACCCTGCACCGCAGGCGCGCCCTTCAACGGCTCTTATGCCATCTCCGGTTACGGTTTCAGAAGAACCAACGGCCGCCTCTCCTGCACCGGCGAGTCCTCCGGTCGGCTCGCCCGTTAGTCCACTGCCACCCGTCGCCGCATTACCTCGCCCTAAATCCTCAGTCGACCAACCGAAACAACAGATTCATGAGAGTGAGCGTCCTGCAAATCACGATGGTGAGCAAGTCGCCTCAGAAAGCGCTGACCCATCAAGTAGCCAAGTGGGTGGCCGGGATAATCCCGCTCCCTCCACTGACGTTCGGGGTTCGGACGATGACTTGGGACGCCTGCGACCCAATACGACGATTGCCCAACTCCTGCACCGAGACAGCGTCCTCGCCGGTTTGCGTCGGAGGGCTGGGGACATCTTTGGCCATAGGATGGCAGATAGGCTCGCGCAGGGTAAAGCCGTTCAGCTCATCGGCCAAGCTCCTCAGACAACCGAAGATTTGGCAAAGTTAGCCCAACCTTTACGAAACGCTGCGTACGAGACTATGCGTTTCTTCTTTACGCGAGGCAACGAGATTGTTGGACACATTGCGCTGAGCACACGTACCGCGGGAAGCTCAGATGCGTTTCTAAAACCTAGGGAAGCTTTCTTTTCGGACGTGAGAGCCTATATGCGAGAGCGAGGCGCCGACGGGGTCTGGGCGCTTCACAACCACCCGAGTGGTTGGCCGGCACCTTCCGAGGCTGATCTCGAAGTGTCAAAGTATATGGCGAACGAACTGCCGTTTCGTGGACACGTTATCGTCGACTTCAATAAGTTCGGGCTTATTAATGCTCAGGGATTCTTTGCCGGCATTCACGATTATCCCTTTCATAATGGGCCAGACCCGTTAATGGATAACTCAACTCGTATGCCGTTTTTGGGAAGGCAGATCAAGTCTACGTACGATTTGGTGTCCATGGCAAAGGAGCTGGCTCAACCGTTGTCGTCGGACGGTTGGGTCACGTTTGTCGGATTGGACGCGGCCAATAAAACGAGATCGCTAACCGAGCTTCCGTCGTCGCAAGTCATTAGCTCCGATGTAATCAAAAACCTAAGAACCGCCGGATATCTCCGACGGATGGCTGCTCATACGGGCGTAACTCAGTGGATTGCGGTTGTCGATCCTCAGGACAATCTGATCGCGAAGGCCGGGGACATGTTGCCTGCGACCTTGGAAGGTTTCCGACGTAACCTCATACACGCCGTTATCACGACGGAAGGAAAGCCGATGAAAGCAGAATTGGGCCTGCAGGGTGAAAATCTCAAATTTGATCCACGCTACAAAATGGGGAGTCAGCCGAGGATCAAGTTTTTCGACGTTCTCCCAAAGCCGCTCGATGGTAGACTTTTTGATACCTCCGAGAGTCGCGGGCAGAAATCAACGAGCCAAGGTGTGGGTGAAGACTTGATCAGTCAGCTGTTCGGAAAGGGAGGTTAGTTCCATGGAGGCCTATAACTACTATCGTCGGACGGATCCGGAAAGATTCCACGATAAAGAATACGTAAGCGCTCTATATACAGTTTTAAACCGCTATCATGGCCTGTATATGTTAGTATTGCACGGCGTGTTGCAAGATTGCGATCATTACAGCCGTTTCAGCGCCTCCTTTCATGAGTCGCCTGTTGGATTTCTGGAAACCGAGATTGATGATTTGCGGAATCAAGTGGTAGCCAAGGTACAGGAGAAGTCTTTGCGTTACCCAGAAGAGTGGTATCGAGGTGATTTTTCTAACAAAAGGCACGATAGCCCCCTTGACCTAGGAGATGCGGCCTACGAAGAAATCGTAAGACGTCCGGAAAGGATTCAGGATAAAGAATACGTAAGAACTTTATATGACGTTTTAAACCGCTACCACAGGCGGTATATGTTGGTGTATTGGGGTGTGTTACGGGAGGATGACGAGTATAGTTCCTTCGTTCATGAACAGTCCGTCGGATGGCTGGAAGTGGAGGCATGTGACCTGTGGAACCAAACGATGGAGAAAATACAGGAGAATCCTTTGGATTACCCTGAGGAGTTGCGTTCAGGCGACTTTTCTAACAAAAGGCACGCTAACCCTCCTGATTTAGTTGATATGGTGTACGAAGAAATCGCAAAACGTAAAGAGATCGACATAGGTCGATAGATTGGTCGATCCCAAGTAAAGCCCGCCATTTTGGCGGGCTTTTTTGTTTAAGGAGAAAGCACATGAAAAAGTCAAACGCTCGGCCGATGCCGAAGCAGAGTCCGTTGCAGGGGATGCCGCCGATTCCGATCATTCGGGTTCCGTTGGGGCCGGTTGGCAAGCCGCCGGTGTCGAAGCCACCAGCCGCAAAGCCGCCAACCAGGAAGCCGGCAACTCCGGCAACCCCTAAGACACCGCTGCCGAATATGCCCACCCCGAAATGGCCAATGCCGAAAGCGTCGACCGGGAATCCCGCCCTGCCGCTGATTCCCCCTATCATGGCCAAGCCCCCCAAGAAGGGAAGAGGCAAGTAAATGGAGTTCTATCTCATCCACAACGCCGGCGCTGAAGTCACCGGTACGGCGGGCGCCACCGCGAAGCTCGACTTCTCCGGCGGCGCCAACTACGGGGTCAATTTCAAGCGGCAGGCCGTCCTCATCGCAAGTTGCGGCGCCTCGCCGATCTACGCCAAGGTCGTGGGCCGTAACGGCTCCGCGCCTACTGTCACCTCGTCCAACTGGCACGTCCAGATCCTCGCCGGGCAGACCGTCCTCCTCCGCGCTACCCGCGAGATCGACGTTTATCTGAACGGCTCGACCGCCTACACGGCCCAGGAGCTTGGCTGATGTCCCTCATCGAAGCCTTTCCCCCGGGCGGCAGTGGTGGAGGCGGGGGAAACTTCGACCCCACCGCCAACATCGCCTTCTCCGGGAACAACACTCACGCCGGTTCGGAAGCCTTCAGTTCCCAATTGCTCATGGACAAACAGACCCTGAGCGCAACCGGAGTCTTCTCAGCTTCCGCCGGCTCGTTCCTCTTTGTGACGGGATCCACAGGAAGCCAAACCGCATCGCTTCCCGCCGCGCCTACGTCGGGACAGGTGGTGTTCTTTCGTAACGCCGCCACAGTGGCGTGGACCCTTTCCGGCAACGGGATCAACATCGATGGCAGCGCCAGCTTCAGCGTTTCTCCCGGGAACGCGGCCACCCTGTTTTACGACGGCACGGCCTGGTGGAGCTTCAGCACCGCGGCTTGGCTGCCGCAAACGTACGGGGGCAGCATCGTCTTCGGAAGTGGCGCGAGTGCGACTTTCAACTCCACCGCTATCTTCGCCGGAAGAATTCAAGAGGCCTCCCAGGCGGCGAGCACTTCCACGTTCAACGTCAGCGGCGGCGGGGCGACGTACATCGCCAGCACCTTTTCCCCTACGGGCACCCAGACAATCAATCTCCCCGCCACGCCATCGTCTCAAGAAGTCAACACGATCTGCGACGAAGGCCTCGCTGCGGCGACGAACAACATCACCGTGTCCGGTAACGGAAAAAACATCGACGGCAACCCCTCGATCACCCTCGCGAAGAACGGGGCCGCCGTCCGCCTGCGCTACAACGGAACCGCCTGGTTCGTCGTCGGCGCCTACAACTACCCTTAAAAGGAGGCCCATATGGCTGCGCTTCTTCTCACCGGCGGACAGGTCCGCCGACCCTTCAACTGGATCCATTCCCTCCCCACCAATCTCGGCGGCAGCGGCGGCGACCCCGTCCTGAAAATGGTCGAGTGGCCCACCCAGGCCGACTACGACAACGACGTCGTCGCCGGGAATCTGGACCACGGCGCCTTCGTCAGTGAGACCGTCCCGGGCTTCCTGGCATCCAGCTACAACGACGCGAGTGCGGTCCTCGCGGCTCTCATCGCGCTGCAAGGCGACTATGGGGGAGCCACGGAAATATAGGTCCAAAATGGGCCGGGACCATCGGGCAAACCGCGCTATCGGACGTCGTCACAGGACGTAAGGTTAAGCAGGGCCACCCAAAAAGGGGGCAAGCAGAACGTGTAAATGAGGTCTTCAATGTCTCTAGAAGTCGCGGACATCGTCCGATGTCCACCTCATAAAGCTATTGCAAGGATGAGGTCCCTATGAGAGTTTCCATATCCCCCCGAAACCGCTACCGCCTCGTGCGCGCCCTACGAATCGAGGCGCGACCGGATGGCATGATCGACATGACCCTTTTGCGACTTGATCCCGGTCAGCAGTCGCCGGTCATTCAGCAAACCTTTGTTCGGGACGATCCCGACTTCAACATACTCGCCGATGGAGCGCCCGCGTTTGACGCGCGCGGCGCCGGCGAGTATCCCGAAGGTATCTGGCCGGCCCGCCGAACCGCTGGAGGTTGGATCGCCCTTATCGACGAACCGGCTCCCTTCTTCGCGCCCATGCGCACCGCTTCCGTGGCGATGGCTTAACAAAGCCGGGGAACCCTCCTAGGACGCCCCTTGTTGAACTGACTGCGAAGATCCTCAATCCGCACCGCGCCCCGACTGCCGAAAGGCAGTTCGGGGCGCCTTTTTTATTTTTGGGACCTACTTCAGCCAGGGCAGAAGCAACGTCGCCATTCCTAGGAAGATCGAGATCCCGACCACATCCTGAAACGCCGTCTCGAACGGACCGGCCGTGAGCGCCGGATCGAAGCCTAACCGCTTCGAAGTCAGGGGAATCGCGGTGCCGACGGCTCCGGCGATATTCACCGACATAAACATGCCGACGGTGACGAGCACGCCGAACGTCCACTTCCCGTACCAAAGCGCGCCGATGATGCCGAGGACGATGCCGCACGCCGCGCCGAGAATTAGGGTTGTCCCAAGTTGACGCGCCACCGCGTGCCGCCAGTCGTTGAGCCGCACATGGCCGGTGCTGAGGCCTCGGATGATGATTGCCGCGCTTTGCAGCCCGGTGTTGCCGCTAATCGCGCTGATGATCGGCATGAAGCTCGCGAGCAAAAGCACCTGCGCGATCGTGTGATCGAAGAATTTGATCACAATCCCTGCGAAAAGCTCGATGAACAGCGTTGCCATGATCCACGGCATCCGCATCATCGCGATCTTCGCCGGCGACTTCCGCTCCAACTCGCTCGCGTCGGAGCCGACCATATGGGCGACGTCTTCGTCCGCCTCCTCTTGGATAACGTCGATGATGTCGTCGGCGGTGATCACGCCAAGCAGCCGGCGGTCAAGATCCACCACCGGCAACGCCGTCAAGTCGTACCGGGCGAAAATCCCCGCCACCTGCTCCTGGTCGCAATCCGGCTGAACCGTGACCACTTGGTCATCCCAAAGTTCGGAAAGAGGAGTCTCCGAGGACGCGGTCAAGAGCGTACGCAGGTCGACCATGCCGATTAATCGTCCCGCGGCGTCGACGACATACACGAAGAAGATGTGCTCCGCGTTTTTCTTGTCCCGGAATCGGGCGATCGCCCCCGCCTGCGTTGATCCCATGTCGACGTCGACATATCCGAGCGACATGACGCCGCCCGCGGTATCCGCCGGATAACCGACGAGGCGCGCCAGTTCCGCCCGCAGCGATAGGTCGGTAATGTGGCCAAAGACGGCGACACGGTCTTCCGGCGAGAGCGCGCCCAAAAGATCCGCGCCCTCGTCTGAGGGCAGATATCCGAGGATCTCCGCGAGACGGTCGGATTCGGTTGCGCGGACCAACGCCGTCCGCGTCGTTTCGCCGACTTCGTCCAAGACCTCGGCTGCTTCTTCAGAGGTTAGCCGCCGGTAAAGGCTCAGATCCTCGCTGTCGCTGAGGAACTGCATCGCGTCGGCCAAGTCGGCCGGGTGGTGTTGATCGACAAATGCGCGGAGCTCGTCGTCGAGCCCATTCGCTAGATACTCTCGTATCCGGTTCGCCGTCGATTGGGCGTCTTGGACGGCGGCCAACGCATGCGAACGCTCTACGAAACGGTCTCTCATTCCCCCACCTTATCCGGTGAGGGGGCTGGCCTGCCTATCGGCGGCCAGTAAAGAGATAGGAAAGTTCGTCGGTCGATTGGCGGGTCATCGCCGCCGCCGGTGGTCGTCCAAGCTCTCCGATGAGCTGGAGGAGGCTAACCGTGTGTACCCGCAGAAAATCCGGATCGAGTCGGGCAGCTTCGCTGTTACGAAGGTGAGTCAGAATCATCTCGCATTGTGCGATGGCTGCCGATCGCGTACCGGCCGCGGCGTTGGGGATCGGTATTCGGGACATATCTTTGTTATCGGTTCCCCGGTACTTGGAATGGACCCCGTATTTTGCGAGGGACCGTTTGTTAGGTTGAAAGGCCGAGATCAGGAAATCTGTCTGGGTCTTTAGGCCCCATTTACGCAATCGTCATGTGAAACAATTGGCTGAAACGGTCCAGCCACGATTCCTTCATCAGAGCTTCATCTTCGAAGTAGGTGTCGGCGGCGTGTTACAATCCCGGCATGATTCGCGGTTTCATGGGCATCGCGGTGGCGGCCGGCATCGTCCTTTTGTCTCCTCTTCAACGTAACGAGTCGTCCCGTATTTCGATCAAACGGGCGACCGACGAAGCGGCCGCGCACATCGACTTAAAGCCGCGCGAAACCACCGTCGAGGGAATGCTTCAGATGTCGCGCCCCTCGGATCTCGCCGGCGATCTCAGCACGCCCAACTACCAGAACAAGCGGATCGCCCCCTTCGAGACCACCGTTTGGAAGGTCAAGGCGAAGATCACCGAGATCATCCTCCGTCCGGACGGTGACTTTTACATGACCATCGAGAGCGAGGGCGGCGCCCGAACCGTCGTCGAAGTCCCCGACCCCAAGCTATGTCCGGACAGCAAGGTCCTGAAGCAGCTTCAAAAGCTTCGGGCGATGCTGGAAGCGAAGTTCCACCCCTCCGCCGAACCCCAAAAGGTCGACCTCAAGGCCCAAATCACTGGCATCGGCTTCTTCGGCTACCAGGGCCGCCGCACTCCGCCGCCGGCGACCACCGGGGTTACCACCCCTCCAACGCCTGCCCGTCCGCAGACCAACGGCGCCCGCCTGATGCCCGGACTCGACATCAAGTTCGACAAGTAGGCGCTACCAAACCGGTTTCGGGCTCCTCAGCCAGGGAAACCACTGGGGAGTGGGCTCTTCCTGAGCGACATCGGGCATCTCCCACTTGACCTTGTCCTTCCAGACGTTGGGCATCTCGTGGAACTCCAAGTGCCCGTCCGCGAACACGTAATTCGCGCCTCCGCGGTGCCGTTCGTAGGTGATGGTTCCGTCCGGCGCCAAGAATTCGTCCGGTCGGATCAATTCGTTCCCGAGCGCGGAGGCCGTCTCTCCAAGCAGGATCTGGCTCAATGGCGAGGGAATCTCGGAAAGCCCGCCCCCGTTCTTCGTAAAGCGGCGAACCCCCGTCGGCTGCGCATAGAAGTAGTAGTTCAGTCCATAGGACAAAACTGCCCCTGGCGCCGCGACTCCCGCCGAGATAAAGGGACCCGACTTGTCGGCCGGGCAAGCGTAGATGGCTATATTCTTCGCGTAAGGCCAAACGATGTCGGCCCAATTCCACGACGCCTTTCCTGCGCCGGCTCTCCAAGAGAATCGGGTGAACGGCGGTCCCACCTTCGCCGGGTAGTACGCCATCGGTAACGTGTCGTCCGCGTCGGTCGCGTACATCTGCAAGGCGCCGCTCAGCTTCCTCTCATTTTGGATGCAGCCGTCGGTGGCCCTCTTCTCGTTGCCCGTCATCACCAGACGATGAAGAACCGCCGCCAAGACCACGAGAATCCCGACGATCGCCAACAACTCGACAAGGGTAAAAGCGCGCTTGACCACGGTGCGTAGGGTCATTCTACGCCCGGCGGCATGCCAACGAAGAGAGTTTGGGGGTTGGCCGGTTCGCTAGGGGATGCGTCCCGGCCTTGTGTCGGCCCCGTGACAATAGAATGACCGAGCGACCGGGCGGGCCGAAAGTCACCACTTCCGTGTAGTTCGTTAGGGGGTCGTCACTCTTCCCCCTAAAATCATTCCTCGGCGTCCGGTTGGTGCAGCCGAAGCTCCTTCTCGTCGCTGTCGTACTCGAAGAGGCCCGCGTACCGTCCCCAGTTCACCGCGGTGTCGAACTGCGTCTGCGCTTCCTCCTCCGAGAACGATTCGTCGAGTACGTCCAGGAAGAATTCCTCCTTCATCGGCCGCCCCCGGTTCGCGAGCAGCGCCTGATAAATGCTGCCCACCATCGGCGCCCGTTTGAGCGCCTGATCGCGGAAGATATGCCGCGCGTCGTCCGGATCCGCGTCGGCAAATTCCTTTCCGGCTTCCGTCAGCGTCGCATCTCCCTGGTGCACCTCGGCGAAACCGAGCAGCACCGCCGCGTCCAGAATCGGCAGCAAATCGTCCGCCTCCATTCGCAGACGTTGCGAAATGGCCGCCACGTCCTCCGGACCTCCGTGCTCCTCGATCAACTCCAGCAATCCGGAGATCGCGCCCGGCCGCGCATGCGGCAGCGGCGTCCCGTCGATGGTCTCCCGTTTCGCGGAGCTCAACGGGCCGACCTTGGTGTCCGGGTTGGTCATCAAGGTGTAAACGTGATCCGCCATCGCGCGAAACACACTCGACCCGCGCTGACGGGGCCGCGGCAGGCTCACTCGAATCTGCCCCCGGATCCGCCCCGGGTTGGACGACAAGATGACGATGCGATCGGCGAGCATGATCGCCTCCTCGATGTTGTGGGTGACCATCACGACGCTCTCCGCGGGGAAGTTGCCCTCCTCCCAGAGGTCGCCGATTTCGCCGCGCAGGTTCTCCGCGGTGAGCACGTCCAGCGCGCTGAACGGCTCGTCCAGCAGCAGAATCCGCGGCCGCACCACGAACGCCCGGGCGAACCCGACCCGCTGTTGCATGCCCCCCGAAAGCTCTCGGGGGTATGCCTTTTCAAAGCCTTCCAGGCCGACCATCCGCAACGCTTCCGCCGCCCGCGTCCGGCCCTCGCGGGGATCCAGCCGCTTCGCCTCGACCCCGATGAGCACATTCTCCATCACGGTCAGCCACGGCAGCAGGGCGAAGGATTGGAAAACCATCGCGACGTCCGGATTCGGCCCGTCGACCTTGCGTCCCCCCGAGTAAACCGCTCCGGACGACGGCTTGAGCAGCCCGGCGACGCTGCGAAGAATCGTCGACTTGCCGCTGCCGCTGCGTCCAAGCAGCGCCACGATCTCTTTTGGCCGGATGTCGAGGCTCACCCCGTCCAGCACGGTAAACGACCCGCCCGATTCCGGTCGGGGATAGGTTTTGCCCAGATTCTCGATCCTGAGCAGTGGTTCGGTAGCGGTTGCAACGTAGGCCATAGCGAAACCTCCTATTTGGGTATCCGAGGGGCTCCTTCCTGGAGCCCAAAAAACTTATGCGAGCCGATAGCGAACTTCGGCCAAGGTGTAAAGCCGTCGCCACAGCAGACGGTTCACTCCGACGACGAATACGCACATCGCGGCGACGCCGAGCACGATCCGGGGCCAGTCCCCCTTGCCCGTAGCCGCGGCGATATAAGAGCCGAGTCCGTGCGCGGTGAGCGTCTTGTTCCCCCAAGAGACAACCTCGGAAACGATGCTCGCGTTCCAAGCCCCTCCCGAGGCGGTCACCGCCCCCGTCACCCACGCGGGGAAGATGGCGGGAATGATGAGCGTCTTCCAAAGCGGCCACCCGCGCAGGCCCATGCTGGAGCACATCTCGCGCAGGTCGCTCGGCACCGCCATCGCCCCCGCGATCGCATTGAACAGGACGTACCACTGCGACCCCAGCGCCATAAGGATCATCGACCCCCAATCGAGACTCAGCCCGATCTTGAGGAAGACGATGGTCGCCGCTGGGAAGATGAAGTTGGCCGGGAACGAAGCGGCAAGCTGGGCCAGCGGCTGCAACGTCCGCGCCAACTTCGGATTGAATCCGATCGCCACCCCGATCGGCGTCCAGATCACGGTCGAAAGCGCGATCAGCACGGTCACCCGTAGGAGGGTCAATAGACCGAGACCGAACGCCGTCGCTACCTCTCGCAGCCCCACCTCGCTCGTCACGAACTTCGTGCCGTAGTAGATCGCCGCCACGCAAACCGCCCCCACCACGACGCCAAAGACGAGGTCGTCGTTAATGTTCAGCCAGCGTCGCCGCCGTCGCTTCAGGAACCAGTTCACCACCTTTTCCGGCTCCGCCAAGACGGCCGGACGGTACCGCCGGATCTTCCATCCGCGAATCCACGATCCGAGCATGCGGGGCAGCCGCGATGCCCGAATGAGGTCAAGCAGCCAAGAAGTCGCCTGGATGCCCGAGGCGCTCTTGTCCATCCGGAACTTCTGCGACCACGCGACGATCGGCTTCCAGAAGAGCTGATCGACGAGGAGGATCACGACGATCATCGTCACGATCGCCCACCCCAGTGCATGCAGATCCCGGGCCTCGACCGCCTTCGCCACGTACGAGCCGATGCCCGGCAGCGTGTAGCTCTTGTTGAGTACCGAGATCGCCTCGCTTGCCGCGACGAAGAACCAACCGCCGCCGAAGCTCATCATCGCGTTCCAGACGAGCCCGATCATCGCCGCCGGTACCTCGACCGTCGAGAACCGGCGCCACTTGGAGAGCCGGAACAGCCGCGCCGCCTCGTCCAGCTCCTTCGGCAGCGTGATTAGCGAGTGATAGAACGAGAACGTCATGTTCCACGCCTGTCCGGTGAAGATGGCGAAGATCGATGCGCACTCAAGCCCGAACAGGGAACCCGGAAACAATGCGATAAAGCCGGTCACCGTGATGCTGAGGAACCCAAGCACCGGCACCGACTGAAGGATGTCCAGCAGCGGCACGAGCACCCGCTCGGCCTTCTTGTACTTTGCCGCCGCATACCCGTAACTCAGCGTAAACGCCACGGAGAGCCCGAGCGCCACGAACATCCGCATCGTCGAGCGGGCCGCGTAGTACGGCAACTGGCTGACGTTGAGACTTACCGCCGGCAGCAGCCCGGGCGGGCGGAACGCCACGAAAAAACCCGACCCGACGCGCCCGAGCACGTAAATCAGGAGAAAGGTGCCAAGCAGCACCGCCACATCCGCCAGATGGGTGGGGCGCCGAAAAACCGGAGGTTTTGGCAGGTGGGGAAGTTGAGGGAGTCGGATCATCTAACACCTCCTGGCGTGGGTCAGAGGACGCACAAAGCGCCCACAAAGACGAAGGGCGCTCGGAATGCCTCCGAGCGCCCTTCGTCTTCCCGCTAGGAAAAGTTAGAGTTTTGGATGCAGTCCTCGCGCCATGCTCCGAAGGCCCATCCGTTTGGCGGAGAAGGCGCTCGGCTGATTGTTCGAGTTACGTTCGCAACTGTCGCTTGACATGGCAATTTGGAACCGAGGGAAAGTGTACACACTAAGTCTTGCCCGTTGCCATGGCAAAGAGCAGATAAATCGCCGCCGGTCCCATGAATGCGACCGTTAGCCAACCGAACAAATTCGAAGCCGGCTGGTTTGTCCTTTCGCCGACGACTTTCTTGTTGTTACAGATGAGGAGGAGCACCACCACGAGGGGCGGCGCCACAATCCCGTTAAGGGCCGCCGAATAGACCAGCGCCTTCACCGGGCTGATCGCCCCGATAAAGTTCATTGCGTATCCGAGGGCAACGACGATCGCGATCGTGAGATAAAAACCCTTCGCCCGTAAGAACCGGCGATACAGCCCATAACGCCAGCCCCCCATCTCCGCCACTGCGTATGCGACCGAGCCCGCCAAGGTCGGGATCGCGAGCAGACCCGTCCCGATCATGCAGATCGCGAAGATCCCGACGGCCGCCGGCCCGATCGGCCTCAACGCGTTGGCCGCGTCGGCGGCCGTGTCGATCTGGGTCTTGCCCATGTTGTGCAGCGACCCGGCGGAGGCCACGATGATGAAAAACGCCACCGCTTGAGAGACGATCATCCCGACGGTCGTATCGGCCCGAATATTCCGAATCTCTTTGTCCGTAACGCGGTCGACGCGGTGACCGGGTTCGTCGGCGTGACCCGCCGCAACCTCTTCCTCCACCGTCTCCCCGGCTTGCCAGAAGAAAAGGTACGGCGAGATCGTTGTGCCGAGAAAGGCGACAATCGCGAGGATCGTCTCGGGTTTCAAGTCGAAATGGGGAACGACGGTGTATTTGAAAATCTCCGCCCAGTTGTTGTGAACGCCGGGAAGCACCGCGACGACCACGTATCCGGCAAGGCTGATGCACAGCCATTTCAGCACCTTCGCGTAAAGCCGATACGGCACGAAGATCTGCACCGTCGCCACGGCAATCGCGATCACCGTCAGCGCGACCTTGAATTGAACGTTGAAGAGCAGCTTGGCCGAGGCCGCCATCACGTTCAGGTCCGCGTAGACGTTGAACACGTTCGCGCCAACCAGCAAAATGACTGAGGTGTAGAGCAGCCACTTTGGATAGTGCTTCTTCAGCACGGCCGCGAGCCCCATGCCGGTTACCGCGCCGACCCGCCCGCACATCTCCTGCACCGCGATCATCAGCGGAATGCAGAACGGCACAAGCCAGAGCAGTAGATAGCCGAATTGCGCTCCGTTGGCGGAGTAAGTTCCGATTCCCGACGGGTCGTCATCCGCCGCCCCGGTGACGAGTCCCGGGCCTAAGCATGTAAGCCAGTTTTCTTTTTTGCCCGGCTTTTCCGGCGGCGTATGGGCGCGCTGCAGATCCTGGGCGTCTTGTTCCGAGCCGTCGATAGGTTTTCTCATCCTGAGCCTGCCCCTCTTATCGAAGTTGCCTTCCGCCACCTTTCCGTTTTGCATCGACCCGGCATTTGCTCAAGCGGTTCCACGATGCCTTGCTTTGCGGATGCTACCATCGATGGATATGAAGCAGGGTTCGGCAATGAAAGAACGGGAGCCGGCCCCCGCGCATGACTCTGCGTTCGTCCTTCAGCGCGTCCAGCCCGCCTTGCTCGGCCTGATGGACGGGTCCGTGTCGACCCTGGCCCCCCTCTTTGCCGCCGCGGAACTCACCGGCAACGCCCACAAGGCGTTCTTCGTCGGTCTCGCCGCCAGCGTCGGCGCCGGCATCAGCATGGGCCTCGCCGAGGCTCTCTCCGACGACGGCGCGGTGACCGGCCGCGGCAATCCGATCGCGCGCGGCGCCGTCACCGCCGTCGCCACTACTCTCGGCGGCATGCTCCATACCCTCCCGTTTCTGCTTCCTAGCCTCCACGCCGCCCTCTACACCGCCTACGTCGTCGTCGTCTTCGAACTGATCGCCATCGCCTACATCCGCTGGCACTTCATGCGCAGCCCCCTCGGCCGCACCGTCATCCAAGTCGTGGTCGGTGGCGCCATCGTCTTCGCCATCGGCATGTGGCTAGGCAACATGGGCGCTTCCTAGGCTCCGAGACGTAGCGCGACCGTAAAGAAGGCCCAGTCCGAATCCCCACCTCGGTCCCAATCTCCCGGGACGTAGTCCCTAACCGTGTAAACGGCATGCGGCAAACCCCATGGCGCAAATGTACAACGTTCTCAGAGAGCAACGCTCCTGACCGGCAAAGGCGCCGGCGGGAGCGAAAAACGAAGAAGAACCCGCCATGAAGAACCTCACCTCCTACATCCGCAGCTACACGCTTACCGACATCGTCGTCATCGCCTCCGTCGTTACCCTCGTCGCCATGGTCCTCTACCCAATCGTTCGCCACGGCTAGATCTGTCCACTCCGAAGGGGAAGCGCACTCTCCGCTTCGAAGGCTCCGAGCCCGAAGGGCGCTAAACTAACCGTGTGCGGTCGTTCCTCAACCTAGAACCGGAGGCCTTCGGCCTTTCGCCGGAGCTTTCGCGGGATCTGCGAACCCTGGACCGGCTGCTCGGCAAGGTCCTCACCGAGCAAGAGGGCGAAGAGACGATCGACGTGGCGCGTCGCCTCTTTGCCGGCCGCTCCAACCCGCAAGGACTCATGGACACCGTTCCTGAGTTGCATGACCCAGCGAGGGTCCGGCAGCTCGCCCGGGCCTTCACCGTCCTATTCCAGCTCGCCAACACCGCCGAGCAAAAGGAAATCGTCCGGGTCAACCGCGAGCGGAAGGGGCAGCGCCGCGAGTCGATTCGTGAAGCCGTCCGCCTTCTTAAGGGCAAGGGCCTCACCCCAAGCGCGATTCAAGCGCTCCTCGACCGCATCCAAATCACCCCCACCCTCACCGCTCACCCGACCGAGGCCAAGCGCAAAGTCGTTCTCGACAAGCTCCAAAACGTCGCCCTCAACCTCGCCGGCGACGAATCGACTTCTATCCTCACCGCGCCCCTCGATTCCGCCGGGCTCGCCACCGAAGAGATCGAGCGCACCCTCACCGAGCTATGGCAAACCGACGAGATGCGCGCGACCCGCCTCACCGTTGGCGAAGAGGTCCGCAACGCCCTTTACTTCTTCGAGCGCACGATCATGGAGGTTGTGCCCTGGCTGCACGGCGACCTCGCCCGGGCCCTCGCAGAGGAATTCCCCGGCTATAACTTCCGCACTCCCACCTTCCTGACCTACCGATCCTGGGTTGGCGGCGACCGCGATGGTAACCCCAACGTCACCCCATATCTCACCTGGCAGACCCTCCTCCAGCACCGCGAACTGGCCCTCGAGACCTACTTACTCCGGGCCGGAATTCTCCGACGTGAGCTGACTC
>Ga0206939_10106_pt1 | contig 24962 bp, 23 predicted proteins | sample Alteio_BWOrgHeat_10_FD_152921 | JGI IMG/M metagenome (GOLD analysis project Ga0206939, IMG submission 152921) | Enriched cells from forest soil in Barre Woods Harvard Forest LTER site, Petersham, Massachusetts, United States -... | ecosystem: Environmental > Terrestrial > Soil > Temperate forest >... | reverse complement strand
GATGCCGTTGCGCTCATCGTGGAGCAGCGCGGTGTTCAGGCCGTCGAGGACCAGGACCGCTTGCATCGAAGAAACGAAGGCGCGGTCGCTCCACTCCCAGACGATGGCGCCCTTGGGATCGAATTCCAGGATCTGCACGCCGGAATAGTTGTGGCCGATGCCGTGCCCCTGCCAATTGGCGACGACCACGTCCCCATTCGGCAAAAGCTGGAAGGTCGCATAAAAATAGGGATGAACCCCGGCGGGAACGTCCGTCGCGGCGCCGAATTTGCGGACAATTTTTCCGCTGGCGTCGACCTCGACCATAAACGCGGAGCCGTTCTGCTTCGAAGTGCCGTAACCGGAAGACATCAGGGTGTCGCCGTTCGGCAGGCGGACAGCTTTCCAGGCGTGGGCGAAACCCTCGACCGGAATTTCGCGGACCCAATTCCCTTTCCCGTCGCCTTCCCGGAACATGGTGTTGCTGCCGCAGAGGTAAGTGCCCTGCACGGTTTCGCGCACCAGACGGGCGTAGTCGCCGACGTAGGCGATCCGACTCACCAGTTTATCGTTCGCGGCGAATTCGGCGAAGATAACGTGACGACCGGTCGGATCGCCGAGCGGACTGTCGCCCTTGTTTTTCTTCGGCCGGTCGAAATCCACGCCAACGATCAGGGTATGGCCGTTGGGAAAGCGCCGGACGGACGACACGTCGTGATAGAGCGAGATGTCCTTCAACAACTGGCCCGTGCGAATGTCATATTCCGAATACCCCTGGTCGTGGCTGACGAGCAACCGCCCGTTGCCCACCAACTGCAGGTCGCGGGGATGGGCCTTGCCGATATGCACCAGCCAATTTTTCCTCGGGTCTTTTTCGTCCACCCGCATCAGGTCGCTCAAGCCCTCGTCGACGGCGATGAAGTCGTGCTGGATCGCCTCGGCGCGCACGACAGCGACAACGAGACAGGCCGAGACAAGAATGAGACGGCGGCAAGCGGAGGGGTTCATAATTTCAGGGGATGCCATCCTTTGCCGGGCAAATGCCGGGTCAAACCTCAAGCTAAAGCATTTTAACCACTGATGCACATCCTCCTTCGCTCCATGATAAAGAGCTTCCGCCGTCGCTCTTCGAGCTATGGCGGACAAGACGGCGGACAAGCTGATGGTCACTGATGCATCGATCCGGATTTTTTAACCGCGAATAGACGCGAATAGGCTGCTGGAAAACTGTGCTGCTAACGCAGCACACGGCCGCAGGCCGTGCTGGCCGTCGGGTTGCGCCAGAAAGCGCTGCTGCAGCGTTTTCTGGTCGCAACGACGGCCAACAGAGTTTTTCCGCAGCCAATTCATATCCGCGGAAAATAAGTGTTCATGAGTGGTTAAAAAATGATTCGTATGTATTCGCGTTCATTCGCGGTTAAAGTTCGGTTCGAATCCGTGATAATCCGTGTGACCCGTGGTAGGAATTAATTAGTGCGCGTAAGTATTAATCAGTGGTTCAATTCGGTCTGCTGCCTGCTTTGAAATATTAGTGCCAATTAGTGTGCATGCGTGGTTAACACGGTATAACGGCGAGCTAATCAATCACCCGCGGATCGAATTGGAATATTTCGGGGTGCCCTATCTTTAAATCTGCAAAACGCGCCTGCCGCGGATTGAGGACGAAATTGAACTCGCCCAAGATCACCACGCTGGGGACGCGCATCGCGGGGTAGCGGCCGCGGTCGAGGAATTTGTCGCCAAATTTTCGCGGGCCCGGTGACACCGGCGTGCGCCGCCAGTCACCCGGCAATGTCTTCGGCAGAAAAATCAGGTCTTCCGGAATCTCCACCGCGATTGCGATAAAACCGGCCTTTCGCAGAATGGACTTCTCCTCGACGTTCGCGAGGATCTCCATTGCGGCCAGGGCCCGCGTCGAGGCACAGTAGACCGCTTTTCGCCCGGCCGAATTCCACCGGCCGGCAAACTCCGCCGCACCGGCGCCGCTGAAGGCGGCCGCAGCCCAGCGGGCCTGGCAGATCCGCCACGCGGTGACCATCAGCCAAAGACACCGTGTTCGATGCGGCCAAGCGTCTGCTCCACCGCGCGCGCGCCGGGCTCGGTGCGGCACATCTCGAGCGGGGATTTCCCCTGGAACACTTCCAGCGGACGGTTGAACCAGGCGGCGGCCTCTTCGCGACCGGCGAACAAATCCTCCGCCTTGCAAAGCAGGCGCGCAATCCGCACGGTGCGCTCCGTCTCCGTTGGTTTCAGGCGCGCATTGCCGCTCAGCCGGCGGGCGGCGGTGCGCGGGGCGAAACCGACCATGACCGCCAGGACCGTGGGCGCAAGGTTCAGCTTGGCCGACAGGCTCCGGAACATCTGGACCGGGATGCCTTTTTCCACCAGGGCGGCGAGGGCGAAGTCGTCATCCCAGGGAATGACGTGGTGAGGGAAGTTTACGGTTGATGCCATATGGCAATAATAATCGGCCAAATGACCGATTTGTCAAGCGCGCGATGGATGGAGTTGGAAATTGGTAGTTGGTAGTTGGTTTCGATCTGACGTTCGCCGTGTCCTTCGTCTTGCCCGTCGTAGCCTCGGCAAAGGCGGAAGCTTGGAGCGCGAAGGAGGACGTCCGTACTAACTACCAAATCCGAACTACCAATTACCTCGCGCCGTTCGCCATCAGGCGACGGCGCCCTTCATAGCGTCCGCCGGAAGAGCAGCGTGGCCGCGCCGAGGGCCAGCACCGTGAAGCCGAACAGAAAGAAAAGATCGTAGCCGATGGCGCCCAAGCCGGTGTTTTTCAGCAAGAGATCCTTGAAGCCGTGCACGGCATAAGTGAAGGGATCGATGGTCGTGATGACGCGCATCCACGGCGGGAAGGCGTTGATGGGATACACCGCGCCGCTCGGGAAAAATAAAACGGTGTTCAGCATGCCGAAAATGGCGCGCGGCAGGAGCGGATCGTTGATCCGCGCCATGATGAGGAACATCATGCTGATCAGGGCGAGCGAAGTGGCGACCACCAGCAGAAGCAGGCGCGCCATGCGCATGAGGTTGAACGGATCGGGAACGCCGGCAATGAGCGAGCCGACGGTGACGAGCACCACGCCGGCCAGGGTAGCCTTGGCCACGCCCGCGAGATTGAAGCCGAGGATCAATTCGAACTTGCTGATCGGCGTCACCAGGTAGCCCTCGTGCAGGCCGCGCGCCTTGTCGTCGATGAAGATAATGCCGCCGCCGATCATCGCGGACACAAAGATCGCCAGCGTGATCGTGCCCGGCAGCAGATATTGGATGTACGGCACATACGGATAGACCTCGACCACTGAAAGCGTCGCCTGCGCCGACAGGCGGGTGGAAGATGGTTTCTGGTCATAAGCGCCGAGCAGCTGCTGGAGCGAAGCGCTGAGCGCGGAGGACGAAAATTGGTCGGTGTTGTCCTCAATGAGGGCGATCTTCGGGCTGGCGCCGGCCAGAACCTTGCGCGAGAACTGTGGCGGGATGTTGAGCACGGCGTTGATGCGTCCGTTGCGCAAATCCTGCACGGCAGCGCCCATGTCGGAATAGGCCACGGTGTCGAAGGTGCGGGCGTTGGCTGCCACCGCCTCGAACATCTCCTTCAATTGCACGGCCGGCACGCGGTGATCCTGGTCCACCACGCCGAGGCGGAGGTTTTTGATCTGGCCGCCGAACGCATAGCCCAGCACCACGAGCTGCACGATCGGCATTAGCGTCGACATCAGCATCAGCACCGGGCTGCGGCGGAAGCGGCGCAGGTCGCGTTCGATGATGGCCCAGATTCGATTCATAAAAAAATCTTTTTTTACCGCGGATTGCGCGGATGCCCGCGGATACCCAAGCAATGATAGGATGGGGTCACGGTGGGCGGGGTGCCCTCACCCCGCACTGAGGTGATCGCGGGGTGAGGGCACCCCGCCCACATTCCAAAACCTCGTGCGAGCAGGTCGTTACTTCCCCGCCGCCCACATCCGAAAACCTCCTGTGCGTGAATCATGCTCATTTTGAATTCTGAGATAAATTTCTTACCGCGGCCTGAGCGCGAACTGGCTTTGGGACACATCCGGGGCCTGCAACGCGTCGCGCAGCTGGTGCCCGGTGTAGTGGGCAAAAACATCGTCCAGCGTCGTGCTTTGCACGGAGAGCGACGCCAGGGTGACGCCGGCCGAGCGCGTCGCGGCCAGCAGCTCGACGGTGGTGAGCGGGCCGTTGTGCGAGGAGATGCGAAAGATGTTTTCCACCGCCTTGACCTCGGCCACGGCGGGCAGGGCGCGGAGCGTTTCGATCCACTGCGGCGGGACTTTCGAAAAGCTGACCTCGATGATGTTCTGGCCCGGGATCGAGGCTTTCAGTTTCAGCGGCGAATCGAGCGCCGCCAGCTTGCCGTGGTCAACAATGGCGATGCGGTCGCAGAGCTTGTCCGCCTCATCCATGTAATGCGTGGTCATGAGGATGGTGAGGTCGCGCTCGCGTTTCAGGTGCGAGAGCATCTCCCACACGGCCACGCGCGAGATCGGGTCGAGGCCGGTCGTCGGCTCATCCAGGAAAAAAATCTTCGGCGAGTGCACGAGGCCGCGCGCGATTTCCAGCCGCCGCCGCATGCCGCCGGAAAACATTTTGAGCGGCTTGTCGGCCCATGGGGTGAGATCGACGGCGGCGAGCAGTTCATCGATCATCCGGCGGGCCTGCTCGCGGGGAATGCTGTAAAGTTTCGCGTAGATGCTCATGTTTTCCCGCGCGGTCAGGTCGAGGTCGGAAGTCAGGGCCTGCGGGATGACGCCGATGGATTTGCGGACGTCGTTCGCCTGGCGGACGATGTCGAAGCCGTGGATGATCGCCGTGCCCGAAGTGGGCGGGACGAGCGTCGTCAGCATGCGCAGGAGCGTGGACTTGCCCGCGCCGTTGGGCCCGAGCAGGCCGAAAACCTCGCCGTGGTTCACGGTGAAATTCAGGTTGTCCACCGCGCAGAAGTCGCCAAAGCGCTTCGTCAGATTGTTAACTTCGACGTCGAACATGGCGCAGGTCAGTCGTCATTGGTCATCGGTAGTTAGTAGTTGGTAGTCGGTGGTTGGTGGTTGGTGGTTTGTAGTTGGTGGTTTGGACTAACTACTAAATACTAACTACAAATTACTGATCGGCGCCGCTTCTACTTCAATGGGAGCAGAACGTAAGCAGTCATGCCCACCGCGAGGCTGCGGTCGCTATTGTCGCAGCGCAGGCGCACTTCGAAGGTTTTGATGTCGCGTTTGGTGCGGCTGACGTCGCGCTGCGTGGCGTAGTCGGCATCCACGCCGCGGAAAAAGACCGTGCCTTCGCGTTCGACGCCGGAAGGCAGCCGCACGGTCATTTTGTCGCCGAGGCGGACGCGTTCGATGTAGCTCTCCTCGACATCGGCGCGGACCCAGAGATCGTCGGGATTGACCAGCGTGACAATGGCCTGGCCGGCATTGACGACCTCGCCCTCGAGCGCGGCGCGCACATCCACGACGCCGTCGATCGGCGCGCGAATTTCAGTGTAACCGAGCTGCACCTGCGCCTTGTCCTTTTGCGCGGCAGCGGCGGCCAGCGCGGCGCGGCGCGTGGCGACCTGGGTGGCATTGGCCTGGGCCATCTCGACGGCGGCTTGCGCCGAAAGGACCTGTTGGTGCTGGGCCTCGGCGTGCGCTTTCGCGCTGTCGCAGGCCGTCCGCGCCTGGTCGTACTCTTGCGCGGAATTGGTATTGTCCTGGCGCAGGTCTGACGCGCGCTTGAAGTTGAGTTGGGCGTTTTCCAAGTCGGCCTCCGCCTGCGCGGCCTGCGCTTCGGCCGAGGCGAGATTGGCCTCGGCTTGCTTGATCTGGCTGTCGGTCGCGGCCTGTTCGTATTTCAAGTCGGCCGCGGCGCCGAGTTCGCCATTTTCATAATAAGCCATGCCGGCCTGCCATTCCTCGGGTGCAATCAGGCCGAGCAGCTGGCCCGGTTTGACCGCGTCGCCTTCCTTGACGGACAATTTTTGCAGGCGGCCCTGGATCTCCGAGCTGACGATCACGTCGTCGGTGGTCACAATGCCGGTGAGCATGAGGCTGCGAGGGTGGCAACTCGTGACAAAGTAGAGGGTCACGGCCCCGAGCACGAGGAGGGCGATGATGATGGGACGGCGGCGTTTCATTGATAAAGTTCGCGGTTTACGGTGCAACGTTCACGGTTGAGTGATGGGAATCGTTATCCCGACGGCAACGGATCGGGAATGATTAAGTGAACGAGGAACGAGAACGAGTCCATTCGTCATTGGCCCGTCGCGCCGTAGCTTGAGCCGTTTCGACAAGCCCAAGGCCCTGAGACAGTCGATGGGCGAAGGCGGGATCATTTTTCTCGGATGCCCGTCCACCCACCTGTTTGGGCGCAAGCCTGATGGCACCGCGCAGCAAGTTACTTCCAGACGGCGCCTTGTTCCTGCACCACGGTCCACTGACCGTCGGGATTGAATTCCGTTATCGCACCGGCAAGGTCGGCACTTTTTTCACCCAGGTTGCATTGATAGACCTTGCCCTGCTGGTTGACCATAAAAGTCATGACGCCCGAGTCGCCCCAGTGCGCGGGATAGGCGATCAGGGCGAATCCGGCGATCATGTTGCCGTTGATGATATAATTGTATTGTCCGCCGGGCGCGGCGGGGCCTTGGGCCGTAAGAATTTTAAACAGGTAGCCGTGAAACGGCTGGTGATGGCCCTTTTGATGATTCTGGCCGTAACCTTCTTCGCGGGCTTCGGCCACGAGCGGGCCAAAGGGGCTCAAGGCTTCATCCTGCACCGGTTCCCAGTAAAGGCCGTCCTTTTTGCCAGCGGTGCTCATGAGTTTCTGCGCATACTTGAGCACGCCATCGCCCGCCCGATCCTCACTGGCGTATTCGCGCTGCGCGTCGACATAGGCCCGGCAGACGCCGATGGCGATGATCTCATCCTCGCCGATGCGCCGGTTGATGAGTTCATCCTTGCCCGCCACCACGTCGAAAAACCACTGGCCGTCTTTTTTCACGAGGGGAATGGGAAACGGCCAGTTCTCGGCGCCAATATAGAGAACGATCTTGTCGTCGCCTTTGCGAACCAGGTTGCACATCTGCGAGATCGCCTTGGCAAAGGAGACAAACTCGGCCTTGTCCTGCACCGGGTCGCCGGAAGTGAGAAGTTCATGCGCCTGCGGGCCGAAGATTTCATGGATGGCGGTTTTGTCCTTTGCCTTGGTGGCCGCCAGCAGGGCCTGGCTCGCCTCCTCCGGCGAAGCAAACAGGCGCGGCCCGCCCGTGACGGCGGCAGGCGTTTCATCAGCCTGAAGTGACCGCGGCGAGGCGGCCCACAACACCACTGCGCAGATCGCAATAAATCCACAAACCGTGCGGACAAACAGGGGCGAAGTTTTCATGGGTTGGACTGGATTGCTCTGGAAAATGAATGGCTGGTGAAACGGTCTGGCGCGACGCGTGCGCGGTGAATTGCGCTCAATGTTGCTGCCTGGAGGATTCAGCCGGCCGGCCGGATGGCCGGCTCATCGACTGTCGGCTCTGTTGCCCGCGGTTGCTGAAATTGCTCGTGGTGCTGCCACGGCCGTAACCACCGAACAAGGCTCCCCGTGGAGCGGATGCCCTGGGGGTAATTTCGGCTGGCCGGCCTTGGTTCGGCGCAGACCTTGGAGTCGAGTCCCAGCCCCTGACGTCGGGCCGGGAGTATTCGCGCGTGGCCGCGGGAGAAAAATTTTGGCCAGGGCGACGCGCGATCGCAGGCACGCCCGCCATTGGCCTTGGGCGGGGAATGTTGGGACGCCCCCAGCCAATATTCTGATGCAGCTCGCGCACGCGACCCGGATCCGGCCGCCACGGCCGGCCGGCATCGCCAGTGAAATGAGGCCGCCGCCAGTCCCATCCACGATGCCAAACGCCAACCCGGATGCCAAAACCAACCCAGTCGCATTCGTAACCAAGCCACACGCCCACCGGGCACCCGACGCCAAAAGCCAGCGGCGGGCCACCCTCATCATAGACCGTGTCGGGATCGTATTCCGGCACGTAAATCACCTCGGGCTGCGCCGGCACGATGCAGATTTTATCGTCCTCCATGACAACATCCTGCTGCGGTGTGTCGATAAGCGTGCCGGCCGCCCTCGCCCGGGCACGCAATTGCTGGATGGAATTCATCACATCGGCTGGTTGCTGGGCAAAAGCGCTGCCGACGGCCTGGGTCCACGCGAGGTTGGCGTCCATCCATTTCACCACATCCGGGTAATGGGCGAGCGCCTTCACGCTGGCATCCCACGGCTGATTATCAATCTGCGCCGGATCGCCGTTGGCCTCGAGATAGCGCGCCGCCAGCGTCACGTCGGAAGGCACGGTCGAAGCCGGCAAAATCAGCGCAATCAGCGCATCTGGATAAAGCGCGATCGGCGCAAGCAATTGGTCGAGATCTTCCGGCGCGTAGTCGGATGGGGAATCCGGCGCCTGGGCGTGGAGCAACGCGACAAAGCAAAGACCAAACAGTACTAAGCGGCGAATTTTCATGAGGGAGCTCCGCGGGCAGGCTATTTGGTTAGACCATCTTGCTATCCTATTGTTCAACAAAAACAAGCCGCGCTCAGCGGCCGGCCACTGTAATGTTTCGCCAGCATGACGGACAAAAACAAAATCCGCCGCGGACGGACGATCGCGTGGCGGAGTGGAATCGAATCACAAAACAGGCCTCAGTTGGCGGGGGGCGGCGCGTTGTCAGCCGGTGGGGGGTTGTTGGCCGGCGGAGCATTGTCGGTCGACGGCGGCGGAGCGTCAGGCGGCGGCGGCGGGTTGTCGTGGGCGTGCTCACCACCGCGCATGTTTTTGAATTTCTCTTTCTGCTCGGGCGTGAGCAAGTCGCCTATCTGCTTGCGGGTTGATTGCATGATGGCGCGCATTTGATCACGCTTGTCGTCGTCCGAAAGCGAATCATTGCCACGCAGTGCCTTGAGCTGGTCGGCTTGCGCCTGAAGGATGGGAAGGATTTTCGCCTGTTGGTCGTCGGTCAAGTCGAGTTTTTTCGTCAGCATTTGCAGCATCCGTTGCGGATTCATCACGTGCTGGTGCTGCGGTTTTTCGCCCGAGTTGGGTGGCGGAGGTTGGTCCGGTTGAATTGACGGGCCTGATTGAACGGGAGGAGCCTGGTCATCCGCACAAAGCAGGTTGGCAACGGGCAAGCCCAGCAGCATGGCGGCCAGGGAAAGTTTAAGGATGGATTTCATGGAAGGATTCGAGGTTGTAAAAGAGAAGACGCTGGCGGTCGGGAAAAGTTTCCTGGTTTTTCCCATGCCGGCGCGCAAGTTTCGGGTTTTCTTGGAGTTTGGACATTCGCCCTTGTGATTTACGCCCGCCTTTGGTGGTTCAATTACACAGATTGGGCCAAAAACTCCGCACTTTCCAAGCGGCCCCGCACCTGCTTTCATCCCGCCAAGCCGTGCCCTGCGCATGGAACAAACGCCTGCTCCACATCACCAACGCATTATGAAAAAGCTTTTTCTTTGCCTGCTCGCCGCCGGCCTGGTGGCCGCACCGTTCGCCCGCGCCAGTGATTCGCGCGACGAACTCGCTTCGCACCTTCGCAACTGCGAGGCCATCCTGCGCGATTTCCAGAGCAACGCCGACACCGCCATTCCGCCCGGCGTGTTCGCGAGCGCGCACGCCGTCGTCATCGTGCACCAGATCAAGGCCAGTTTTCTCCTCGGCTTCCAGGGCGGTTACGCGGTTGCCTTCGTAAAAAAGCATGACGGGCACTGGAGCGTGCCCGGCTTCATGCACGCGGGCGAAGTGAGCCTCGGGCTGCAGGCCGGCGGCAAGGCCACCGACCTCATTTATATACTGACCGACGACGCCACGGCGCACAACCTCCTCCAGACGCGTTTCAACGTCGGCATCGATGCCAAGGCCGTCGCCGGTCCGCACGACAGGGAAGTGGAAAGTTCTTCCGAGATCCTGAAGGTGCCCGTGCTCATCTACATCAAGTCGATCGGCCTCTACGCCGGGGCTACGGTGAAAGGCGGCTACCTCACGCGCGACGATGAAGCCAACCAGCTTTTCTACAACACGCACTACGGCCTGCCGGAAATCCTCTACAGCGACTGGGTCCAGCCCCCGCCCGACGCCGAGCCGCTCATGAATTACGTGCAGCAACTCGCGCCGTAAGGGGCTGCGCGCCAAGTTCAAGGTATCAGGTATCAAGTAACAAGATTAGGGCTGGCGACCTGATGGTTAGTAATTCGGTTTTGGTAGGTAGTCCCAAAAACCGACCACCAACTACTCTGCGCGCCAGGCGCGCAGGTACTCGACCAGCTCCGCCAGCGCGCGCTCGGCCACGAACTCCTGCATCGCCACGCGCGCCAGCCCCGGCCCGGCGATCCGCCCGCTGCGCACAATAAATTTTCCGCCACGGCCCGACCGCGATCCTTGCGCGTGGGCCAGCGCCCACCACGCAAACGGCGCGGTGATTTTCCCTTCGGCCGGCGGCCGGTCGAAGGGCCCGCCCTGAGCCAAGTCGAAGGGCTCCGCGTAGCCCGTCGTCGCCAGCGCAAAATCGCTGCCGAACAGGGCGCATGCGCCGCGCGCCATCTGCTCCGCCACCTCGGCCGACACGCTGTTCACGCCCTTCGCCGCGGCCCGCTTCACGCCAAGATGCCTTACTTTTTCATCGAGCGTGTAGGCCGTGATGCCGCCGAGAAAAAATTCCGACGCACCCGAAATTGCTCCGATCCGCGCCTGCAAATGGCCGCAGGTCATGCTCTCCGCCACCGCCAGCGTCCGCCGCGGTTTGCGGAGCAGCCGCGTTTTGAGCTCATCTCGTTCACGCGCTTGCATGGCTTGCCTTAAACTTTTATCTCCAGCCCCACCGGGCAGTGGTCGCTGCCCATGACTTCGGGTGAAATCCAGGCGCGCTTCAACGCCGGGCGCAGTTTCTCGCTCGCCACAAAATAATCGACGCGCCACCCGACGTTCCGCGCGCGGCAGTCGCCCATCTGGCTCCACCATGAATAATGGCCGGGGCCTTTTTCGAATTCGCGAAAGGTGTCCACAAAACCGCGGGCAAGCAGCTTGGAAAAGTTTTCGCGCTCCTCGTCCGTAAAGCCGGCATTGCGGCGGTTCGACCTCGGGTTGGCGAGGTCGATCTCCGTGTGCGCGACGTTGAGGTCGCCGCAGAAAATCACCGGCTGCTTGCGCTCGAGTTTTTTCAGATATTTCAAGAACACCGGATCCCACTCCTGCGTGCGATAGGCCAGCCGCGTGAGACCGCGTTGCGAGTTCGGCTGATAGACGTTCACGAGGAAAAACCCGTCGAACTCCACCGTGATCACGCGTCCCTCGCGATCGTGATCGGAAAGGCCAAGGCCGAGCTTCACGCCCCGCGGCTTCACGCGGGTGAAGACGGCCGTGCCGCTGTAGCCTTTTTTTTCCGCGCTGTTCCAGAACACATCATAACCGCGCGGCCAGACCACGTGCTGCACGTCGCCGGGGTGCGCCTTGGTCTCCTGCAGGCAGATGACGTCGGCGCCAACTTTCCCAAAATAATCCGCCGCTCCTTTTTTCAGTGCGGCCCGCACGCCGTTGACGTTCCACGAGATGAGTTTCATGCGGGGCCCAACTTCACGCGCTCCACGACATGAGGCGACGTTTTTCCTTCGCATGTCATCGTCCAGTGGCTAATACCCGTCTGCATCTGTCCCCAACTCAGGACCAAATGAACCGCCAGTCCACCACCAATATCCCATGAATCGATCCGTCCGGAGCCTCTTGTTTTTTAGCCTGGCCGTTTGCGGCGCCTGCGTGGCCAATGCGCGGGTATGGACCATCGACGGGAAGACCAAAGTGGAGGGAGAATTCAGCGGGATCATGGGCGACATTGTGTTCTTGGGCCAGGCGAATGGTGAGCAGCTGAAGTTCCCCCTGGCCTCGCTTTCAGCCGAAGACCAGGCCTTCATAAAACATACCGAGCAAGCCACCACTTCGGTCGTTGCCTCCTCGGCCCCTGCTTCGTCCAATGGCGACGGTGGAGGCGCGTATGCCGATTTCTCCGAATTGCAGCCCATCGACATGGCGCCCGGTGGCTCCAAACCCGTAACCTTCCGGCGCATTGTCATCAATATCGAGCCGGGCACCACCATCGGCACTGTTTACTGGGAACCGTCGGGGGTAATAGCGGCAACGGTAACGGCCCCGCCGACGATTTCCGGCACGGGACAATACGCGACCATCGTCCGCGACGAACTGCAAAAGGCCCATTACAACCAGCTCGGTGGAGAAAACCTCATCTTCGGCAGCGACGAGTCGGTCAAAGCACGCTATGAACTTGGCGCCCAAGTCTCCGGCCTGGACCTTGATGTCTATGTCTATGCCGTCTATGCCAATCCCTCGCCCAACCCTCCCGCTGGAGGCGGCCCCGGCAACTTTAACTATGCCGTTTCATCGTCCGAATCTTCCGCTCGACAAGTGAAAGGCCATATGACCATCGACTGGCAGGTTTACGACACGCTCACCCACAAGGTCGCTTACACCCACACGACCGACACCGGTTACAAGAATTACAAGGGCGATGTGGTTGCGATTTTTGCCATGTTTCGGAAAAGTTTTCGCCAATTGCTGGCTGACTCCACCTTCGCGGCCTTTATGAAACCGGAAACCGCCGAGGAAGCCCGAGCGGACACAGGGTCTTCATTCAGCTCGGCGCTCGAACTCACTTCCTTTCATCCCAAAACCACCCGTGCCTTGCCGGAGGATTTTCCCGCCATCCTTGACGGGGTCGTCACGATAAAATCCGGCGCCGCCACGGGTGCCGGCTTCATCATAACCGAGGACGGCTACGTGCTGACCGCCGCCCACGTCGTTTCCGGCCTCAAGACCGTATCCGTGCAATTGCACAACGACCTCGTGCTCGACGCCGAGGTCGTGCGGGTCGACGAGGGCGCCGATGTCGCGCTCATAAAACTGCCCGGCACCTCGCACAAGCCACTTGAACTGGCCTCCGATGATCCCGCCGTGGGCATCGATGTCTATGCCATCGGCGACCCCACAGGCGAAGAGCTCAGTTCGTCGGTCGCCAAGGGCATCGTCAGCGGCAAACGCGAAATTCAGGGGCACAAATTCATCCAAACCGATGCCAGCGTGAATCCGGGCAACAGCGGCGGTCCCTTGATCGGCAAGGACGGTCGCGTGCGCGGCATCGTCAGCATGAAATATGCCGGGGTTGAGTACCAAGGCCTCGGCTTCGCCGTGCCGGTCAGCGAGGCGATCGCCAAGTTGAATTTGACGCTCGTTTCCGCCACGCCCGCCGCAGCCAAATAGCCAGTCGTTTCAGCGGCAGCAACCGAGCAGTGCGCCTTGCAGCGCGAACAGCACGATCTCGTGGCCAATGTTGATGCGCAGCAGACGGGGCGAGCGGTTTTCCCAAACCGAGCTGTTAAGCATCCGGCTGCCGACCACGATCGCGCCGACAAAGGCGCCGAACTCGGCACCTCTCAGCGCAGTCGCGGTGTGATGCTCATTGATCAGCACGGCCAGCCCGAAGGTGGAAAGCAGCGTGAAAAGGAAAGCCACGGCCGTCGCCTGACCCATCCTTCCCTTGAGGTTGGCCGGCGCCTGCGAGGAGTTTTGCATTTCAATCACCCAAGCCTTGTTGAACATCAGGGGTGAATACCACAACCAGCCGAAGAGAAACCCCACGGCGGCGACGACGAATACATGGAAAAAACTGAGCGATTGGATGACTTGTGGCATGGTAGGAGCAGTTTGGCGGTTGAGTCTGCGCGGCGCGACATGCGCTGCCGGGGACAGGTTAGCGGCCCGGCCGGCAGAAATGAAGCTGTTTTTAACGCGACGGCTGGCACAGCTTGCTGTTGCCAAATAGGGTCGGCTTGGGTCTGTTTAACAGCCTGTCGCTTGTCATTGGCCATTGGTCATTGGTCATTGGTCATTGGTCATTGGTCATTGGTCATTGGTCATTGGTCATTGGTCATTGGTCATTGGCCATTGGTCATTCTTAATTCGTAATTTCCATGTCCGCCTTCGTTCCACTTCCCCTTGGCCAGCGCATTCCCGGCAGCGTGCACTCCGTTTCGTGCAGCCTGCCGACCATGCGCGCCGTGACCGGCTACGAGGAAAAAAATCCCGACATCACCCGCCAGCTGACCTCGGGCTACCCGCGTTTCCTCGTGCACCCGTTTGCGCGCCAGCTCGCGGAAAAACACCAACAGGCCGGCCGCACGCTCTGGCTCACGTCGTCGGCGCGCATGGCCGGCGAACTCGCCCAATATCTCGGCGCCCATTCGGCAAGCTCAGGGCAGGCAGGCTTCCTCCTTCGCCAAGGCTACGGAGGACAGGCAGGGCAGGCCCATTCGACGGGTTCGTCAGGCTCACCGCAGGCAGGGCAGGCCGCCGCCCAAATTTTCGCCGCCGGCGACCTGAACGGCGTCTCGCATCCTGAAAGCGCCGAGCTCGCCGCGCGCGCAAAAGCCTTTCTCCAGAACGTCGGCGGTTTTCTCTCCTCCCGCGAAGCCGAAGATCATCTTGTGCGACTCGGCGTGCTGCCGGCCGCTGCGCCCGAAACTCATTTCGCCGGCGATGCGGCCGCCGAGGTGAAACGCCACCTGCGCCCCGCTTTTCCCGGGGTGGACGACACCGACTTTTTCTTGGCCAGCAGCGGCATGAACGCCGTTTACGCCTCCTTCCGCGCCCTGGCCGAATTGCAGGCCGGGTATGGCCGCACCATCTGGATTCAGCTCGGCTGGCTCTATCTCGACACCATTGCCATCCTGAAAAAATTCACCGCGACGCCGGGCGACTACCTTTACCTGCATGATGTGTTCGACCGCGCCGTGATCGAGCGGCTCTTCACCGAACACGGCCGGCGCATTGCCGGCATTGTCACCGAGGTGCCGACCAACCCCCTCATCCAGACGCCCGACCTGCCATGGCTCGCCGCGCTCGCCCGCCGCCACAGCATCGCGCTCATCCTCGATCCAACCGTCGCCTCGGCGTTCAACGTCAATCTGGTCCCCTACGCCGATATCGTCACGACCAGCCTGACCAAATATGCGGCGAGCGAGGGCGACGTCATCGCCGGCGTGGCCGTGGTCAATCCCGCCTCGCCGCACGCCGCCCGGCTGCGCACAAAACTGACCACGCTGCTCGAACCGGTTTACCCGCGCGACCTCGCGCGCCTCGCCGCGCAAATCGGAAAAACCGAAGCCTTGCTCGCGCGCGTGCACGACAACGTCCCCCGCGTGGTCGCCTTTCTTGAAAGCCATCCCGCGGTGCGCGATGTGTTCTGGGCGCGGCGGGCGGAGTCGCGCGTGAACTTCGATCGCATGGCCCGCGCGCCCGGCGCGGTCGGCGCAATGATTTCGTTCACCCTGCGCGGGCCGCTCGAAAAATTCTATGACCGCCTGCGCCTGCCCAAGGGTCCGAGCTTCGGCATGACGACGACGCTGATTTGTCCGTTCATGTTTCTTGCCCACTACGACCTCGTCACGAGCGAGGCTGGCCGCGCCGAGCTGGCCGCGAGCGGGCTCGATCCCAACCTGCTGCGCCTCTCCGTCGGCACCGAGCCGGTTGAGGACATCATCGCCGCGCTCGCCGAGGCGTTGGAGTGATCACTTGGTCATTGGTCATTGGTCATTCGTCATTGGTCATTGGTCATTGGTCATTAATGTCTCCCCTGACCCGATGCACACTATTTGCTACGCACCACGTTGAGCCTTGAACCGCGCCCCACCCTATTGCGTTAAAGCCAGCGTTTTATTTCGTGCCGGTGAGCATGTCCTGCATCAGGGCGAGGGCCGTGGCTTCGGTGATGTCGCGCACGTCGTAGCGTTGCGCGATGCGGCCGGCCTGCGGATCCTTGCCGAGAATGTCGCTCGAGGAGGCCTGGCCGATGATGGCGGAGTCCTTCAGGCGGATGGCGGTCGCCTGAATATCAGGCACGTTCGCCAAGGCTTCGCCGGAAATTGTGGTCACCGTGACCTCGCGGCTGGAAACGAGAACCTCGACGGCGATATCGGCAACGTTGGCGAGCGCTTCGCGATCCTTGCGGGCCTGGTCGCCGCCGACCGCGGCGAAGGTGGCAAAGGGCTTGTCGGCCAGAAGCGAGGCGGCGATTTGCGGGTCGGCGAGACGGGCGCCGGCCGCGCGGAAGGGGCGGCCAAAAAGGCGCTCGACATCGCGCACGGTCTGGCGATCGGCCAGCGTGGGTTCAGGCGCATCCTTGGCTTCGTAGGTATTGTGCGCGACGATCTTGTCGTCCTGCGTGGGCGCGCCATTGTTGGTCTCTGATTCGCTGGCCTCGGTGCGCTCGACGCGCTTGGTGAGCTTGAGGCCGGATTCAGCGTCAATGAGCTCGCGATTGATGTAGAAAACAAAGCGCGGGCCCTCGTCGTTTGGGACAAAGGCGGCGCGGAATTTATCGATGAGGGCCTTCGCCGCCTCGGGCGTGACGAGCGGCGCCGGGCCGCCGTAAAGTTGCTGGTTGTCGGGCGGGCGCGTGGCCGGCGGAGGTGGCATCGCCGGCACCACGGGCACAGCCGGCTCGGGCGGTTGATCATCCGCCAGGACGAGGGTTGCGGGCAGAAGGCTGAGCGCGGAGAGGAAAAGGATGGGAATTTTCATGGCCATATTCTCCAAGTTTTAGCGCGCCTGACGGACGCGAATGGTGAAGTTCTTGGCCTGGGTGTTCATGGCGGTGAAGTGCACGGTTTCGGTGGAATTTTCCGCGAGGATGAGAGTCTCCCAGGGTGTTTCGTCGCCGGTGGAAAACCCGTGCTCGTCCTTGAACACACATTGAATCTGAACCTGGATGCGGCGATCTTCGCGGTTTTTCACGAGGGCGACGAGGTCGAGGCGCCCGTCGGCCAGCGTGCGCGGTTCAATGCCGGTGCAGGTGACCGAAGTCTGGGTGGCCTCGTCGAGCAGGACAAACTGATTGGTGTTCTCAATGGTGTATTTCGTCGTGTCCTGCGGGGCATACGGACCCGGGGTGGAGCAACCGGCGAGAAGCGCAAGGGCCGCGGTCGTGGCGAGGGTAGAGAATACGGTTTTCATAAGTCAGGTTAGAGGATGTGACTGCAAATTAGCGCGGGAGTTCACTCAAAAAGACGACGGTATTGGCCGAAGGATCAGCGGGAACTGAAATGGCGACCTGGCGGGTGAGGTCGGGATCCGGCTCGCCGTCTTTTGTGAGATACTCGACCTGGCCGGAGTGATTGCCGGGGGCGAGCTTGAGGGCGGCGAAGCTGAGGAATTGCGGGAGATTATCCCACGCGCGGATGTCGGCCCGCGGCGTGGTGGCGGCAGAGGCGATTTTGCTGATGAGGCCGACTGCGGCAAGGCCGACCGCAGCCTCGTTGCCCTGGCGGGAATCTTGATCGGCCGCCACCGCAGCCCCAACGAGGGCGACATTGCCAACGGTGTTGGTGGTTGACTTGAACACGGCCTTGTTGCCGAGGATATAGTCCATGACGCGGCCGCCGCGCGTGGTGGCCTGATGGTTGAGGTTGTCGTAGGGCGGCAGCCGGACTTCGTGCCCATCAACCGTCAGGCGCGCGGAGCGGATGCGCGATTCCTCGGTGTAGAAGCGGAGCCGTTCGCCGTATTGGCCGCCGGCGTATTTGACCGGGCCGTGCCCGTATTCGGCGAAGACGAGGACGTTGGCGTCCTTGTTGTAAGGCGGCAGGTGCCGCTTGGTGGTCGCCTGGGCGCGGGCAAAAACATCGGAAGCGTCCTCGCCGAGTTTCGCCGAGGCAAATCCCTCGAGATAATAGAGCAGCACGAAGTCGCTTGTGTATTGATGGTTTTCGACGTCGCTGCCGAGGACCTGCCCGGTGCGGTAGCAGGCACGGGCATTGTCGGGCTCGCCATCGCGCCAGTAAAGGATGGCGCGATAGTAATAATCCATGATGCGTTCGTAGGGCTCGCCGATAAAGGTCTTCGTGTCCTCGGGGTGGAAAAGGCTGCGGGCCTTGGCCGCGTCGGCCGTATTGTTGATGATGCCGCCGCCCCGCACGATGGCATCGTCAAACTTGGCCTTGGCTTCGTCGAAGTTGCCGATGCGCAGGGCGGTGGCGGCAATGCGGTCGTCCCATAACACGCGGTCCTTGGGTGGCGCCGCGGCAAGCTCGGCATTGCCATCGACGATGGGATCGCCGGTGGAGGCGATGGCGGGACGCGGCGCCACCTCATCCATGCAGCCAGTCAACAGTTCGAAGGCGGCGAGCATGAGCAACGCGACCACACCGCGGGGCAAAAAGAGCAGCGGCGTGAGTCGGCCCGTGGGTTCATGTTTCCTTGGAGCCATAAGACGCGGGAGCGCGGGAGCGCGCGGCGCCATCAGCGGTAAGCCGCGTCTTCGAGGCCTTGTTTTTTGATTTCAGCCGAGTCTTCCCAGACGATCTCGCTCGTGCGGGCGTCGATGAGCTGGAAGCTGTAGAGAATATAATCGCTCGTGCCCGTCGAAGCCTGCGTGGTCAGGCCCTCGAGCTTGCCCGTGAGGAAATAATCCGCGCCTTTAAAGGCAACCGGGTTCGGGTCGTAGCTCGACGTGACCTGGCCCGATTCCTTCAGTTCGCGCTCGTGTTCAAGCGCCTGCATGCGGTCGCGCGCCAGAAAGACCACCCGGCCGGTGGCCTTTGAATTGAGCAGGATGCGGATGCGATCGGTGAAGAGGGACTTGTCGATCGGGAAGCGCGTGGCGTTTTCGACCGGATCGATGACGATGCGCGGCGGCGTGGCCGCGCTGGCGATGACCGGCGTGCTGAGGATGCTGCGCGCCATCTTGTCGGTGACGGTCACGAGGTCCTGCGACTCGACGCCGGTGCCGCTAACGAAGCCCTGCTCGTCGGGATTCACCTGGGTGACGGGCACGCCCGAGGGATTCTGCACTCCCTCGTTGGCGCAGCCGGCAAAAAACGCCGCAGTCGCGGCGACACTGGAGAGAATAATGAAACGGTGGGTGGTGTTCATGGTGTGGGAAAAATTTCGCGAGCGGTGGGCGGCAATTCCGGGCGAGCTGTCGATGACTCGGATCAATTGCGGCCAAAAAGACTGTTGGCGCTGCTCATCGGCGTGGTCGGGGCCGCGGGGGCAACTTGCGTCGGTGGCGACACCGGGGCCGGAGCTTGTTCGGCCGGCGCGGAAACAACGACGGTTCGCGGTGCCGCCATCTCGCGGTCGCGGACCGCCTGGTCGGCAATGGAGCCGAGGATCAGTCCGGAGGCCGCGCCAATCAGGATGCCGCGGCCCGTTTGATAATGATTATTGTAACCGATAATGCCGCCGGCGAGCCCGCCGAGCAGGGCACCGGATGCGGTATAACTGGGCTGGGCATAACCGTAATCGGCATCCGCGTAATCCGGGTAATAATACGCCGGCGCCTGCCGATACACGTAGTAACCCGGTGCGGGCACCTCCGTCCGCTGATACGAATCGTAATTCGCCTGGTCGGCGATGGAGCCGAGAATGAGGCCGGACGCCGCGCCAATGGCAATGCCACGCCCGGTCTGGTTGTGATCATTATGGCCAATGATGCCGCCCGCGAGGCCGCCGAGCAACATGCCGCTGGTTGCATTCGGGCCGAAAATTTGCGCGCGACCGGGCACCGCCGCGAGCAGGGCGAGGGCGAGACAGATGGGCATTTTCATGGTGGAAGGAGTTCCAAGCAACGTGTGTGACCGCACTTGTTTTGCAAGGTTTCACCCACGGTGTGTTTTCAAACTGGTTGCGCCCTCAGCGACGAGCCATGCCAGTTTGAAAGCACACCCTGGAATGACGCCGGTGGACTGACCATGGTTGCGGCTTGGCTCGTCCGGCCACTTGGGCCATTCTTCGCCCATGCCCCGTTTCGTTCTGGCACTCGACCAAGGCACCACGTCCTCGCGTGCCATCGTCTTTGATCACGGCGGCCGGTCCCGCGCCAGCGCCCAGCAGGAATTTGCGCAGCATTTCCCCCGCCCCGGCTGGGTCGAACACGATCCGCGCGATTTGTGGGAGACCTCACGCCGCACCGCCGAACTCGCGTTGCGCCGCGGCGGCCTCACCCGCCGCGACTTCGCCGCCATCGGCCTCACCAACCAGCGCGAGACCACCCTGCTCTGGGACCGCGCCACCGGCCGCCCGCTCGCGCCCGCCATCGTCTGGCAGGATCGCCGCACGGCGCCGCTTTGCGCAGAGCTGAAACAAAAGAAGCTCGAGCCGCTCTTCCGCGCCAGCACCGGCCTTTTGCTCGATCCGTATTTCAGCGGCACCAAGCTCGCCTGGCTCCTCGACCACGTGCGCGGCGCGCGCCGCCGGGCCGAGCGGGGCGAACTCGCCTTCGGCACCGTGGACACCTGGCTCCTCTGGCAGCTCACCGGAAGCCGCGTGCACGCCACCGATGTCTCGAACGCCTCGCGCACCCTGATGCTCGACCTCCACACCGGCGATTGGGACGACAAACTGTTGAAAATCCTGCGCATCCCCCGCGCCGTGCTGCCGGAAGTGCGCGCCAGCAGCGAAATCTACGGCGAAGTGGAAACCATTCCCGCATTGCGCGGCGTGCCCATTGCCGGAGTCGCGGGCGACCAGCAGGCGGCGCTCTTCGGCGAGGCGTGCTTCCGCCCCGGCCTCGCCAAAAATACTTACGGCACCGGCTGCTTCCTCCTCCTGCACACCGGGGAAAAGCCCATCGCATCGCGCCACCATCTGCTCACCACCATCGCCTGGCGCCTCGGCGCGCACGGCCCGCTCGAGTATGCGCTCGAAGGCAGCGTCTTCATCGGCGGCGCCGTCGTGCAATGGCTGCGCGACGGTCTCGGTCTCATCAAAAAATCGGCCGACATCGAAAAACTCGCCGCCCGCGTCCCGGATAACGGCGGCATCTATCTCGTGCCCGCCTTTGCCGGCCTCGGCGCGCCGCACTGGGACGCCTCCGCTCGCGGCGCCGTGGTCGGCCTCACCCGCGGCACGACCGCCGCGCACCTCGCGCGCGCCGCGCTGGAAAGCATCGCCTATCAAAGCGCCGACCTGCTCGCGGCGATGGAAGCCGACGCCGGGTTCCGGCTGCGCGAACTCCGCGTGGACGGCGGCGCCACCGCCAACGACGCGCTCATGCAATTTCAGAGCGATCTCCTGCGCGTGCCCGTCGTCCGCCCGCGCACGACGGAAACCACCGCGCTGGGCGCGGCCTACTTCGCCGGCCTCGCGGTGGGATTTTGGAAAAACCGCGGCGAACTCGCCGGCCTCTGGCAGCGCGACCACGTTTTCCGCCCGCGCGCATCCGCCGCCGCCATGAAAAAACTCCAGGCCAACTGGCGCCGCGCCGTCGAACATGCAAAAGGCTGGGTGGTCACGTAAAATGTCGTAAAATCCCCGTTCATCCCGTCGGTGAACAACCCGTCAAATCCGCTGCCACGCGCGACTTGTGATTGAATTTGCAAAAAATAGACCCTAGCGTGGTCTTTTGAAACGCGCCATGAAATCTGTCCTTCCACTCGCGGTTGCCGTCTTTTTCGCTGCCGTGATCCACGCCCAGACCGACGCTCCCGTCATCACTCGCGCGCCCATCACGGCCGAGGAAAAGCCCGCTTCTTCCTCAACTGACACCGCGACACTCGACGACCTGCGCGCTCAAAACAAAAAGCTGAGCGACGAGCTTGCCCTCTCTTGGAAAGAAAACGACCGGCTCAAAACTTTCGCCCTTGGCCAAGTCGCCGCCGCCAATCAAAAAGCCGAGGCCGCCGAAGCCCGGACCGCCTCCGCCACCAACGCCCTCGTTCAAAGCCAGGCCGACCTCGACGCCAAAACCAAGGAAGTCGCCGATCTGAACGCCCAGCTTGCCGACGCGCAAAAAGCTGCAACCAACCCCGCCGCCTTGGCCGCCGTGCAAAATGACCTGGCCACTGAAAAACAAAAGGTCGCCGACATCCAGGCCGAGCGCGACGACCTCGCGCAAAAGCTTGCGCAAGCCCAGGCCGCCGCCACGGCCGCACCCGCGCCAACCCCGCCCGCCACACCGGAAACATCACCCGAGCTCTCCGATCTCCAAAAACAAACCGCTGATGCCGAGGACAAGCTGAATATGTCCCTGCGCGCCTACACGCTGCTCCAAAACGAAAACGACGACCTTAAGGACAATCTCTCCAAGACCACTGACGCAAAAGATTCCCTCGGCGCGCAACTCGACGATGCCAAGCACCTCGCCGACGATCGCCAGGCCGCGCTCAATCAACAGGCCCAGCTGATCGCCAGCCTGCAGGCCGCGGCCGTCACCGATGCCAAGACCATCGACGCGCTCCACGACCAGTTGCGCCAGATGCAAAACCTCGTGTCCCAGCTGGCCTCCGAAAACGCGGAGTTGAAAACCCGCCTTGTGCTTGACGCGCCGTCGCCCTCGACCCCCATGCCGCCGAGCTACGCGCCGCCACCGGCGCCAGCGCTGGCTCCGCCGCCCGCCCTGGGCACCACACCCAGGCCGGCCGCGCCTTCGGCGGACGAAACCGGCCCGCGCACCTACAAGGTCGTCAGCGGCGACACCCTCGCCAAAATTTCCAAGCAGTTTTACGGCTCCTCCACGCGCTGGCAGCAAATTCTCGAGGCCAACCACGACAAGCTCCGCGACGACAAAAGCCTGAAAGTCGGCATGGAGCTGAAGATTCCCTGAGCTCGCGCTTCGCGCGGGTAGTTGGGACTTGGTAGTTTGTAATTTGGCGTTCGCCTCTGCGAGGCCGGCCATTAATTTTGTGGGGGGTGCCCCCTGGCCTTCGTAGCTTTAGCGAAGTAGGCTCACCCCGCTTGATCTTGCGACCGCACCGGCGCAGCTCGTCGGGGACACGTCGCCTGCCTGGCTCAAGATCAAGATGGCGCCAGCGCCAGGATTCCCGCGAGCGCCACAATCGACAGCACCGTGCTGAAAACGATGCTGCCCGACGCCAGCGCCGGCGAACCCTCCAGCTCAACGACCTTCGTGTAGCTGATGATCGCCGTCGGCGTCGCGAGCAGGACCATCACCAGTTTCAGTTCCAGCGCGCCCAGCCCCAGCCAGCGGCCGCACAACCAGCCCAGCGTCGGCGCCGCCGCCGTTTTCAGCAGCGCCGCCGACAACGGCGAACGCCACGCGCCGCCAAACGGCGTGCTCACCATCGCGCCTCCGATGCCCAGCAACGCCAGCGGCAAGGCCAGTTGGGCCAAGGCGTCGAACGTCGCATACAAAACCGCCGGCCACGGCCAGCCCGTCGCGGCGTAAGCAATGCCCGCCACCGTCGCCACCAAGGGCGGCGTGGTGACGATCTGCTGCACCAGGTATTTCCCGCTCAGTTGCTTCACGTCGATCTGGCTCGCGAGCAGCACCACGATGCCAACCACGTTATAGATCACGAGCATGGGCGCGACCACCATTACCGCGATCGTCCGCACCGGCACATCCCTGATTTTCAGCGAGTCCGGCAGCGAATAAATGATCGGCAACCCCACAAACGCCAGGTTCCCGCGAAACGCCCCTTGCACGAAAGTCCCGGTCGAGCTCGCCGGCAGCCGCAGCAACCTCGCGCCGGCGTAACTCAGCACGATCAACGCGGCGGTGGCGGCCAGCATCGCGCCCACCATCAGCTTGGCCGGCCCTCCGACCGCCAGCGAGGCCGACGCCAGTTCGTTGAATAAAAGCGCCGGCAGACCGAACCAATACACCACGCGGTTGCCCTCGCGCAGAAACTCCGGCGACACAAACCTGCTCCGCAACAGCACCGCGCCAAAGGCGATCAGCAAAAAAGTGGGGGCGAGAATGCTCAGGATCGGCACGCCGGCAGTCTCAACCGCTCCGCCCCCGTGGTCTAGAAATTATTTCGATCTCAAGACATCGGGTTCAACCGCGGATCACGCGGATCACGCGGATCACGCGGATGAACGCGGATGATTTTGCGTTATGGGCCACCCTCCTGTCATTCCGAGCGCCGCGAGGACTCTCGCTTGTGAGATCGGACACCCCAACCCGGCTTGTAATATAATACGTTACTAACAATCCGCCATCCGCAGGGGAAGTTTGTAACGTATCATGTTACAAAGGGGATTCCTCGCTGGGCTCGGAATGATAAAATCATCGGCCGTATTTATCCGTGGCCATCCGCGTGCTCCACGGAAAAAATTGGCGTTCATTCGCGCCTGTCCGCCGACTTGTCCGCCATAGCTTCAGCGAAGGCGGAAGCCTTGGCGAAGGAGGATCAAACGCGGGAAACGACACCAAAAATCGAACTTGCCCACCGGGCGCACGCCCCGCCACCTTGCCCGAATGCCAAATTTCCCCGACAAGTTTGCCGGCGTCACGGTCGCGACCAAGGCCAACGTATATTTTGACGGCAAGGTCGTCAGCCACTCGGTGTTGTTTGCCGACCACACGAAAAAGACCCTCGGCCTGATTTATCCCGGTTCGTATCATTTCGGCACCGACGCGCCCGAGCGGATGGAAATTGTCGCCGGCGCCTGCCGCGTCACCCTCGACGGCCAGGCCGCCGCCCGCGACTACACCGCGGGACAGAGCTTCGACGTGCCCGGCAAAAACGGCTTCACCGTCGAAGTCGCCACCGGCCTCTGTGAATACATCTGCTCGTTTCTGGGTTGAGCACTGTGGGCGGGGTGCCCTCACCCCGCGATCAAGCTCAGTGCGGGGTGAGGGCACCCCGCCCACAATCTAAAGCTTCAGGTCGTTTCAATTCTGAGATAGCTTCCAACATGCCCACCCCGCCGCTCCGCAGTTCGTTCTACCTGCTCCTGCTCGGTGTCATCCTGCTGACGATCGCGATCGTCGTGCGCTCGGGCATGCTCGCGCGCAAAAATCCCGGCGAACCCATCACCGCCGCCATGCGCGCCGCCCTGGCGTCGGAACAAAAGCCGGAGCTGAGCCAGACGGACGAGCTTTATATCGAGGAACACTATCCCACCGCGCGCATCCATTCTTCCGGTGTGCGCTACATCCTGCTTGGCCAGG
>Ga0206939_10105_pt1 | contig 25013 bp, 16 predicted proteins | sample Alteio_BWOrgHeat_10_FD_152921 | JGI IMG/M metagenome (GOLD analysis project Ga0206939, IMG submission 152921) | Enriched cells from forest soil in Barre Woods Harvard Forest LTER site, Petersham, Massachusetts, United States -... | ecosystem: Environmental > Terrestrial > Soil > Temperate forest >... | reverse complement strand
GCGAGTGGTTTCAAGCACTACGTTGCGAGCAATCTGAAGTTGCTGGTCGACTTGACGATGCGCGTGGACATCAAGCTGGAAGTGGGCAATGTGACCCAGGAGGTGGACGTAACGAGCCAGGCGCCGGTGATTGCCACCGACCAATCCTCGTTGGGCGAGGTGATGCAGAACAAAGAGGTGGTGCAGTTGCCTCTGAACGGGCGCAATTTTCTTGAAGTAGCTAATTTGGCTGCGGGCTCGACGCAGGGGTCACCGAATTACACCAACCGGTTTCGGAGTTTTGGAACGGTCATGACCTCCAACGGCGGGCGGGGAGACCAAAACAATTTTCTGATGGATGGCGTGGATAACACCGCCTACATCATTAACACCCCGCTGGTGGAGCCTTCCATCGATGCGATTGAAGAGATCAAGGTACAGACGGCGAACTATACGGCGGATATGGGTCAGGCGGCCGGTGCAGTGATCAATATAGCCACCAAAGCGGGCACGAACCAGTTTCACGGCACGTTATACGAGTTTCTGCGCAACGACGTATTCGACGCCAAGAATTATTTTGCCACGACCAAGCCACCGTTACGGCAAAACCAGTTTGGTGGTTCGGTGGGCGGTCCGATTCTCAAGAACAGATTATTCTTCTTCTTCAACTATGAGGGTTTCCGCCAGGCCGTCTCCGCACCCTATTTCTACCTGGTTCCTACGCCGGCGATGAGGGCAGGCGATTTTTCCGGATCTTGGGCGGGAAGCCCACTACCGACCCTTTACGACCCGCTCAGTTTGGATGCGAGTGGGAACCGCCTCCCCTTCCCCAATAATGTGATCCACAGCGATCGGATTAGTCCGATAGCGAGCGGCTTTCTTGGTTACATGCCGGACCCCAATAGTACCAATCCAGCGGGAAACTACGAAGCGAACTTCAGCACGCCGGCCACGCGCACGCAGTTTAACAGCCGGGTCGACTACGCGATCAACTCCAAGGACTCGGTCATGGTGCGTGATTCCTATTGGAACGCGTACCTGGATCAGCATTACCTGAACTTCGAGGGAGATTATTGGCACTGGAAGCCGAGGAATGCAGTCGCGGGTTGGACCCACGTATACACTCCGAATATTCTTCAGGAAGTTCGCGCCGGGTACAGCAGATATAACGAGATTGTGAGTGCGCCGTATGCGACGAGTGATTTCAACGGTAAGCTGGGCTTGCCCGAGTTCCCGATTGATACGGGGTCCTATTTTCCCGCAATATCGATGAATAATATGGATCCAGGCTTCGGCGCCGATCAGCCATCGATACGCATTGAGAACCATTTTCAGGCCCAGTATCACCTCAACATCGTGCACGGCCGGAACACTTTAAAGTTTGGGGCGGATCTGTTGCGGTATCAGGCTAAGGATGGCTTTGTCTATAACATGGGCATTTACACCTTTGGGGGCGGGTTCACGGCACCCATCGGTCAGACGTACACCAACGGATTTGGTGACTTTTTGCTGGGTTTTCCCTCCAATCAGCTGATTCAAGACCCGGTTGGATGGGACTATGAACGGATGCGCAATACGCGGGTGCAGTCCTTTGTGCAAGATGATATCCGCATGTCTTCCAACTTCACCCTGAATGTGGGGCTCCGTTGGGACTGGTATGGTCCCTGGAAGGATAAAAACAACCGCATTCAGCATTTTGACTTTGCATCCGGGGAGGAAGTCTATCCCACGTCACTACACCTTCCGTATGCTCTACCCTTTCCCTATCGTACGGACCCCAACTATACGGCGTTGCTGAATGCGGCGGATCGGCAGTTCGGGCCGCGGATCGGTTTCGCTTACCGGCCGTTCGGCAACGACCGGACAGTGGTGGAGGCGGCCTACGGTTTATTCTGGGCCTTACCCAGCGGTTACTTTACGGGGAGTCAGTTCGCCTATGGGGCGGGGTTGAGCCTGGTCGCGTCGCAGTCGGCGAGCACCACGATCGCGCCCGCACTCGAATGGGGTAATTTTGGCGACCTGACCAATCCATTGAACTTCGTTCTTCCGGGGACACTGACCATCGATCCCAAGACAAAAAATCCCTACGTAAGCCAATGGAATATCGGTGTTGACCACCAGGTCATGAACAACACTGCTCTTAAGGTGATGTATGTGGGCAGCAAGACAACACACTTGGATGGCTCGATACCGGGCAATCTTGCCTTCCCGCCGCAACCTGGCAATTATCTTCCCCGGCTGACGTATCCCGTTTTTGGGCAAATCATCTATCAGTTCAGTGAGTTCTGGTCGAATTACAACGCTCTGCAACTTTCGCTGGAAAGGCGATTCTCCCAGGGATTGATGTTCACGTCGAACTACACCTGGAGCAAGTGCCTGGACAACAAATCTGACATTCATAGTGAATTCGGGGTGGAGAACCCCTATAACCTGGCGGCGGAAGCGGGACGCTGCGAACAAGACGTGAAGTATCGCTTCACTACATCGCTGGTATACCAACTTCCGGTGCACGTCGACCAGGCGTTGCTTCGGCCTTTGGTGGAGGGTTGGCAGGCCAGCGGTGTGATCAATTTCCAGAGTGGTTTTCCCTTTCCCATCCAGGCCAATGATCTGAGCAACGTGGGTGCCCCGGGGCAGATTGCCATGCGAGCCAACTATGTTGGGGGCAGTCTCACCTTGCCTTCGGGCCAACGTAATCCCAGAAAATGGTTCAACACGGCGGCATTTGCCCAGCCCGCACCTTACACTTTCGGCAATACGGGCAGGAATATCATCGACGGTCCTGGATTCAATAACTTCGATCTTTCGCTGATGAAGGTATTTTCCATTACCGAGCAAGCCAAGCTGCAATTTCGGGCAGAAGCGTTCAATCTATTCAACCACCCGTATTTTGCTCTTCCCAACAGCAATGTATCCTCCCCTTCGTTCGGAAGTATTCCGCCTTCCGGATCCACGCTGAACTCCAATACGGCGATCAACAGGGAACTCCAACTGGCACTCAAGTTAATCTTCTAACCCCCTTTTGTGAACCTAGGGCAGACATCATTTTGAAGATGAGGTTCAATCGTAAAACTAATACGCAAAACCACCCTGGAATCTGTCCCCAGGGTGGACTCCACTCTCCGATCCCGGATAAATCAGGTAGGGAAGCCCAGCGCGACAAATCGGTGTGAATACATAATCCATACAGCGCTGGTCGAGTCGCGACCATGCTCCACCTCGGAGAGGGTGGTTGGTTCTGAAGGACATTGAAGTAGCGTAGTTGATTGGTAAGCTCTAGCAAGGTTTGACACTCGAGTTTCTTCAGGTAACCGGCCGGCCCTTCGTTGCACAGCGTTTGGGCAAGCCGGATGGATCGTGGAAGGGCCTGGAGCGCACGCCGCCTTCTCTTCTGCCGTAGTGTATGTGAAATGGTTATTCTGAGGTCTTGCGGCACCGGCTCCGGGGCCAGGTTGTCATCCCCAAAAGGGAAGACTTGATATGGTCCAAGTTTTTGTGCGTGGGTAGTGGACGAACTGCGGTGGATAGAGTGCCCAAGCTAATTGCAAACGCTGACTTCCACCCTCGCCGAGTCCAGGCCGTCGTCGTCACCCTGATGGTTGCTTTGAGCGTGATGAGCTTGTTTGACCGGACTATCATGTCCATTGCCAGCCCCAGCATCATCAAGGAGTTCTCTCTTTCGGAAACACAGATGGGGCTTGTGTTCTCCGCTTTCAGTTTTACCTATGCGCTGTTCATGATCCCTGGAGGTCACCTCGCGGATCGTTTCGGCCCGCGCCTCGTCTTGACCCTGATGGGGTTGGGAGCCGCGTTGTTCACTGGATTAACGGCTCTGGCGGGTAAACCCGGAGTGGGGACTTACTTCGGTATTGTTCCAGCTTTTGTGGCGATCCGTCTAGGATTTGGACTTTGCACTGCGCCGCTTTATCCCGCTTGTGGCAGGATGAATGCTAACTGGATTCCTCTGGAAAAACGCGGGTTTACGTGGGGTCTTGTCGCGGGCGGTGTTGGAATAGGAGGCGCAATATCCCCGTTCCTGTTTGCCTGGATGATCGCTCGATACGGCTGGCGGACATCTTTTTGGCAAGCGGGCGCGGCCGCGGCTGCTTTGGCGCTCCTCTGGTTCTGGTACGTCCGTGACTATCCGGCTGAACACCCGGCAGTCGGCATTGAGGGGAGTCGGCTGCTACTGGGAGAAGCCGCGTATGCGCCGCCAGAGCTATCGCGCTCTACTCCGTGGTTGGCTTTGCTAACTAACCGAAACCTGATGCTGCTTACCTTGAGCTATCTTACCGCCGGTTATTTCCAGTATATTTTCTACTTCTGGACCTACTACTACTTCAGCACAATTCGCCACATGGGACCGCGCGTGGCTGCGCTGGGTACCACCGTGCTCTTCCTGACGGTGACGGTGACAACCCCGGTTGGCGGCTGGATCTCAGACCGCCTATGCGAGCGCTACGGACGGAAGTGGGGACGGCGTATCGTCCCCCTCGTCTGCCTGACCTTGGCCTCTCTTTTCCTTTTTCTTGCGACGAGACTCAATAGCAATATCTTTGTAAGTGCCGCGGTCGCGCTGGCGATGGGTTTAGCGGGGGCGTGTGAGGGACCTATATGGGCGACCGCCATTGACATTGGGGGGAATGAGGTTGGTGCGGCGTGTGGCATCTTGAATGGTGGGGGAAACGTGGGCGGGTTTCTGGGGCCGCTGCTCACGCCAATCATTGCATCATTAGCGGGTTGGGGCTGGGCCGTTGATGTGGCTTGTCTGATTGCGTTCTTAGGCGCTCTGGTTTTCTTAGCCATCGATCCAACGCAGCAAATTACCGAAGGTGTCACCCAAGACGCGGTCGTCGTACCCATTCCTTTCCAGGAATGAGTGAGTTGAGAAGGCATCAACGCTGTGCAACACACATTCAATCAGGGCAACACCGAGGGGCTCAGGAAAAGAGGATGAATTGAAGCTGGAACGACGGAGCTTTATTAAGTTAGCGGGTCTGCTTGCTGTTCCTGCAATGCCCGCGTTGGGGTTCGGTGGCAGGTCCTCGGATGACGCTGCTGCCACGGATGACGCTACGCTACTGAATCTGGGTCTGAAGAAACAGCTCTTTTTCGACAATCTGCTGATTGAATCGGTGCAGGACATAACCCGAGAGTTCCATCAACCCCGCAAATCCGAGTCGAACCCTCTGATTGTGAAAGACAAGCCGTGGGAACATGTGGTTTTGGTCCGGACTTCTTCTTACCGCGTGCTCCAGGATCCAAAAGACAAGCTGTTCAAGGCTTGGTATAGCGACGAGGGATGGACAAACGAACTGGTTCGCAGCAAGGTAACGTGGCCCATGTATCGAGACCTCTATGCATACTCAGAAGACGGGATTAAGTGGGTCAAGCCGCCACTCGGTATTTATCGAGAGGATGGGCAGGATACTAACATATTCAGGGGTGACGTAAAGACCGGTAGCGCTGAAGTATTCGATGTGATTCTGGACCCTTTTGAGACGGATGAGTCAAAACGCTATAAGAGCATCCATCTCCAGGCATCAGTGGACAAGAGCGGGCAAGGCCACTACGAGCAGGGGGGGCATTATGTCATCTCTCATTCTGCCGACGGGATCCACTGGACGGCCTATGACAAATTGCCCACCTTTGGAGACCAGCCCTGGCCTCAACTGAGCGACGTTGTGATCCTGAACTACGATCTGGACAGTAAGATATATCTTCTCAATACCCGCCACCTTAAGATGGGCCACGTCTCCGTGAATCCGCGGTTGCCAAAGACGAAGAGTTTCTTCCGCCCCTACTATCCAGACGATTTTGCGAGAGATAACAGACGCCGTATCTTCCGATGTGAAAGCAGCGACCTTTTTCAATGGAGCGAGCCTACCTTAGTCCTTGAACCCGATGATGACGATAATCTAGACGATACCCTCTATGGGATGGCGCAATACCGGGTCGGCAATACTTGGATTGGCTTTGTCAACGTGCTGCACGAAGTACCCGATACCATGAACGTGCAATTGACCTATAGCTTAGACGGAAAACGTTGGAGGCGGGTCCGCAAGCCATGGCTTACGTCTGGGCCGGCTAATAGCTGGGACCAGTTCATGGTTGAGATCTCATGTCCACCGCTGGAGATGGGCGATGAATTGTGGTTTTACTACGGAGGCAACGGATTCGGCCACCACGATTGGTATTCTGAGTGGTTTCGGGAAGGGCTGGATATCGTCGAGAAAGATGTCACAAAGGTCGGATTTTTCCTGGGGTTGGCAAAATTGCGCCTGGATGGCTTTTGTTCCCTGAACGGTGGTTCTGTGCGGGAGGGGATCCTTATCACCCGCCAGTTGTTCTCCGAAGGGAACGGCGTTGTGATCAATGCCGAGTGCGGCGCGGGAGGGTATATCGACGTCGAGGTTTTAGACCAGGCAGATGAAGTTGTGCCCGGCTATAGCCGTAAAGATTTCGACCGCTTCACGGGAGATGCCGTGGCGCACCAGCTCTCCTGGCAATCACGCACGATCGTTCCAGCAAAACTTGCCTCATCACTGGAGATAGACATCGACACACCTGTCAAACCCGTCGGCTTCCGACGACTGGTGTTTTACATGCGTAACGCCAAGATTTATTCACTCAAGTTCTCAGCCTGAAGGTGCAACGAAACTGCGAGCTTGAAGGAAGGCAAAGTGATCTGCGGGTGGGATGCCCGAGAGAGACATTCCCGGGCAGCAGATCGATATCATTCGCTGAGGCCTGGGGGATCATTGGCCGATTGAGAGGGAATTTATGATCTCACGCCGTAGCTTCCTGCATTCTACTGCTGCTGCCTATACGGCCCTGGCAAGTTTACAGGTCGCAGCAATAGATGAGTCATCCTCACAGTCCATTGCGAATGACCTGCGGAAACGGGACTATTGCAGCAAGCCATTCCACGTCGCGGTAGCGTTCGGAGACAGCATTACTGCCGGGGGCACCGCGACCACCCGCAAATTAACCTGGGTTAGCCGATTGGAAGACTTGATCAACCAGGCGCAGACTACCCCGGTCCAGATGATCAATAGCGGGATAGGGAGCAATGAGATTTCTCCCCGGAGTGTTTACTACGAGCAATTGGGCAAGGTAAGTGCGATGGAGCGCTACCAGAAACACGTGGTCGATCACCATCCCGATCTGGTGCTTATCTCTTATGGTGTGAACGACGCGATGTCGGGAACCCCAGTGGAGGTGTTCCTTGAGGATCTGCGCTCGGTAGCGACGAGTATAAGAGAGAAGACGCACGCCCTGGTGGTGATACTGGCCGCATATCTGGTAAGAGACTTCCATCGATACCCGCCGACTGTTCACGGAAGCGTAGCTTCCCTCATGGCTTATAACTGCGCGATGAAGCGGATGGCTGAAGAGTGCGACATGTTGTTCGCCGATGTCTTCGGCGCCTATGGCATGGCTCCCTGGGCGCTCGATGAAGACGGAGTACATCCGAACAATCTAGGACACACACTGGTCGCGAACCGGGTTTTCGAGGTACTCGCGCAGAATTGCAGCTGTCTATCCCAGAAGGCCATGGAACTCAGAAAGACGTTCAAACCGTGGCGGGATGAATCTGCGCTGCGCAAGGCGTACTAAATCAGGTTGACACTCAGAGATCTATGAAGAGGACGGGATGAAACTGGAGCGAAGGAGCTTCATCAAGTTAGCGGGTCTGCTTGCTGTTCCTGCCCTGCCGGCGGTGGGCTTCAGTGGAAGCTCCACGACGGATGCGGCTTTTACGGATGATGCGACACTGCTGGATATCGGCTTGAAGAAACAGCTGTTCTTCGACGACCTGCTGATTGAATCGGTGCAGGACGTAAACCGGGAGTTTCATCAACCAAAAAAATGCGACGAAAATCCTCTGATCGTCAAAGACAAGCCATGGGAACATGTGCTCTTGATTCGGACCTCCTCCTACTGTGTGCTCCGCGACCCGAAAGACAAGCTGTTCAAGGCTTGGTACAGCGATGAGGGTTGGACGAACGAGCTCGTCCGTAGCAGTGTAACGTGGCCCATGTATCGGGAACATTATGCGTATTCCGAAGATGGAATCAAGTGGGTCAAGCCGCCCCTTGGCATATATCGAGAGGATGGGCAAGACACCAATATTTTCAGAGGTGACCTGAAGACCGGCAGCGCCGAAGTATTCGGCATGATCATCGATCCCTTTGAGTCGGATGAAGCCAAACGATATAAAAGCATCTACCTCCAGGCGCCCGTGGACAAGAATGGGCAAGGCCACTCTGAAGGCGCGCGATTTGTGATTTCCCATTCGGCCGATGGGATCCATTGGAAGGACTATGACAAATATGCTTCCTTTGGAAACCATCTGGGTGACGTGTTGATCTTGAACTACGACTTGGACAGTGAGATGTATCTTCTCAATGCCCGTCACTTTCTCATGGACGGGCCTCCTCCGAACCCTCGGATTCCATTAACCAAGAGTTTCATTCCACCCTACTATCCGGGCAATTTTGCTTTGGAGAACCGGCGACGGATCTTCCAGTGCGAAAGCAAAGATCTCATTCACTGGAGTGAGCCCCGGCTGATCCTTGCACCCGATGGTGAGGACAATCTGGACGAGAGCCTCTATGGCATGGTGCAATACCGGGTCGGGGATACATGGATAGGATTTGTGAATGTGTTGCACGGGGTACCCGATACCATGGATGTCCAACTAGCCTACAGCTTAGATGGAAAGCGTTGGAGGCGGATTCGCAAACCATGGTTTACGGTTGGGCCGGCCGGAAGCTGGGATCAGTTCATGGTTGAGATCGCGACGCAACCGATCGAAGTAGGCGACGAATTGTGGTTTTACTACGGCGGTAATGGATACGGCCACCACGATTGGTATTCCGAGTGGTTTCGAGAGGGCCTGAATATTGCGGAGAAGGATGTCAACAAGGTGGGATTCTTCCTGGGCATGGCAAAGCTTCGCATGGATGGGTTCTGTTCTCTGAACGCCGGTACTGTGCGCGAGGGCATCTTTGCCACGCGACAGTTGCTGTCTGCCGGAAAGGGTGTTCTGATTAACGCCGAGTGCGGCCCTGACGGTTACATCGATGTCGAGGTCTTGAACCAGGCAGATGAAGTTATGCCGGGTTGCAGCCGCAAGGCCTTCGACCGCTTCACCGGAAATGCCATCAGGCACCAGCTTTCCTGGCAATCACGCACAACCATTCCGCTCCAGTCGGTCCCATCCTTTCACGGAGATACGAGTACCCCGAGCGTCAGCTTCCGGCGATTGGTGTTCTATATGCGCAACGCCAAGATCTATTCAATGCAATTCTCAGACTGAGAGCGTCTCAGCCTGAGGCGACGAGACTGAATCATTTACAAAAGACTCTAACTGCCGTAAGGAGGCGCGAAGTGAACCTGGGACGGAGAAGTTTTCTTCAATCAGCCGCAATGTTAATCGCCCATTCCAGACTGCATGCGATGGGGTTCGACAGCAGCTGCACGGACGATGCTGCCTTAATGAGTGTGGGCCTGCAGAAGCAATTGTTCTTCGATGATCTGCTGATTGAATCGGTGCAGGATATCACCCGGGAGTTTCATCAGGCGCGAAAGGACGACGCGAATCCTCTGATCGTCAAAGATAAGCCCTGGGAGCATGTGGTGCAATTCCGGAGCAGCGGGTACACGATACTACGCGATCCGAAAGATAAACTCTTCAAGGCGTGGTATACCGACGAGGGGTTCACGAATGAAAATGTTCGACGCGGTGTAACATGGCCGCCCTACCGGAGCCTATATGCGTATTCGGAAGACGGAATTCACTGGGTTAAGCCTAAACTCGGCATTTATCCTGAGAATGGAGAGGACACGAATATTTACTCCACCGGCTTCGACGAGTGCACGGTGCTTCTCGATCCGTCCGACCCCGATGGATCGAAACGCTTCAAGCGCATCGGTTTTTGGGCCCCGCCCAACGTGGAAGCCTTCAACGAGCACGGGGTTCCCCTGGCGAGAATCGAAGCGACCTACTCGGCGGATGGCGTGCATTGGAAGAAATACGACGAAGACCCTACTTTCGGCAAGTTCGGACCTAATCTCGGTGATTCAACGATCTTGAGTTACGACCCGGATACCCGATCATACATTCTCACGACTCGTCATCCCTTCATGGGGACCGTGGCCCAGAACACCCGTTTACCAAAGACCAAAAGTTTCTTGCGGCCTTACTATCCCGGGAACTTTTCAAAGATGGAGAAGCGACGCGTATACCAGAGTGTGAGCAACGACTTTATTCGCTGGAGCGAGCCCCAGCTGATACTCAACCTGGATGAGTATGACAACCTCGACGATTACTTGTACGCAATGAATCAATATCAGATTGGAGGCACCCGGATTGGCTTTTTGAATATTCTGCACTCGGTGCCTGACGTGATGGATGTGCAGTTGGCTTATAGCCGGGACGGTAGATGTTGGAAACGAACCCACAAGCCGTGGTTGACGACCGGCCCAGCCGGAAGCTGGGATCAGGTCATGATTGAGATTACCAACGATCCTGTGGAAGTAGGTGACGAATTGTGGTTGTATTACGGCGCCAGCGGGTTTGGCCACCACGATTGGTATATCAACGGATTCCTGGAGGGACTGAATGTCCCCGAGGTTAAGGATGTCAGCAAAGTGGGCTTTTTCCTGGGTCTGGCGAAGCTGCGTCTGGACGGCTTTTGTTCTCTGAACGCGGGTCCGGTGAGGGAGGGTATTCTCATTACCCGCCCTCTTGCTTCTCCTGGATCGGAGATCGTAATGAATGCCGAATGCGGGGAGGGCGGCTCCATCGATGTAGAGGTCTATGACCAAGCTGACGTAGTCTTGCCGGGATACAGCCGTAAGGACTTCGATCACTTCACAGGCAACGCAGTTCGTCAGCGGCTTTCGTGGCAGTCCCGGACGAAAGTACCCGTCCAGCCCTTCCGGAGGTTGGTGTTCTATATGCGCAACGCGAAGCTGTATTCTCTGAGCTTCTCAGGCTGAGATTGCCGTTCCGCAACCGGTTAGCTCTCGACCAATTCGATGACGAATCGCAGCACCGACTTATCGTGCTCAGTAAGAGGAGGAAGAACGGAGAAGCGTGCTCGGAACGACCAGGAAATCGGGCTCGTGCACCACACGTAAAGCATCGGCGAAGCTGTCGGAGGAGGGGGGCGGCCGGATGGCCCCTCCTGTCAGAGCAATACGCCTGCGCCGCATTGATAACAATTAGCCCCGGTAAACGGAGCACCGGGAAGAAATGGGACACAAACTGTCAAATCTAGAGGGTGTTGTGATGAACAATGTGCAGGCCGAAGTCAACTCTTTTCTCTCATCGCCGATCCAACAGATGTTTATCGGTGGCCGCTGGTTAAATTCTTCGAGCGGAAAAACCTTCGAAGTCCGTAACCCAGGCGATGGCAAGGTGATCGCAAAGGTGGCGGCGGGCGACGCGGCCGACGTCGAGCTCGCGGTGAATGCGGCACGAGCAGCCTTTGGCAAGAGCGGCTGGGCCACCATGCCCGCAAATGACCGTGCGGTGATTCTCCACCGGTTGGCGGATCTAATCGACAAACATCTCGCCATCATTGCTCAGATCGAATCAATAGATGTGGGCAAGCCGGTGGCCCAGGCTACCGCGTTCGATGTACCGCACGCGGCGCAGACCTTGCGTTACTATGCAGACCTGTCCATCTACACGCGCCGTCGCGATCCGATCGCGGTCTCAGGATTTGAGGCACACACGGTGCGTGTCCCCTATGGGGTGTGCGCGTTCATCATCCCCTGGAATTTCCCATTCTTATTGTTGCTTTGGGGAATCGCACCCTCCCTCGCTGCGGGAAATACGGTAGTAGTCAAGCCTGCGGAGGACACATCGCTCTCGACATTGTATTTCTGCAAGCTCGCTCAGGAAGCGGGAGTACCAAACGGCGTCATCAACGTGGTGACGGGCTTCGGCGAAACAGCGGGCGCTGCGTTAGTGAAACATACCGGCATCAATCGAATGACGTTCACCGGTTCGCCGGAGATTGGACGGTTCGTCGCGGAGTCGTGCGGCCGAAACCTTGTGCCGGTCAAGCTTGAGCTTGGGGGTAAAGGCGCAGCGGTGTTGTTCGATGATGTAGATGTGGATCAGGCTGCGGAGTCATTGGTGAGCGCGGTTACTCTGAATGCCGGCCAAGTGTGTTGTACGGCGACGCGATGGATTGTGCAAGATAAGATCTGGGACCGCTTTGTCAGCAAAGCTTGTTCAACGATGCAATCCATGGCCATTGGTTATGGCGGGAATTCAGAGACAACCATGGGACCCGTAGTGAGCGCAAAGCAACAGACGAGAGTTTTGACCTATCTTGAGAAGGGCTCGAGCGAGGGGGCAAAGTTTTTGTTGGAAGGAGGCAAGGCGTCGGTCAAAGGCTATGAAAGCGGTTTCTATGTGAAGCCGGCGCTGCTCACTGGTGCACCGGAAAATGTGTGTGCTCGGGAAGAGATCTTTGGGCCAGTTGCATATGTGATGCGCTTCAAAGAAGAGGGCGAGGCAATCGATCTAGTGAATCGCTCGCGCTACGGGTTAGCGAATAGCGTCTGGAGTCGCGATCTCGGCCGGGCAACCCGGGTCGCGGAAGCCATGGTCGCGGGCAATAGCTGGATCAACGGGCACAACCTCTTCTCGCATGGTATTCCTTACGGTGGCTGCAATCTGAGTGGGTTTGGAGGCGGTGTACTGGGTCCCGACACCCTGTTGGATTACCTTCGTCCACAATCCATAGTCAGGCCCTTGAGCTAAAAGCGATACGGCTTCCAACTCCGCTGACCACGTGACCGAACGCCTTGCGTTCGATCACATCAGGTCAAAGGACGACGGCGACAGACAAACGCGGACGGTGCAATCAAAGTCAGTGACTCGCCTATTTGTGAGAATGATCACCGACGGCAACGTTAGGTGTGAGGGATGGTACCGGGGGCAAGTGGAATTGAACTACCGATGGGATGAATTCGTCGTCATTCTCGAGGGCCAAGCAGTTCTCTCGTCCACAGAGGGAAAGCCGATCCCATCGCGTGTGGGGATTTCACCAGTTTCTGGTGGGTCTAGAGGTGGGGTGGCGTGCGCCCAAGAAATGAAAGAGACGTTCGTGTCGCGTTACGGCCTGAAGCGTCAAGCCTTGATTCGGTCCTGAGCCGCGATCGATCGAAAAATGTTCTCAACGAAATAGCTAAAAGGGAGTTTAAGTCATGATTTCAACGCTCGAAAAAAGCGAATTCCGAGGGGTTATTCCGCCGCTCCTATCGACATTCGACGACCGTGAGGATATTGATCTTGAGAGGTTCTCCTGCGAGCTTCACTATATGCGTAATGTGGGGATTAAAGTGGCAGTCGTCGGTGGAAGTACCGGCGAAGGTGACACATTAAAGCCTGAAGAGGTCGCCTCTCTGGTGGAGTCGGCTGCGAGCCAGAAGCTGCGCGCGATCGCTGGCATCATTACCACGACAACGCGCGATGCGATCCATCGCGGTGTGCTTGCGCGAGACGCTGGTGCCTGCGCCATCATGCTTGCGCCGCCGATCTACTTCATGGCCTCCGACGAAGCCCTCGATAATTACCTGAGAGATGTTGCAAGCGGGACAGGACTTCCCATTGTGTTCTACAACGGATTTGCTTCCAAGCCCGCCTTGCTCAGAAGGCTAGCTGCCATTCCCGGTGTCATCGCGATCAAGGAGCCGTCTGTAGAGTCCGTAGCCGAACTGGTCCAAACAATTGGCGCCGGGGTCCCGATCGCGATAGGATCCGACACTGCCAATCTTGCGGGTCTCGCGCTCGGGGCCCATGCGGTGATTTCCGGCATCAACACGGTGATACCCAAGGAGTGCCTGGAGATCTATTTGGCTTGCGAGCGCGGCGATTATGTTACTGCTCGCAAGATTTTGGACCGAACGGCACAGCTGCACCGCCTGCTGGCGGTTCTTATGAACTTTCCTTCGCGCGTTAAGTATGCGGTGAACCTTCAGGGGCGGGACGTCGGCTACGCTCGGCGGCCAAACGCGCCGCTGAGCCACGAAGACCAGGTTGCGATTCGTAATGAGCTGGATAAAATAGGCCTATTACGACTGCCAATCGCCTGATTTTAAAGTGCTGCGGAACCGGCGGCTTAGTTAACTCAGAGATGTTATAGGTCGAAACCCATTAAAGATTCCTTCCTTTTGCCTGTCGGATCAAATCCAGGGAATCGGGCCGCAATTGACGGATTGAGTTACAAGGAAAATCAAGCGAGGCGAGTGGTCCATGATTAGCCAATCCAAGTGGCAAACCCTACGCTGTAATCTGATTCAGCTGTTTACCTTCCAGAACCGCGGCCAGGTTCTCGCCTGCGATATGCATGAGGCGAGCGCCGGCTTCTCTAGTAGCCCACGTGATATGGGGAGTAAGAATTCAATTCTTCGCGCACAACAGTGGGTTGTCGTGGGGTGGGGGCTCCATTGAGAGAATGCCGTGGCAGATAAGAATCGTAATCCAGTTTCCGACGTCCGCAAGTTTCCACGAAGGGAATTCGTCAAAATTGGCGGCATTGCTTCCGCCGTTGCTCCCGTTGGCAAGGGTCTGACGAGGGCTGCTGCCCGGGACTCAGATGTGATCGTGATCGGTGCGGGCGCCAGCGGTTGCAACACAGCGTGGCACCTCCGCCAAAGCAATCGTTCCGTTCTGGTTCTGGAGGCCGGACCAGCAGCCGCTAGCGAGGCCTCACACGCGGCGGCCGGCTTCGTCGCACACTGGTCCGGCCTGCAGAACAAGGGTTGGGGCCGCACCGAGTGGCAGTTGGAAGATTACGGCATCCAGTTTTACACTGACCTAGCCCGGCAGTGCGGACGTGACATCGGCTTCGCACGTTGCGGAATCGCGTTTATCTACACCAAGCCGGAAAACTGGAAACTAGCACAACTCAATATTCAGCAGGCCCGCGAGTTGGGTACCAACATCGAAGTCCTCACTGAGACTCGCGCGCGAAAAATCCTACCCGAGATTCGCTTCGACACGGTCGCGGGTATCCTATTCGACCCGGACTCGATTCGGGTGCGGGCCGCGGATGCTATCCCGTGCTTGGCCGAGCAGTCAGCCAAGTATGGCGCACGCTTTGAATACAGCACGCCCGCCCGAGCATTCTTGCGCGATGGCGATCGCATCGTCGGAGTCCGCACAGATCACGGCGATCTGTACGCGCCTTCGGTCGTCGTCGCGGCCGGAGCATGGTCCCGTCCCCTGCTGGGGAAAGCCGGAGCTGACTGTCCAACAACTCCTGTGGCCGAGATCCGCTACACGACGCGCCCACTGCCCGGAGTACGCCCCAACATGCCAACGCTGATGTTCGACGAGGGTTTCTACATCCGCGAAGAGCAGGGAGGGCTGCTGATCGGGGGCGGCGATTCACCTGAAGAAAAGGATCGCCAGATCGACCCCGACAATCCGCCCACTGCCGGCCGCCTCCCGCACGGCGAGGTCTACCGCATCCGCAAGCACCTCCATGTTATTGAGGGCGTAATGCCGATCGTCGAACATGCCGAAATCGACCAGATCGCCGGTGGTATCCCCACGTATACGTCGGATAAGAGATTCGTCGCCGACGCCGTCCCGAACCATCCCGGTCTCTACGTGCTGTCAGGCTGTCAGGAAGCCGGGATAACCCATGGGCCCGGCCTCGGGCGAATGATCGCTGAACTGATCACGACTGGCAAAACTACCTGGGACCAAAGCCGCTACCGGCTAACTCGGTTTGCGTCTGAGGCCTGAGACGTGAGGTCAATATCTGCACCGAAGCCCTAGTCGTTAGCCAATCCAAACGGTAATCCCTACGCTGTAATCAGATTCAAATGTTTACCCTCCAAAAACGCGGCCAGGTTCTCGCTTGCGATATCCATGAGGCGAGCGCGGGCTTCTCTCGTAGCCCACGCGATATGGGGAGTAAGAATGCAATTTTTCGCGGACAGCAACGGGTTGTCGTGGGGCGGGGGTTCCATTGAGAGGACGTCTAGCGCAGCTCCGGCCAACCGGTTCGAATTCAATGCGTCTGCTAAATCTTGATCTATAATCAGTTGTCCGCGCGAAGTATTGATCAGGAAAGCACTGGGTTTCATGAGGGCTAACTGCTCAGAGGCGATCATACCCTTGGTTTCAGCGGTGAGGGGACAGTGCAAACTAACAACATCTGAGTTGCTAAGGAGTTCCTGGAGACTAACAATATCGATCTGGGCGGAACCTGACATATTGGGGTCCCCGTGGTTGGCAACCATCACACGCATCCCAAAGGCATCGGCAATCTTAGCCACTTGGCGGCCAATCCGGCCAAACCCGACTAAGCCCAACTGTTTTCCAGCAAGCTCAACGAGCGGCGTCAGCCAGAAAGACCAGTCCAGGCTTCGGTTCCACGCCCCCGCTCGGACAGCGCCATTATGATTACCGACGTTGTGGCAGAGTTCCAACAACAGAGCAAACGTGAGTTGTGCTACAGAAGACGTTCCATAACAGGGAACGTTCGTCACCGTAATGCCAAGTTGCATCGCTGCCCGCACATCAACAATGTTATAACCAGTCGCTAGTACCCCTATGTACTTCAGGCGGGGTAGTTGGCGAAGTGTCTCACCGCTAAGCGGTGTCTTGTTCGTTAGAACGATATCGACGGAAGCCGCACGTTCGAGGACCTGGTTCGCAGATGTTCTCTCGTAAACAGTGATATCCGCAAGCCGGGCGACGGCCTCCCATGAAAGATCACCCGGATTTAGTGCATAGCCGTCCAGGACCGCAAGCTTCATCGAAGTGTCCCACCTAACAGTTTTTTATATTATGGATCAAGGGCTGAACTCTCAGGATACCAATAACCGGACGCAAACTGCCAGAAGGAGTTTGGTTTGCGTTCATCGAATCTACGATACTTTGCCCACACCCTAGAACAGGACTTAGTCAATCTGCAAAAGCAGCATCAGGAACTATCAGCATTCCAAATAGGGTGAATATTAGTAGGTTCATGAAATAGCCAGAACTCGTAATTTTTATCATAAAGAGCAACTTAAAGCAAAATAGACGGTCCTATGGGGAAGTTTTGCAAAGCTAGACCGCTTGAGGGCGAGCACGGAGAATTTAACCGCGACGCGAAGCCATTCTGGCCTAGCCCCTGCCAGGTCCTCCGCGCCAAATGAAGGGCGAGGACACATGACTTCGGAATCACGATCGAGATGAGAGGAGCAGCAAAACCCAGTCGCTGTCGCCTGCGAAGTTTTTGCCACCTGGCGTAAAGCTCGCCAGACCATTCTTCCCGGTGAAAGATTTCGGGATCGAATGGATCGCCCCGTTCGTTGGATCGAGCCATTCGATTTTCAGATCGCGCCCCAGCTTCGTTAGGTCCAACGTCACGGTGCGCGCAGATGGCATGTAGACGACCGCGAAACTGCCTTCCGATGTCGCGGCCGCAACGGCCATTTCGGTTCCTCTTTCATAGCCGCTAGTCAAAACCTGATGGTCGAAATCTGGCTTCAAGTCGTACCACCGACGCGAACAGAAGACGCTTTGGAAGTATTTCATCTGGTTCGCACCAGGCCAGTCGATCCAACTCTGCCAACCCTGGTTAAACGTCCATGCTTTTGATCCATATATATTGCCGAAAGCCCCAGACAACACTCCCCAGTAGGCTTGACGGCGCACCCGCAATGGAGTGCCGCCGCGCTTATCATTACTTTCCCCCTCATAGCCGCTCTCCCCAAGGAAAACCGGTTTGGTGGGTGCGCGCTTGTAGTCTTCAGCGAGGATAAGATAGGTGTCGCGGTATCCGTACGCCATATTGACGTCGAGCCAGGGTTCTGCCTGGAAGAACACACCGCTGGATTTCGCCCCGGCATGATAACTCTTCAACTGATCCGGCGCGGTCTCTTCCAGGCCGCGAGCCATGGCCAACACTTCCGGCCTCACATCCCCCGGGTCACGGTCTCCTCCGAGCAGCCAGAGAATGTTTTTGAATTTTCCGAAATGCCGGCCCAGATAGCGTCCGTACCGATAGCACTTCTGGGGACCGTTTGTCTTGTATTGCGCGTGCCACATTCCATCGTGGGCGTTCACTTGAGGTTTATTCAGAGTCGCCCAACCCAGATCGGCGGCGGATAAGAAAACCAGCATGCCCTTCCTCCCCGCTAGTTCTATCAGCCAACCCAAACGGTCGAAATACGCATCATTCGGAGTTGCAAAATCACCTGGCTTCAAAAAGGGCGGGTTTCCTTCACGATCTTTCTCAGCCACATGGTCGCTCCATTCTGAATAAGGAATTGCGTCGACCGTGATGGCGTTGAAGCCTTGCTGACAGCGCTTCTCAAGGTACATTTCGGTCTCATCCCGAGTCAATTGCCAATCGATTTCCCAGGCGCTGTCACCGTTGAGGAAGAAGGGTGTTGCCGATTTGTCCACCAGGTAGCGTTTGTTCTCGCTCACGCTGAGGGGAAATCGGGTTCCGCTCTGGCAAACGCTATGTGCGGTCTTGGCGCCACTCCCGAACAGCAGGGTGGTTAAAAGCAGAACACTGAGATAAGTTTTCTTTTCATGGATTGATGCTAAGTAGAGATCTGTCACATTCCAGCTCCGGGAATCATTTCAACGGCAGGCTCAGACCCTTCCAGCGCGGGATACGTCGCAGCCGCAGGAATGTTGCTCGAACAAATGGCGTTCTTGAGTTACGGGAGCATCTTGTTTAGACACGCGTCGTATCCCGAGCTTCGTGCTCACCCATCATCGCGAGATAGCTGGAGCGGAAAGTCGCCACTCCTGCTTCTTGCTCCGAGCTGTTGGGGCCAGGAGCAAACCGTCGCGAGCGGATTCCTTTTTGTGTCATCTCGCAAAGGCCCCAGTCTTGGCGATTCGTGTTGTCCCATACCGCCGTAACTGGCTCGACATCGTAATCCAGCCCCTGCGTAGCATCCGCTGTAGTTATCCATTGGCACCGAACTCGAGTTTTGACCGGAGAAATGGGTTGGAAGTCGTGGATTACTCCATAGTCTCCAAATAGAATCGCACTGCTTGTCGGTCGAAAGGTCAACGCCACCGCAAAGGGCAAGTCGTCTTCGCTCAGCTTTCCCATCAATTTCCGGCAAACAGTTTCTCCGGTCATGGTGCTGGATTTCACCCCGGGCTTCAGCATGAATTCGCCGAAGTCTACGAGCGGGTGAGGCGTCTCGAGTACTCCACCGGGATTTCGCTTCAAGTCAAACGTACGGCAGAACTCCGGATGGGCGCCAGGGCAGTGATAGCACTCCATAAAGTTGTCGAGAAGAATTTTCCAGTTCGCGGCCACCTCATAGGTCATGGAGTGGACAATACGACAGTGCAGCAAGTCAAACGGTTCGAAACCGGAGTCGGCGGTTCGCAGGATTTCGTCGACCGGTTCTGGCGTTTCCTGTGACAAATTGATGAACACCATGCCGTGCCAACACTGCACATGAACCTGCAGCAAAGAGTAGTTCGCGCAAGCGAAACTTCCTGGCATCGCAGGCGCGCCCAGCAAACGGCCATCCAGGGCGTAGGTCCAACGGTGATACGGGCACACAAACCGGCTGGCGTGCCCGCTCGCCTCCAGACAGAGCAGGGAGCCCCGGTGGCGACACACATTGAAGAGGGCGTTTATCCTGTCGCCGTCGCGCACCACAATAATGCTCTCGTCGCCTACCTCTCGCAGAAGAAAGTCGCCCGTGCGTGGAATCTCACTTACATGTCCCGCGTACAACCATTGGCGGAAGAAAAGCCGGTCCATCTCATGTTCTAACCACTCGGGAGAGAAGTAGTAATCACGAGGGAAAATTCTAAATTCGGCCGGCATATTGAGCGACGATAACGAATTCAGCATCGCGGGTGTCCTCCGCGGCCTTTTGATTTCAGGGAATCCAAGAAAAGATTATCGGGTACAGTAAGACATCTTTTGTCATTGTGTGTCAACGTTCTTTCGTAGAAAGACTTAATTTCGCACTAAACTGCTGGATAACCTTCGCGTGGTTTCGTTGGCTCTGGCCTTGGCCGCCGGTTTGCATTAAGCTACGAACCGGCGCCCGCAACTCTAGAAAGTACAAGAATTGAAAATGTGGAAGGTATCAACTGTGCGGAGGTAGAGTACTCAACATGCGACTCAAGAATAAAGTCACAATCGTTACTGGAGCCGGGGGGCCGGCATCGGTAGGGGAATCGCCGAGCGTTTTGGTCAGGAGGCTGCTATCGTCGTGATCGCCGAGATCAACCCGATCGTCGGCGAGTCTGCTGCACAATGCATCCGCGATTCAGGCGGCCAGGCAATCTTCGTCCAAACTGATGTATCCGATGAAGCCCAGGTGCAATCCATGGTGACAACAACCTTAGACCACTATGGCCACATCGATGTTTTATGCAACAATGCCGGGATTTTGTTGTTCGAGCAAGAAGCGCGTGCCCACGAATTGACAAATGAAACCTGGGATCGCACAATGGCCGTCAATTTGCGTGGCTATTGGCTTTGCTCCAAGTACGTGATTCCGTCAATGCTAAGAAACAACGGCGGCGTGATCATTCACGTCGCCTCTCCTACAGGAATATTCGGGTTTACGCGGCTAACCGCCTATAGTGCGAGCAAGGGCGGAGTGATCGGCCTGACACGGTCGATGGCGGTTGACTACGCCCCCGACCATATCCGGGTGAACGCAATTATTCCCGGGACGATTGACACTCCGATGAACGCTCGCGAGTTTTCTGATCCGGGCGCTCGCAAGTATTGGGCCGACGCAACACCGGCGAAAAGGCTCGGTGAGCCCAGGGACCTTGGCGGTATAGCCGTATTCCTGGCTTCTGACGACTCCGATTACTGCGTCGGAGGGATATTTACAGTCGATGGCGGAATCACTGCGATCTAGGAGCGGGTTCGCAATGGGTGTAGATCGAACCCGGAGTTCCTGCGGAGCTTGGTGGTGCTTAACGCATATGGTCCCGGCTGGGCGGGACCACTCCTCGCGAGATTTATGAGACCACAGTGATTGCGAAGCCGCTTCTAGATCGCAGTAATACCGTACAGCGACTCATGACCGGCCCGGCGCAGGCAGTTTTCTTGACGCGTCGTCGAGCACCAACACCCAGTCTCCCTCCGCCGGAGGGGTGAATTGGTGTTTCGCGTTGGTTGCAAATTTCCCCGCCGCCTCCGATTTTCCCGTGCGTGGGTTGAACCACCAGCCTTGCGCCGAGCTTCCAGCTACCTTGCTCATATCGACGGTGAAAGCCCGCTTCGTCGGCAGATATGCCATGATTGTGCCCCCGTCAGCCGTCCGCGCAGCCGCCAGATAGTCCAGGCCGTTGAACTCCCCTAAGCCATCCACAACGACTTCATGTTTTTGGTCCGGGATCAATTCAGACCAGGGACGCGAAGTGAACAGAGTCTTGAGCCGAGCCATGTCTTGCGAGCCTACGGCGTCCATTGCCGCTTGCCAGCCTGGATCGAAGAGCCAGACCGGTCGATTTCCCATAAACTGCCCCGTTGCGCCGCACAGGATCGCCCAATAGGCCTGGCGGCGAATCTGTACTTCTGAGGCGTTGTGTTCGCCTTCGTAGCTCGTCTCGATCAGAAAGAACGGCATGGTCGGAGTGCGGTTGTAATCGGCAAGAAGCTTGCCGTGCACGATCGAATAGGTGTAGGTAGTGTTCAGATCCAACCAACCGTCGTTCTTGTATTGATCCACCGCGGAATTCTCCGGGTGGCAATGCGCCGTGAACAAGTGCCGCGTGTCAACTTCTTTTATGCCCTCAGCGACGGCATCCACATCTTCCCGGGCAGTTTCCGGGTTTCGGTCGCCGCCCATTACCCAGACGATATTGTCAAAATTGCGGTACCGGTTGCCAACATACCGCCCCCAGTTTCGGCACTTTGCCGGACCGTTGGCGAGCGCCTCTTTGACCCAACCTTCGTTGGTTCCGATGTAGCCAAGGTAAATCGGTGCCAGAAAAACCTGGATCCCCTTTTCCCCCGCCTTGCGGATCACCCAATCGGCGTGTTCGAAATACTTCTCGTTCGGCGTCGAGAAGTCTCCCGGGGTCGTAAAGGGTCCTTCACCATAACGGTCGACCGGTCCGTGAAACTGATGCTCAATGAGATTCACGATGATGGAGTTGAATCCCTTCTGCCGGCGATTCTCCAGGTACTGCTCCTCTTCTTCCCGCGTGAGGCCCGGAATGATGGACCACGGAGCATCGCCTACGAGCAAAAATGGCGCCCCCGCTTGATCGACCACATGGCGATGGTCCGGGCTTATGCGGATGGGGTAAGGGCTGTTGGCCGTGCTGGTAGGGGAAGGGCCGGCACATAGCGGCAAAAAGGCAAAAGCCGCGACTCCGAATAGGACAGACCTGCGGGTTCGGAACATAAGATCGAGTTCACCATCGCTTTCTCATATCAATAGGAGCACTTGGAAACCGCAGCTTGAGCGCGCACGGGATCGCCCGATTCGCGTAGAAAATTCGCCGCTCGGCCAAAGTTCCCGGTTGTGTGATCAGGTTCTGCACGCAATTTTCGTGCATGAAATGTGTCGGTTCGGAACTGCCATCGCTTGCCGGTCCCCGCGGGAGGGAATTTGGCAGCTCCTTTCCCTAAGCAGTATTACGAGATACAGTTATTTATTTTCTTTTTGTTGTCAAGAGGTTTTTAGGTTGCGGATACTTGCAAGTGCTACGGTAAGATGGTTTTCCCATCCACGGAGAGGAAAGGGTCCGGGGGGTACATGTTCAAGACGGTCGAGCGGAACCTCAGCCTGACGGACAGGACAGAACGGCAAATTGAGCAGCTGATCGCCGATCAGAAGCTTCGGTTTGGCGAGCGGCTGCCGCCGCAACAGGCATTAGCCAAGCGTCTTGGGGTCAGCCGCACGGTCATCCGCGAAGCGGTACGATTCCTTATGGCGAAAGGGCTTCTCGAAGCGCGCAAGGGATCTGGCATCTATGTGCGGCGCGCGGAGCCCCGTCTTCCCGCCCAGCCCAAAGAGGACGATGGACCATTGGAAGACAAGCTAAAGACAGAATCGACAGCGAGCCGGCCACGGACCGGAACCGGGAATTTGCTACCTGAGGAACGCAGAAGGCGGATCCTCGATATGCTCCACCAGAACGAGCGCATCACCGTTTCCGATCTCTTGCAGCGATTTGGCGTCTCCCGCGTAACTGCTAGAGCTGACCTGGATTATCTCGCTGGACAAGGGGCACTCGTCCGTTCCCACGGGGGAGCGCTCAAGAACATGGACCCGCGCAGCGATTACCCCCTGCAACTCAAGCAGACGCTGCACCACGCCGAAAAGGTCCGCATCGCCGCCGCCGCCGTGAAGCTGCTCAACGATGGCGACACAATCGCTTTTGACTCCGGCACCACCACGTGCGAAATCGCCAAACAAATCACGCGTCTGAATTTGAGCTCCCTCACCGTCATCACCAACGCTTTGAACATCGCCAACGAACTGAGCGGTCTGCCGTGGGTATCGCTGATCATGACGGGTGGAATCCTCCGCCACAAATCAGGCTCTTTTAATGGCCCGCATGCTCTTGAAACCTTACGCGACCTCAACGTGGACCACCTGTTCCTGGGCGCGGACGCTTTCGATGTCGAGGCCGGTTTGACTACGCCGGACATTCTCGGGGCCCAGGTCGCCCTGCGCATGATCGAACTGGCGCAGCAAGTAACCGTCGTTGTCGATGCCAGCAAGTTCGGACGCCACAGCCTGACCCTCAGCGGCAAAACCGAAGACATCGATCGGGTGATCACCGATTCCAGGGTAAGTGCCGTCCACGTCGATCTCCTTCGCCAGCGAAACGTGGAAGTCATTATCGTTTAGGCGTTTCACCGTCCATTGCGTGCAAGCATCGAAAAAATTACGCATTCCCTCCGGGAAGTGATTTGTTTTTATTGACCATTGCCTTTCCTTTACATCCTTTTTGTTGACTTTCCTGTTTCTCTCTTCTAAAGTAGCCGCGAAACCTCTACACGGGATCACGCACGAATTCAGCTACGCGCCGAGCTCCCTGGCTGGCCTGCTGGATGAACAAGTCAAAGGAGGGTGAGACTGTGAGCAAAAGTTTAGGCATCTTCACCAGACATTTCCAAGGTTGGCCCCCCGTTGCATTCCTAACCGCTCTTGTACTCTCCCTGGTTTTGTTCTTCCCTGGCAGTCGATTGAATGCTCAGGTCGAAAACGGTATCAACGGCACCGTCATGGATTCAAGCGGGGCTGTCATTGTCGGCGCCCATATAACCGTTACCAATGTTGCTTCCGGCGCTCTCTACCGTGCCACAACCTCCTCCGCAGGCACCTTTACGGTGGTTGGGTTGCAACCGGGGGACCATACCGTGACCGTGGAGGCGCCCGAATTCAAGACCGTGGACACTGTCCTGACCGTCGAGGTTGCCAAGATGTCGACCGTGAGCTTTCATTTGCAGCCCGGAGCGACGTCCGAAACGGTGCAAGTAAAAGAAGCCGATATCTTGCTGAACACCACATCACCGGTGATAGGCACAACTCTGGAACCTGAGTTGGTCCGGACTGCTCCCATCGAAATCAACGGTTTGGCGCGGCAGATCGATTCGTTCATGTATCTTGCTCCCGGGGTATCGGGGAATGCCAACGCCCATAACATCAATGGCGGCGTCACTTACTTAAATGAAGTTCAATTCAATGGCGTTCCGGTCGCTTTTGTAGACTACGCCGGGAACCAGACCTATATCAATCCGCCCTATGAATCGGTCGACGAGTTTCGGGTTAACAGTTCGACCTTTGATGCGCGGTATGGGATCGGGCAGGGCGCCGTCACTTTCAACATGGCGTCCGGCACCAGCCAGCTTCACGGAGACGTCTTCGAAATATTGCGTAACCAATTTTTCGATTCCGATGGATTTTTCCCCGTTCGTTTCTCGGCCAACGGAAACCCGACGACCCCAATCAACCAGCAGAACAACTACGGCTTTACCGTGGGTGGGCCGGTGATTATTCCCAAGCTCTACAACGGAAAGAATCGCACA
>Ga0206939_10104_pt1 | contig 25083 bp, 15 predicted proteins | sample Alteio_BWOrgHeat_10_FD_152921 | JGI IMG/M metagenome (GOLD analysis project Ga0206939, IMG submission 152921) | Enriched cells from forest soil in Barre Woods Harvard Forest LTER site, Petersham, Massachusetts, United States -... | ecosystem: Environmental > Terrestrial > Soil > Temperate forest >... | reverse complement strand
TGGCGCCACGCGATGCACGCGCGCAGCACGCTTGCTTTCCGTATTCTCAACTGGGGTGCTCTTGCCCGGATCAGTCCGTACAGTGAAAGAGGCGAGCTCGTTTTTCTTCTGCTCCAGGATCTTGCCTGCGTATTGGGCAGCCTCATTCACGAGGAAACCCATCTTTGGCCGAGAGGGCTCGAAGTCCGGCATTATCTCGTAGTGTGCCAATTCCTCAGAAGTAGTTGGACCGATGGAAACGACGACAAGCGAACGCAATCCAGCACTCAGTTCATCGCGAAAACCCATCTCTTCGGCCACTTGAAACAGGTGGATCACTTGTACCGCGGTCATGAAGAGCACAACATCTACGTTACGGCTAGCGATGCTGTGCACTGCCTCTCGAAGAGGGCGCAGATCCTCCGGCAGTGCCCATTGATAAACAGGAACCTTGGTGACTTCAGCGCAGCGCTCCGTCAGCTCTGCCAGCAACTCGGGGTTAGACGCGCCATACTCCTGGACAGCTACTCTCATGGTTTGAAGAGAGTCGCCGAACTCCGCGTTGAGTGAGGTCATCAATTCGCGCCAGGTGGAAGGCTCTGCCGCGGTGGCCAGGACCGGCACCCGAAGATCGCGCAGGACCGCCACCGGCTTGGGGCCGCGGGCGGCGACTTTCACGGACCGCAGGGCAGAAAGAAATTGCTCGCGATCGTGTTTGGTCTGTACGATGTCAAGCAAAGCACGCACACCCACCCCGGTGAGGAAAATAACCAGGTCGACTTTCTTTGCCAGAAGGTCGTCAGCGAACGCCAGAGCCTGGCGGTTGGACTGCAGTGGAACCTCGCGCATGGCGGGCACAACAAAGGGCTCTCCACCGTAAGTGCGGATCAGCTTTGTCACCTCGACTGCGCGACGGGATTCAAGCGACAGCACTCGCAATCCGTCGAAGCTCGCGTGCGCCATGCAACCCTCCAGGCCCCGGCCAGAAAGAGACACTGCGGGTACCACCGTGGCCGGTGTACGAACGCCTTACTTCTATAGCATTGGATTGGCCGATTATTATGAGTCTAGCGACTTTTGCACATGGACTGCAAAGGCACCTGCAAAACGGAGCATTTTCTACATTTCAGAATCTTCTTGCAGCCACATAGTCTTGCCATTACTATGGAACCAATGCGCGCCCCTACCTCGCTGTAGGGCGTCTCGCAAGAGTGTCCACCCCGCTGTGGACGCTTACCAAACGATCCCAGAGTTCCACGCTCCACGAAGAGCCTTGAATGCATCGCGCGCAAGCGATGTCTGATTTGGCCCGGTAGTCTGCGCTTCCTGCGTCTCGATGCGGGTTCTTCAGGCTTCCGCGCCCGAGCGTTCTTCAGGGTGTGCAGCATGGAATCTCAATTGGCTTTCAATCCGACTCCGGCCTCCTCCTTCACCGCTGAACAGAAGGAATATCTTAAGGGTTTCTTCGACGGTCTGTCGCAGCGCGGCCTGGTTCCCTTTGCCGGGCATACGGCCTCCGGCCAGATCACCAATAACCCTGCCTCCGGAAGTCCGAACATGGCCGCGGAGGAGTTTTACTTCAACACTCCGGTCTCTGACCTATGTCGCGAAGAGCGATGGAAATTTGAAGAGAACCCGCTCGATATATGGGATAAGCTGCTTGCCCACGCCAACGAAGACAAGGCTCCGGCGCAGGACGATCTTTTCCGCTTTAAATTTCACGGACTATTTTACGTCGCTCCAGCGCAAGACTCTTTCATGGTCCGGCTGCGCCTCCCTGGAGCGATCCTCAGTGCGCACCAGATGCGCGGGTTAGCCAGACTCGCAACCGAGTATGGCCCCGGCCGAGCCGACCTTACCACCCGCGGCAACTTGCAAATCCGCTCCTTGCGGCCAAGAAATATCGTCCATGTCCTGAATGCAATCCAGGCTCTTGGCATGTCATCGCGGGGCTCTGGTGCCGACAACATCCGCAATATCACTGCCTCCCCCATCACCGGTATCGACCTTGCGGAACTTTATGACGTAGCGCCACTGGCTGCCGGCTTGGGTCATTACATCTTCAACTCACGCGATCTGTATGGGCTGCCGCGAAAGTTCAATATCGCCTTCGATAATGGTGGAGCAATCAGCGTGCTGGCCGATACCAACGATATTGGTTTCGTGGCCGTACGGGTTTCAGACGGCAAAAGCGTGCCGCATGGCATCTACTTTCGCGTTTTGCTCTGCGGTATCACGGGCCATAGGCAGTTCGCTACCGATTGTGGCCTGCTCCTTAGGCCAGACCAGACGGTGGCTGTCGCCGCCGCCATGGTGCGCGTTTTCCGCGAGCATGGGGATCGCACGGACCGAAAGAAGGCTCGGCTCAAACACCTGCTCGACCGTTGGGGTGTCGACAAGTTTCTCGCCGAAACGGAAAAGCGGTTGGCCTTTCCGCTGATTCGTTTCTTGGCTTCGGACTGCGAGCCGCGCCACAGAATCGACCGTGCCGGCCACATAGGCGTTCATGCTCAGACGCAGTCTGGCATGTACTACATCGGCATTTCGGTGCCAGTGGGCCACCTGCCGGTGGAGCAGATGCTGGCCCTTGCTGAGGTGGCAGACCGATACGGCAACGGAGAAATCCGCCTTACAGTGTGGCAGAATCTGGTTATTCCTCATATCACCGGCAAACATCTTGAGGCGGCCAAGGCAGATATTCTCGCCGCCGGTTTGAGCTTCGATGCTGGCACCGTGCTGAGCGGAACGGTTGCATGCACGGGCAGCCAGGGCTGCCGCTTTGCCGCCAGCGACACCAAGGCTCATGCGGTAATTCTGGCCAACCTGCTGGACAATGCATTCAAGATTCTTGAACCGGTGAACCTGCACGTAACCGGCTGCGCTAATTCCTGCGCTCAGCACTACGTTGGAGACATTGGCTTGATGGGGGTGAAGGTGGGCGGCGAAGAGGGTTACCAGGTGGTGCTGGGTGGCGGCTCGGATCAGGACCAAGGTCTGGCCCGCGAACTCTTTCCCGCAGTGAAATTCAGTGACTTGCCGCCTCGCATAAACAACCTGTTCAGCGCCTACACCCAGCGCACGATGGCCGGGGAAACCTTTCTTTCATTTACGCGCCGCCACGGGATCGAAGAACTCAAAGCATTCTGCCAACCAGAGGAGCATAGCTAGCATGCCTGGCCCTGTCTCTTATGTTCCATTTATACCGGATAACGCGCCGTTTACTGCGGAGCAGCGGGCATGGCTCAACGGATTTCTCGCCGGTCTCTACGCGCATGCCGAACCAACTGCGGCCGCAGAGCCGCCGCCAACGCTGAAGATTGCTGTACTGTATGCCTCTCAGTCAGGCACCGCGGAAGGCCTGGCGCGCAAGGTCGCCAAGGAACTTACGTCCAAGGGTCACGTAGCCACCTTTCTGCCGCTGGAGGGTTATACGCCCGCGTCCCTGGCCGCAGAGCGATATGCGCTGCTGATCGCCAGCACCTACGGCGAAGGCGATCCACCCGATGCCGTGCAACCCTTCTATAACCAACTCTGCATGGAGCACTTTCCGCGCTTCGAAAATCTTTCGTTTTCGGTGCTGGCGCTAGGCGACTCTAACTACGAGCACTTCTGCAAATTTGGCTGTGACCTGGACGAAAAGCTCGCATCGCTGGGGGCCTTCCGCATGTGTGAACGGGTCGATTGCGATGTAGATCTCGATGAGCCGTTCGCTCGATGGAAGAGCTTGCTCTTCGAGAGCATCGAGGAGATCGTCGCCACCCGTCCAGCGAAGCGTGCCTCCGCGAACGATGCGACTGTATCCGCGGATCGGCCAACTCTCAGCAAGCTTAAGCATGCGACGGAGAAAACAGTGGCACACACGCGCGACAACCCGTTCCTTGCCCCAATTGTCGAGAAGCGGCCACTCACGCATGGGATATCGAGCAAGCTCACGCTGCATATGGCTTTCTCCGTAGAGGGGTCGGCTGTCACCTATGAAGCAGGCGATGCCTGCGCCGTCATCCCGCAAAATGAGCCCAGCCTGGTGGAAGAGATTTTGCACAAGCTCAGGTTTAGTGGAGACGTGTTAGTGCAACTGCCCAAAGCAGGCACTGTGCCACTGCGAACGGCGTTGCTCGACCATCTACAGATCACCCGGCTCAGACGCAAGATGGTCCAGTCCTACGCGACCATCGGCCAGTGCCTTCCGCTGCTGGACCTACTCAAGCCGGAGCAGCAGTCGCATCTCGACGCCTACACTTGGGACCGTGGCCTGATCGACCTGCTGTACGAATTCCCTGAGGTGTTGCGCGACCCGGCGGACCTGGTGGCCATGTTGCCAAAGCTATCGCCGCGGCTGTACTCCATCTCATCCAGCCCAGCAGCACATGCGTGGGAGATTCATACCACAGTTGCCGTTGTCCGCTATCGCTCGCACAACCGCGAACGTGGCGGCGTGTGCTCCACCATGTTTGCCGACCGTTCGCAACCCGAATGCCGCTTGCCCATTTATATCCAGCCCAACAACAAGTTCCGGCTGCCTGGAGACCCGGATCACCCAATCATCATGATCGGTCCGGGGACTGGCATTGCACCCTTTCGCAGCTTTTTGCATGAGCGGCGGGCACTAGGGGCGCGCGGTAAGAACTGGCTCTTCTTCGGCGAACGCTCCGCTGCCACGGACTTTCTTTACCGCGAGGAATTGGAGTCGATGCAGAAAGACAAATTCCTCACACGACTGGACCTGGCCTTCTCGCGCGATCAAGACCACAAGATCTACGTGCAGGACAAGATGTTCGAGCAGGCGTCGCTGTTCTGGTCGTGGCTGCAAGACGGGGCCTGCGTCTATGTGTGCGGCGACGCAACCCGCATGGCCAAGGATGTCGATGCGATGCTACACACCATCGTGGAGCAGCAGGGCGGTTTGAAAAGGGAAGCGGCCAGCGACTATGTCCAAAACTTGAAAGACCAGCACCGCTACCATCGCGACGTCTATTGATTCACATCGAACCTCTTCCTCAAGGGCGTGTAGATCACGGCCGGGTTGGCTCGGCCACGGTCGTCGCGAGCGTCCGGTAAAGCCCGCTGTGGACTAACCCGCCAGCGGCTGTTTCTAGACAGAGGTCATCCTGCCCAGACCGACCGGACGACCCGGGCGCTCCACGCGTGCGCGGAGAAGATAGCCTTCTATCGTAGTGACGTAAAGCACCGAGAGGTCATCGCCACCGAATGCACAGTTGGTCGGACGCCGGCATGGTACGGGATGCATTTCGAGGACTTCGCCGCTGGGTGAGAACACGTAAATCATCGGTCCAGGGCCGCCGACTTCCCAACCGGCAGTTGCAACGACATTGCCCTCCGCATCGAGGCGCATGCCATCAATACCACGATTTTCTCCGAAATCGTGCAGGATCTCGGCGGGGCCTAGCGTTTTGTCGGAGTTGATCGGATAGCCGCGCAGCTGCCTCGCCTCGTCAGGTTGGCGGCCGCTCTGGGCGACGTAGAGCATGTTGTAGTCACGCGAGAACAGAAGGCCGTTAGGCCGTGTGGTGTCGAAGGTGACTCGATGGATGCGATATCTTCCATCCGGTTGCATATCGAGCCGGTAAACGGAATCATGCTCCTGCTCCCTATTGGCGCGGTCCTGGCTCCACGGACCAGCTGCGCCTTCGTAGTAGGGATCGGTAAACCAGACCTGGCCTTCGGGGTCGACGACAACGTCATTCGGAATGTTCAGACGCTTCCCCTCGAATTGGTCAGCTAAAATCTCTTCGGTTCCGTCAGCGTTGTAACGAACCACGCGTCGCGCGTCCACCTCGGCGCCGCCCAGACAGGCGTAGAGACGCCCCTCGCTATCCAACGTCATCCCGTTAGCGAAATTCGTGTTTTCGCGAACGATTGTGACGCTGTTGGCGGCCGGATCGTAGCGCATGATGCGACTCTGCTGGATGCGCGTGAACAGCAGACCCGACCCGTCCCAAACCGGGCCCTCCGTTACCTGACCATAAGCAGGATCCAGAACTTCGAATTCCCAGGTTTTCATACGTCTCCAATCCCGCTTTGCAACTTGACCGGCATCCACAAGCTCTACGAACTATCCGTCGGCGTGGTCCCGGGTGTCTCGGCGATTTACGGGAAATTAAAGCATAGCCTGAAGGATTATCCACGGATAAATGCGGTTGCTTCAAGGTATGGCATCCATATGCCCGGGTGGACCGTTGGGCGGAATTCGTCCATTTGCCGGGGAGTCTCCCATTCATCACCGAAAGGGAACGCCTACTGGGCACCGGAGGGAATCGACAATATAGGCGCTCTCGTCCAATATGGAACTCATTTCCAGTCTCTGCCTTTGTCAGCTGCGCTCTCGTTCGTCATCCGCGGATCGTCGGCCGAGAAGTCGCAGTTCTCCAAAGCCCGATGGGTCGTGAAATACGGTAAGCCCACACCAGTCAAAATAGTCATACTCCCCGGTATCAGGGTCTCGTCCATTTACACAAAAATCGATACCTAGCGACGTTGCGCCGGCCCGTGGTGCGAGCCCAACCTCTACCCAAGGCACCGCAATCTCCACGATATAGTTGTAGTCATCAACAATCTTCACCGCATGGCGAGCTACGCCGTGCCACTCCGGGTCGGCAATTCCGTCTGGCGTCCCACGGTCGTCATAAACAAGATTCAGGATGTTTATGTGATACGAGAAGTCATCGGGAAGAAACTCTTCAGTCCGGTCGCGATTTGGGTCGATCAGGAATTCGATGCCGTCGTCCCACCACAACTCTCCGTCACCTTGCTGCGATCGAGCCTGAAGTTTAGAGGACTCTACTTCGAAGGCGATGTAGAGATTTTCTTCATCCCAAAGCGTGTAGGCTCGCGCCGTCCGCGGATGTCCGCCAAGCGGGCGCCCTGCGAATGCAACCAGCTCCGCGGATCGCCAATGGCGCAGGTCCCCGTTGAACTGGGGTGGAGTTGAGGTCCTAAATGCGTGTGTCACTAACATTCGTTGTCTCCGTGCTGTCGGGGCAATCATGCAAGGGAGTCGTGCTTCTTGCGATAGCCACTAACGACACTCCGCGATGATTTGGTCATACGCGGTTCTGGCATGATCGTAAGCTGCTCTTGCCGCCTCGAGTTCGCCGCCGCGAATACGTCGTTCCTTTTGCTGCCAGCAAACGTCGACCGCATGACGGCACCATTCAGCGCTCTTTATGGAGGCTCTTATCGGCGAGCCCCCCACGACCACAAATATGGGATTGGTATGCGACGAAGGATAGATACGCAGGGCAACCCAACTACTTCTGGTTATCTCTGCCTCAAAGGTGATCGATCGGACGCTGCCGTCAGACTCAATTGGTTGCTTCTGCACGGGAACGCCGTTCACTATCAGTTCAATATGGACAGTCCTGGTTGATCCAATGCGAGCTCTTTCCAAATGCCATTCGGGCTTATTCCATGGCGATGCTTCATGAATCTTCTTGGTATCGTCACTTACAGTTTCTTCCAGGCGCGCGCATATCCGCGCAGTAACTGTTACCCTTGACGGGGAGTTGAGCTCCAACTGCCTATTGGCGCCTTGCATCATGACCGAATTGATCGAGAAATCAAAGATGTGACTTCGACCGTCTCCGAAGTACAAATGCCCATTCTTCATGGACTCAATCCAGGCAGCATAACCGTCGTCGGCTAGCGGGGCCTGCGGCAGATAAACGTACGAGCGGCCACCGCCAACACATCGATCGGTAATGCAAGGAAAATCTGTCTCTCCGACAAACGTCGCGCGAAACCCGCAAGACAGCGTGTGATACCAGATGTTCATCTCCACGAAAGGCCACAAGTCGCAGCCTGAGATAAAATCCACGAGGTTAGGATACGTAATATCGACAAGGTATTCGTTGGCCCCACAATCGTCGAAGCGGGGCATCAGGTAGTTCGGCAGTTCGATGCTATCGACTGCTAGTCCCACTGCAGAATGGGCATAGCCGACCACGGCCCCTTGAGCCTTCGCCCACTTCACGATGGGGATGTTCCAGCTGGGCCATTCGTCGAGGGTCTTGGTATTGGGAAAGTGCTGGTCTTGCAACCGAAGCAAAACCAAATGTCCGCAATGGCTCGATGGAAAACCGGATACTTCAACGTCATACCGCATCAGCGGTCTGCTGGCAGACTCGCTGCCGGGCGCCCCTTGATGTTCGTTAGAGTGGTAAATGTGCCCGGAGAAGAATTGACTTTGATAGTAGTATCCAGGTCCCCAGGTCAACACGTCTCCGACGTCCAATGCTTCACCCTGAAGCTGGCGAAGCATAACCTCGGGGATAACTCCTTCAGAGGGGCTCTCATAGTGAGAACAACCTGCGGCATGAATGTGTGTGTCTCCGGAATAATAGCCAAAAACGCTCGGTTTAATCCAACGCTCCAACGAGAGCTGAAAAGAGGAGGGCTTCTGATGCGCAACGTCCAATGAGCTTTGCTGACGAAGATATTCAGGTCCTCGTCCATGTTCTATCGTGTACTTCCCGTGCGGAAGTCTCAGGGTCTCGCCGTCTCGCCGATATACCTGACGTTCGAACCAGAGATCCGGAAAAAGGCGTTTGCTCTGCGTTGGATACACTCGCCCTAGACTGTCAACGATCAGGAAAGAAGCAGTTGTGGGGCGTCCATCTTCATCGCGCACATTCAATGTAACGTCCTGGGATGGAAGACAATCGAACACAATGGGGACTGTACTGCGAAAACCAAGATCCTGTTCTCCCGTCGATGCCTCGAAGGCAGCCTCGCGCTTCCCAGAATCCCGGCTGTAGATTTGAATGATCCTATATTCCACCGGCAATCCAGAAAGCGTCGAGCTCAGCGGTGGCTTGTCCCAGGTAGAGACGCCCGCCCACCGATCCCGCGCCATCACTTCGTCGACCGCTCCGTTGGTGAAATCATGGACGCTCACGATCGCTTCTTCTGATCGTCGGCCCATCGGTTCGGCTTGAGGGGAGCGAAAGGTCAAGGCCGATGTCTCTGCGGACTGGTTGCCAACTTTTACAAGAAAACTATGCCACCCTTGTTCATAGAGCACGGGAGCCGCCGACCCAGCAGCGACGCTCAGCCGGCTCTCCGGGCTGATCTGGACTTCTATCAGCACATGCCGATCCAGCACTTGTTGAATCTTAGTTATGCAGGAAGCAGCATCGGGATCGGAAAAGGCCGTCCCGAGTGCCTGCATGTCCTCTGCCGGCAGAGGTTCACCGATGAAGGTGAGTGCAGAGACTACCCGCTTTACCTGTGCAATAAGCGGTTGTGGATCCACCGCGATTACCGAGCCCAGGAGCGGTAATCCTGTCTGGACCGATAAAGCCGCTCCGCCGGCCGTCAAGAGCGCCCGCTTGCCAAGTTCGCGCCGTGTCAAGCACATCCACTGATTTTCGGACACTTCTTTCTCCCCCCGGCCCGGTTAGCTAAGGAAAGGACTTCCTTACTGGAAGCGCCCCACCGCGATATCTTGACCGGCCGTGATGCAAGGTAGCTCCGCGAAACCGTGGCATCTCTATGTTTACCTATATTCCTCCCCATGCACTAACAATTCCCGCCAGCTGCTTTCATGTGCCCAGCACACCTCTGTATCAACACTCAGGCTCGGGGCGCTTAGCAGTCGCCGTTCTCATGCCGCCATATCATTCATAGCTTGATTTCGCGGCCCGCGGTAGCAGCCTGCACCAGTGCCAGTCCAATCCTGATCGCCTCAACCCCATCGGCGCCCGTCAAAATTGTGGGCTCTCTCTTCTCCACGCAGCACAGTGAAAAATAGGCCAACTCCTCGCGCAACGCGCCGTAGGCTGCATGGAATAGCCGGGGCTCATAACTCACGTCCGGGCCCTCCGCTCCCTCCTCCGTCCAAAGGGTCAGCCCGGAATGCAGCACGTCAATATTGGCGACTCCGGCGGTTGCGACCACCTGCATGCAATCGTCCAGAAAGGGTGTCTTGTCAGGAAGGATCCAGTTGGTCTGAAGCATGCCGATGGCTCCCCCCTCAAACCGCAGTACTCCACAGAAAAGATCGGGCTCGGAGCCCGTTTCCGCGGATACCTGCCAGCCCCACACCGACTCCACTCTCGCCCCGACGTACCACAGCATGGTATCGATGTCGTGAATCGCTGTCTCCAATACCAACGGTGTGCGCTTGTAGATGCGGCCCTGCCATTTGGGCCGGTTGCGCCGCGTATACATAGACAGAATCCGTCCCAGACGCCCGGCAGCCAACTGTTCCTTCACCGTTGCATACTTGTATTCGAATCGCAGTAAATGTCCAGGCATCAAAAACAGGCCGCGCTTGCTGGCAGCGTCCATCATTTTTTGCGCGTCTTCAACATTCGTGGCCATGGGCTTTTCGACAAAAACATGCTTGCCGTTTTCGAGTGCCGCCAAGACAGGCTGCAGATGCTGATCCTCAGTCGTAACAACGCTCACTGCATCGATATCGGGCATTGCGACAAGCTCTTGAAAATCACGGGCAACGTGAGCAATTCCGTATCGCTCTGCTGCCCGCCGTGCCCGTTCGGGCACTACATCCGTCACGGCGACTATCCGCGCATGCGGTATGGCAGCAAATGCCGCCAGATGGCTCTCGCCGAATGCACCGCAACCAATCAATCCGACTCGTAATCGTGATAAATTCTCCATCGCTCCTCACCCGATAAAAAAGAATTGTTTCTAGGCATACTGAACAAGTGCCATGGCAAGAATCTCGAAAGGCTCGAGGGAGAATTGCACATAGGGTCCTGCGGTTTCAAACTTGAGCAGCTTATTCTCGGGCAGAAGCACAACCTTGTTGACTCGCTTTCCCGAAGGCAAACTTACCCGTACCTTGGCTCCAACCGGCAAGGAAGGAGTGATGGATTGCATATTGAGCAGTCCGGCTAACAGACGGCTTTGTTCCGGCTGGTGAAAAAGCGTCATCTCCACCGCCGGGTGGGCCTCGAGTTCGAATCGCCACGGTGCCGGAAGCACGCGGTGCAGCAAACCAACGAACACTTTCGCATTGACTGCGTGCTCGCTCGATTCAAATCCGGCGGCCGACCAGATGACCTTACCTTTGCCAAACGAGTGTATAACCAGCGCGGGGCTGGTTCCCGGCGAGAGAGCCGGTGGATCGCTGATGATCTGGGCAAACTTGCTGCCAATGGCGTGGATGCTGTCAGGATCGGCGAACGGGAGCGTCGCTGTAGCCAGCACCTCAGTCCCGCTTAAAGCCTCAGCGTGAATCATGGGACCTTTCTGGATGACTTCATGTTGCGGCCAGATGGTCTTCTTGAGGTTATCGTCATCCACGCTGAAGTAAGTGACCTGATTGCCCAGAATTCCTCGATAGCGAACTCCGAACACCTCTTCCAGGAGATACCGAGGCTCTGGTTTGGCAAACCGATCGAGCGAACTCGGGCCGCTGGCATAAAGTACTCCGCCCCCTTCGACGAAATGCCGGAACTTGTCCGCCTGTTCCGGCGTCATCTCCAGAACGCTGGGAAGGAGGACGGCCCGATAGTTCCCCAATTGGTCGAGAGTGACATTGGTGATCACTCCAAAGGGAATATGAGCCTCACGCAGTATTCGTGCCGCTCCGATGACGCCATCAAGATGGGTGATCTTACTTACGTCGCTGCGCCCCCGCAACTGCTCGACGGGCATTCCGTTTTGCGATGGATCGTACATCGACTCTTTGTCGTAATAAATCGCGACGTCAGCGAGTAGATCTCCACCTAGAAAGGGCTCATAAACGGCCCGGCTGTCGTTCATAATCCTCAGCACTTGATAAACATCGTGATTGATGCCGCCATCCGGATTGATGGCATCGATAAACAGAAGTGCCGCTGAGTGGATTGTTGGGATCGCGGATTCTATCCGTAACTCTTCGACTGGCTTGATGGTGACAAAGTCGGTCAAGTCCCACGTGCGGGACGTCATAAATTCGAATGGGCGTTTTGGGCTCAAGCTGTAGAAGGCTTTGCAGACCAGAGAGAATTGGGCCGGACCACCGTAAAAATCCCCGCCAACAAAATCGCAGGCGTCTCTCATTTCCAGGGGCACGCCGGTTCGCCAGTCAGACAGAACGGTACCATACTGATGCTCGACGGTGATCGGGCGCACACTCTTCACAGTTTGCGTAAATTCTTCCGCAAACTCCCGCATCCATTTCTGCCGGGACGATTGAAACTGCCGCCACAGGGGATCATCCCAGTCCACAATTCTGGGCGCTTCCGCATTCTGCTCCTTGCGAAAGCGCGCGGTGCAGAATTCGCAATAACAGACCCCGGGCCAGAGGATCATGTCGTTGAAAATCCCCTCGAAATCGTAATTGCTCACAAGTTCTCGCACGAGCGCCAGGTAGTAATCGCGCGCCGGTGTGTTGATGCAGGTGTATCCATAGCGGCCCTTCATCACCTCCTCATCGCCTTCCGCCGGCCGGAACCTCCACTGCGGACGAAACTGGTAGCCCCAGTTGTCCCACACAACGTGAAAATAGGCGACACGATACAGGCCTCGCCGCTTGCACTCAGCCATCACTTCACCGAAGTAGTCGCGCCCGTTCATACCCCGGTGCACGGTGCCGATCTTGGTGGGCCAGAGGCACAACCCGGCGCAGGAAATCGCATACTGCATCAAGCATTGGAAATTTGCGTTTGCGATCGTATCCACATAATCGCGAGCATCAAAGTGGCTCAGCAGGACGGGGTCCCAGTCCGGAACGTGCGTGTCCACCAGTAAGCGACGGTACACTTGATCCGGCCATTTGGGCCGGGGTGCTCCTGCTGCTTCCGCAGCCACAGCGGCTGGCTCCGGCCCCACCGCCGCCCTTATTGACGGGGATGCGAGCCACACAGCTCCTCCGGCCATCGTCTTATTGAAAGTCCTTCGATCCATGACCCCGACCTCCTTCAAGCTACGTCTGACCTTGACCCGCACTTTATTCAAACTCAATCATGATCTTCCGGTAAACTTCGAACACCTGTTCAAGTTGATCCAGTTCCACGTACTCGTCGGCAGAGTGGGCTGCGTCAATGCTGCCAGGACCTAAAACGATCGCATCGATATTGACCTGAGCAAGCTTACTGGCATCGCTACCGAATGGAACGCCGCAGGGTTCCGGGTTGAGTCCAGATGCTTGCAAGATCTCACCCACGCAGCGGACGATACTCGAACTCAAGGGCGTCTCGAGAGGCCAATCCTTGAGCATGGGTTTTTCCATTTCGGCCTTCAACTCCGGGTTGGCGGCCTGGAATCTCTCCAGCAACTCGTTGTACTCCGATTCCACTACATCGGGGTCTTCACCGGGGATTAGCCGGCGATCGAAGGCAATCGTGCAAGTTGCCGGCACCACGTTTACCTGGGTTCCGCCCTCGATTAATCCGATGTTCAGCGTGGGACTCCCTACCAGCCAGTGCTTACGGGAGACGAGCCGTTCGTTTTCTATCTCCATTTCCTTGAGCAGGCGGGCCATCTGCGTGATCGCGTTGACCCCCAGCTCAGGCCTTGAGCTATGCGCGGCTTTTCCTTGGATAACAATGCGAGCGCGGAGGCAACCTTTGCTGGCGACAACCATCCGTAGCTGTGTGGGTTCACCTACGACCGCAGCACCCGCTTGAAGATTCTCGCGAAGTTTCAGAACACCTCGGCAGGTATGTTCCTCATCCACGGCGCTGACCACCCAAACATCGTAGTTTGGACGCTTCCCGGAGCGCTTCAGGTCGGCGATAGCCCACATCATCGCCGCAAGACAGGCCTTTGTATCGCAGGTCCCACGCCCATACATCCGGCCGTCGCGGATCGTAGGAGTGAACGGCGCCTCCATGCCTTCAACACCTGCCGTATCGCAGTGAGCTTCGAAGATAATAGGACGCGACCCATCCCGGCCCCGAAGGCGCGCAATCACATTCTCCCTGTGCGGCTCTACTTGTTGGGTAAAGGCCTCGAGTCCTTGCTCCTTAAAAAACGTGTTCACATAGTGCTGGATTCGCTCTTCGTTCTGGCCGGCAGCGTATGCAGGATTAACACTGTTGATGCTGACAAGATCCGATAGGGTCCGCTGCAGATCCGTTTTCTTCATTCTTGACTAGTGGCTTCTTGGTTGACTTTTTATCGCTGGCAACTGACTCCGAGGTAGTTCAATTCCAGAGGATCTGAATTACCTCGGAGTCCATGGCATTGGGTAATCTTGACGTAAGCTTCAGAAACTCAGCCTCAATCCGAACTGGATCTCACGAGCGTCCTGAGCCGTATAAAACAACTTACCCAATTGAGGCGCACCAAAAGCCAAATTCGGATTACCGTCGAAGACGCTGGGTGGAACGACTCCTAGGTTCGTGTGGTTAAAGACATTGAAGAATTCGCTCGAAAATTGTAACTGAACTCTGTCCAGGGAAAAGTTCTTCTTAAGACCCGTGCTCCAGAAATTTGTGCCAGGACCGAATACACCGTTCCGTCTCTCGTTACCGAATGTGTAGTTCGGCGTACCAACCACACCACCCCCAGCGGGGACAAAGCAGCTCGTGTTGAAGAACTCTGCCACTTTCTGGGCGCTTGACCGTCCACGCCCATAGTTGGGGTTACACGTAACATCGGGATAGCCAGTTCCACCGTTGTTCAAATTGTCGTAGGAGTTCACGACGGTAAACGGTGTCCCGCTCTGCAAGCTCGTGATGCCCTGCAGTTGCCAGCCGCCGAGGATATTCGCAATTACCCCGTCGGAGAGGAACTTTTGGCCCTTGCCCATAGGTAGCGCATATATGTAATCGAACGTAAGACTTTGCGGCAGATCGAACGAGGCCAGACCTCTCTCCGCAGCGGGATTCAACGGTTGTTGCAGCCCTTCAGGATTGCTCTCGATTCCGCTGCCGTCGCTGCTGTCAATTGCCTTGCTCCAGGCATAGGAAGCCGTGAATCCAAGATTTCGTGTAAATCTGCGCTGTACTTTGACCTGGAGCCCGTTGTAGTTCGAGTTCGCACCGGATCCCTGAAGGCTGATTGCTCCTACCGGTTGCAGGCCTGGCGTCACCACTCCACCTGTCGCGACGAGCATTTGAGTGAAGGGCTGCCGGGGTACAATTGGCCCCGGCCCGGGGGGAGGCAAATTTACATTAATGCTCTGGTACAACTGGGTTCCTGTATTTCCGACATACGCTACTTGGAACGACGTCGCTCCGATGCTGTGTTCCACTGTCAGATTCCACTGCTGTATGTAGCCATCCCTGGCGTTCTTTTGGATGGCGATCGCCTCTAAAGCCGATGCCGAGGACGAGGCCAGCGGTAATGACCGGTCGAATGTCGACAGCTCCGTAACGTCGATGGTTGCACCGATGCTGCGCTCGAACGGCGGATTGATGGAGTAGTTGACAAAGGGATCGGCGGTCAATGGCTGCCAGAAGATTCCGTAACCTGCCCGAACCACCGTGTTTTCCCCAAGTTTGTAAGCAAGTCCCACGCGAGGAGACCATATGTATTCCGGACTATCCACAAGAGCTCTATTCCACCCCTTCGGTCTAGTGGTGGGGGTGATATTGGTGGCAATAGGAGGAGTGGAGAGGTCAAAGTTCGCGACACTGTTGTCGGCGGAGACATACCTGGTATCGATGTCGAAGCGGAGGCCAAGATTCATGGTAAGTTTGGGGCTCGCCTTCCAGTCGTCTTGGAACCAGCCTCCTCCCGCCACCCGCCGTGATTTCGGATTAAATGGATCAGGAAGCACACCAATGCTTCGAGGATAGCCCAGCAGGAAATCAGCAAAACCTAATCCCGAGAACTGTCCGTTATAACTCCAATTTCCCGTCGGTATAATTGTTTCAGGAAAATCGGCGCGATTGTTCTGGATGTTGCCTCCCATCCTCATGGCGTGGGCGCCCAAGGTGTAGAAGACCGATCCATTGTAGTAGAAGCCGCGGTTCTTGATTTCCCTTGGACGGCCTAGATAAGAAGTTCCAAACTGGGAGAGACCCGTCACAGAGAGCAACGGTGGAGCCTGGACGGAGGCCGGTGCGTGGCTGAAATTCGGATCGTTTTGCACTCCAAGCGCATCGATCATGTTCAGATTGCCCTTGTTGCCTTCGGGTTCCTTGTCATCGTAAAGGTGATATCCAAACAGGCCCTCCAGACTCAGTCTGGGGTTGAGCTGGTGGGTATATTGGACCGCGATGTCCTCGCCGGGGCGGGTCTGCGTACGCGCAAAACTCTCGAGGATGGTTGGTTCTTGCGCACTCGCGAGGGTATAGATATACCGGCCGAATAGGTTTCCGTTTTGCCCCACGCGCTGATCAATGCGACCGACACCGGTGTCGTAGGTGATCGGCTCGACTCTTTCGACCGAGTAGTTTCCCTGTGCCAGGGGAGCGTTTGTGTTGGGTAGCGGAATAAAGCCCTTGAGCCATGAGGCGCTGAGGGGGTTGATTCGATTGGCGGGAATAACATTTCCTGGAAACGGATCTCCAGTCAGCGGATCGACAATGGTTGTGCCGAAATCCGAGAGGTCTCCAGCTACGTTGCTTGCGGTAGGGTAGCTACCTACATACGGCTGCCCCTGCACTTGCCGAAATCCTTCCCAGGCCCCGAACCAAAATGTGCGATCTCTGCGAATTGGTCCGCCGCCCGCCAGACCGTATTGGTTTCGTATTAATTTGGAGACCGAGGTGGCAAAATAGTTTCGCGCGTCGAGAGCATTGTTCCTGATGTATTCCCATGCGGAACCGTGGAACTCATTGGTACCGCTCTTGGTGACCGCAGTGACCATAGCGCCGGCACCCCCCGTGAACTCCGCACTTGAATTTCCTGACTCTGTCCGGAATTCGGCGAGGGAGTCAAGGGGCGGAATAACAGAGAGGATAAAGTCTTCGACGTCCTGCTGGTTGACCCCATCGAGGAAATACGAATTGTTGCCTCCGCGCAGTCCATTCACAACAAAGTTGCCCGGTGCTACCGATTCCGTAATATTGCTAAAAGTCATGCTGGTCCCATAAAACCGCGCCGCACCCGGCGTCAGAAGGTTCAATGACACCCAATTTCTGCCATTCAGCGGGATGTCTGCGATCTCCTTGCCCGTGATCAGATTCCCTACAGTGGCTGACTCCGTATTGATGGGGCTTGCATTGGCTTCTACGCTGACCGTCTGGCTCGTGGAACCCACTTTTAGTTTGAAATCGACAGCTGAGACCCTGTCAACTTCCGTCAGTACATCGCTCTGCACCAAGGTTTCGAATCCCGTTGCCTGCGCCGACACTTTGTACATACCAGGGATCAGACTGCGAAAGACGTATATTCCCGCCTTATCGGTCGTTGTAGTCAACTCGACACCCGTAGACTGATTGGTGAGAGTAACTGTCGCTCCAACCACAGCGGCACCACTGTCATCACTCACCGTACCAGTCACGCCGGTTCGTCCCACCTGGGCAATAGCTTGGGTGACAACCCAGCTCAAAACAAGAGCTAGAAAAGCGCCTCGACATAAGAGGTTGAATTTATTGGGAGTGTGATTCGGCTTCATTGAGATACCTCAACGTGCTAGCGGTATGTGAATCTAACCGTGTTATGAATAGTAGGTCAATTAGAATTTTTAGACACCTTCTGTCACTTTTCGCTACAGTTTATACAGCCGCAATTTCCTGCTGCGACCTGCGCGCCCTCAAAGACCACGGCTATATCTGCAGCCTGGTGATTGCGAACCGACTGACGGCGATGGGGAGCGGCTAGCCCCGAGACGGCGGACGCGGAAGCGGCTGTGAGGCGAGGATATCCGGCACCAAACCCGGGTTATCCGGTACTAATTTTGACCAACAGGAGCCTGTATTCATGTGTCTGCTACAAGCGCACTAGCGGAAGAAGAGCTTCTCTGCGGAGCCCCGCAGGATCTCATCCTTGTCGGAGCTGGAAAGAAACGGTAGCCATTCGCGCACAAGACCAATGCTGTCGCGATAGCTTTCGTGCATAAGCTGAAACGGCGCATCCGACGCCCACATAAGCCGTGAAGGACCAAAGGCCGTCACCAGGCTGTGAATCAGCGGTGCCAAATCGTCGTGGGGCGGCTGTTTGCGGCCAAGCGCGTAGAACGCCGAGATCTTAACCATGGTGCGAGGATACTTAGCCAGGCGGCACAAGGCATCGACATCGTTGGAGCGAATTGTGCCGTCCATTCCAATGCGGGCCATATGGTCGATGACAACGGGTGTCTCCGGAAATTCGTCGCATAAGCTGCCGATGCCGGGCAGAAACTCCGGGGATGTTAAGAAGCACATGGCCAAGTTTTCGGTTGCACCACACTGAAACATTTTCTTAAGTCCCGCGCGATCCAGAGGCCGGGCTGCCGGATCCAGCGCCATGATGCGAAATCCGCGCACATGGGATCCCGCTAAGCGCCGCATCGTTTCCCCAGGTTCCTTCGCATCCACATCGATCACGGCAATCCCACGAAATCGGGATGGGTAACGCGCAATCGCATCCAGCATCAGGGAGTTGTCGAACCCGTAGTAACTCATCTGCACCAGCACCACCCGTTGCACTCCATTGCGCTTCGCCTTGGCCAGGATATCTGCCGGCATGAAGCGCCGCACTGCCAGGTCCGCGGGCGTAAAACCTGAAGCCAGGGGATATTTCGAAAAATCATCCGTCCAAAGGTGCACGTGCGCATCGATATAACCCTTATCTAATCCAAAGACCATAGGCTCCACGTCGTTCTCCAAATCAACCGGCACGCACTCTCCCCGGCAAGCGTTGGGTGCCCCATCCTTCGAGCGCTCTTGCGAAGGTGGCATCCACGAATCCAGACGCCAGTCGTTGCTCCGGCCTACACCTTCTCCACCTGCTGTTTATCCCATAGTCATAACGGCAAGCCAGTAAAATTCTGTCACCACGGTGTTCGATAAAAGTGACCAGCGCGACTTCTCTTAATACAGGTCTGGAGCCGCCGGTTAAACCGTACGAATAACTGACAACTTCTGTCTCATATTTCTAATAGCAGAGGGCCTGCGATCCCGGCTAAGATGAGCAGCGGCCCCTGGTGCCATCGTTGACCGCCCGCAAATCGCATGGAGGAGCCGGCTATGACCTTCAAAACCCTGTTTCCACGAGCGATGGAACTCGCCTACCTCGACAGTGCCGCGGAAGGACTGCCAGCACCAGGCTGCGCTGAGGCATTTGTGCAGTATTGCCGGGATAAAGAGCAAGGTACCCCCGGCCGCCGGTTCTTCCATCAAGCCGAAGCCGAGGTACTTGAGTTGGTAGCGCAGTTACTCAGAACTGAGAAAGAGAATGTCGCCTGCGTCGCCAGCGCATCAGATGCCCTCACCATCCTCGCCACCTCACTCTCATGGAATCCCGGCGATGAAGTCATCGTCAGTAATATCGAGTTTCCCTCCAATCTCATTCCCTGGTTCGCTCTTGAAGCCCGCGGAGTGCGGGTGATCGTCGTCCCGGCAGAGAATGGCGCGCTCACATGGGAAAAGGTTGCGACGTACATTTCGCCTCGCACCCGTCTGGTTTCCTTGAGCCTTGTCAGCTACAAGACCGGCGCTTATCTCACCGGAGTTCCTGCGCTGTCCGCTGAGGTAAAGCGGGTCGGCGCGTATTTATGCATCGACGCAACCCAGGCGCTGGGAAGATGTCCGGTAAGCCTGGAAGGAGTCGACTACCTAATGGCTAGCAGCTTCAAATGGCTCATGGGGCCGCATGGACTCGGTATAGTCTATCTTTCTGCCGAACTTCGCGAACATCTCCGTCCCGCCAGTCTTGGTTGGTATTCGGTGGTTAATCCGTTCGCCCCCGATCCATCGCGAGGATATTTTCTCAAGCACGGAGCAGCCTGCCTGCCGGCCGGAATGCCCAATTTCCCTTCTCTCTATGCATTGCGTGACAGCCTGAGATTCCTGATGCGTTTGAAAGTGGAGGAGATCTTCGAGCAGTTGCGTCCTCTCGTGGAACGCTTGCGTTCTGGATGCGAGTATCTTGGCTGCGACATGTTGACTCCAGCCGATCCAGGGAAAGCCTCCGGCATAGTTGCTTTCAGGCATCCGGAGTCAGAGGCAATCGGTGCGGCGTTGCAGCGCGAGGGTGTGATTGTTTGGGGTGGTGACGGCCGGGTTCGCGCATCCGTCCATCTCTACAACGACCTTGAGGATGTCGAGCGCTGTCTCACGGCATTGGCGTCGACTCTCAACGGCTCCAAATCTGCCAGTTTCCCAGTGGGACAGGCAGGAGGCACGGCCTGACCGCCGGCTGATCTGCAATAGTGTCTAAATTAACGGCATGGAGATAGACTATGCGAGTTCACATCCACCAAAGGAGCACGCGTTGAGCATCAACCGGCATGGCGCGCAAGGCAATAAGGGCCCTGGCGGACAACCCCTCCCATTCGCGCGAGCGGTCGAGGCCGATGGATGGCTTTATGTTTCGGGTCAAGTCCCCATGGTCGACGGCCAATTGGTTGCGGGGGATATTGTTACCCAATCAAGGCAAGCCATTCTGAACCTTCTGGCGGTTTTGCAGGTGGCAGGTTATGAGCCGCAAGACGTGGTGCGTTGCGGCGCGTGGCTCGATGATCCCCGCGACTTTCAAGCCTTCAACAACGTCTTCAGAGAGTACTTTGGCGAGCACCCGCCCGCCCGATCCTGTGTTGTCTCCAGCATGGTGGTCGACTGCAAAGTGGAGATCGAGTGTGTCGCCTACAAGAAACCCGCTTGACCCGCTCGCGGAGGTTAACAGCCAAAATCTACCCAGCTGCAAGCTAAAAGCGGTATCATACACGGTGTATACACTGCTACGCCTGTCCCTGCCGGCGAGGTGCACAGGACAACGTGTCTCCAACAGCTGCCTCCCCAGAGTGTTGAATATTGAATGATTCGGTAGCCACCGCTTGGTGTTACCTTGGTGAACGACCATGCCATCCTCAGCACTCTCAAGAAAGCCCAAGAAGGGCGGAGAAGTGGATCGGGTCTACTTGCTGCTCAAGGGGTGGATTCTCAATTGCAGCTTCCGGCCCGGCGACTACCTGCCTGAGGTCGAAGTGGCCGCCCAGTGCAATACGAGCCGAACCCCAATCCGCGAAGCGTGTAGCCGGCTTGCCGAAGAAAAATGGCTTTCCAAGATCCAGAACAAAGGCTACATCGTTGCCCCTATATCGATTCAAGACATCATGGAGGTATACCAGTTTCGCAAGCTGCTGGAATGCTTCACCGCAAGACGAACGGCAAAAGTCATCTCTCCTGAAGAAATCGCAAACTTGAGAAAGATGATTGCTGTGGAGTCCAACCCGGAAATCAAGATCAGCGAGGTTATCGAGGCCAATGAAGCTTTCCACAGAGCCCTGGGCAGGTTGGCGCAAAATCAACGCATACTTGATGAGTTAGTGCTCATTCTGGAATATGTGCATCGCCTCGACGTCCTCTCCGTGCAGCGAAACGCCGAATGGGTTGCACACGATAAAATTATCGCCGCCTTGGAATCTCATGATGTCAAAGGCGCGCATCGGGCGATGGCGGTTCACATCGATAGTTCGCGCGACCGTATGCTTCGCCTGTTTTGGGGAAGTGAAATTCCCGGCGTTCGATAGACGCCTAGTGCTATGCTCCTGCCGCCCTATGCGGGCAGCGAAGGATAGTTGGCCGAAGCCAGGTAGTTGGCAAGCCATAGCCAGCGCCGCGCCACATCCGGTTGCGAGTTTCCGCAGCGTGCGTATACCTCTTTTAGCGCCCCTGCGGGTACCGTCCCCAGGCGCGCTCCTCCGTTTTCCGCGTTCCCGTTCGAGCGCGCTGGCAGCCTTGCGTACCGCAGAAATTCATGTGCGTTTTCAGAGCCACCCAGCAAAGGCCCCGCCACCTGCTCCAGGAAAAGCTCCAGGTCGGCGTTGGGGTTAGCTGCGCTTCCATAGTTCTGGAGCGCCAGGTAGTTCAGTTCGGCCCCGGTATCGTAGGGAGAAACCTCGCCAAACAATGAAATCCCAGTAAATCCGCTGGCGGTGCTCCGCTTCACCATGTCGGCTATCCAATCGATGGAAAGTTCCCCGCGTAAGTGTCCTGCCCAATAGGTGCCAAAGTGGCTGCGCATAACATTTTGCCGTTGCACACTCGAAACCCTCCCGGCACTGGTCCATTGCCGCTGGTTCAGCGGTTGGACATATTGATCGCATACCCACTCTACGAAAATGCCGTCGCCCCTGGGAAATTGCTCCAGGCATTCGTCAGCCCATCGCGGCTTGCCCTCGCCAAACCCCGGTGCTTCCTTCGGTCCAAAATACGGCTCGGGATGCGAATAGGTCTCACAAGCGATCCAGGCCTTCGGCGAAACCGCATGGATCGCCTTTGCTGCAATGGGGTACATCAGAGCCATATCTTCCCACGAGAAGGTGGAAGAAGGATATTTGCGCCGCTCCTTACACAAATGGCAATGGCACACCGTGTAATCGCCGGTCTCGACTTGCACCCCGCCCAAAGGTAAATTCTTGAACAGCCAGTCCAGCGACTCCGCGGTAAATTCCTGATTTTCCCGCCGTGAGGGGCAGGCCACATATTGGTGTGGCTGATTCATCTTATTGCCGCGTTCGTCGAGGGCTATCAGCTCGGGGTGGGATGCCAGGTGATGCTCGAGACTAATAGGCGAGTGGCCTTCATAGTACACGCCTCCGTAGCAATTCAGCCCCACTCCACACAGGAGTCGCACACCTTGGCTTGCCGCGAAGTCAGACAGCCTCTTCGCGCTCTCCAGGCCGCCATGCGAATCGCGCAACAGTCCCCACACCACCACAGCATCGACGTCGTGATGACTGCACCAATACAACAGGGCGCTGTAGTCATCGACAAATGCCTCCGTGGTCCGGCCGTACTCGTTAGCCGCCCCCATGGTGTGCGCGCCAGGCCGGTTAAGGGCCCATTCGGTCGAGTGATCCCAGGTCCAGAACATTCGTGCCTTGATAGGCGCAGTGGTCTCAACCGTTTGCCCTGCAAATCCCGAAAGACCGTCCAGGGCCCGCGAAGAGACCGGGCCAATGGAAGTAATAGCAGCGGCTGTAAGCAGCTGTAACATCTCGCGTCTACTTTGATGCATTGAGTCTAACCTTCCGTAACCGGCCCGTCTTCAGTCCTTCACGCAGATCCGTTTACCTAGAATTGCCGGCCGACTTTCTGGTCGTCCCACACCTGGGTCTCCTTCTTGCTCTGGCCAATGTTGTTGATATCCACCAACGTCTCAGACACGCCCTGCTTGATCCGGCCAATCCTTCCCCGGTCATCGAAGCTATCCTCAATCGTCACTAGATCCTTGTACACAGAGATCAGCCCATCTTTGTATCGGAGCCGTCCATTTGCATTCAGGTAAGGCTCCATCAGGTATTGCGCCGCACCCGGTGAGGCGCCAAAGAGATTGGTAAGATGCAACTCGCCGGGAGCGGGCTGTGCTTCCACATGCCCATCCGCCTGATCCGGTTCCAGCATGGCCCCCTCGTCCCATTGGTCGAAATAGGCGCTCTCCGCTCTTTCGAAAATACTGACCAGCGTGCGCAGCGAAGCGCTGCTCTTTGGCCGGTAGATCTGTTCAAGCGTGCCTTCCAATACCTCGCTGACGGGCCTGTCAATACCCGACATCATCGCTCCTCCAAACGCGATATTGACCTCAGTGCTCGGATTGGCAACCGGGCCCTGATAATACATCACGCCCCGGCCGCCCGCATGGTAGAGCTCTTTCATGTGCTTTGCGGTCTTCTGTGCATAAGGCAGGAACCACCGCGTACGTTCCCACCGCTGTGGTGGGTAAACCCAGATACCGCCTGATGTGCCATAAGCACAGTGAAGTTGTGGAATGAAGCTCGTCCAGTCCTTTGCCGGTATATACGTTCCCCTGTGACCTTGGTCGACCAGGCAATCCACTCTCTTACTAAGCTCGATAACATGCTCCATTTGCTCTGAGGTGAAGCCTTTTCCCCAACTGCTGAAACCCTGGATCGTCGCAATTCGCAACTTCCCCGGATGTTTCTGCGCGAGGTAGTCGGCCAACTTGCCGGTTACATAGGAGTAATAAGCAACGTTATCCGGCCACTTCTCCGTGCATTCCGCCGTCTTGCATCGTCCCTGGTCTGCCGCCTCAAGATGGAAGCCGTCGACGTCATAGTTATTTGCCGCATAGTCGAAAACCTTGTAGAGCCATTGCCAGGACTCTTCCTTGAGCGGATTCATCTCGTGCTTGTTGTCGGTGCCAAGGCTCGGATTGGCCTTCAGAATCTGATCAAAGCCCCAATTCAAAATGCCACTCGGAAAGCAGATCACCTTGATGTTCCTGTCATGAGCGGCCTTCACGATCTGGTGGATACGTCGTTCTCGATCTTTATCCACTACGCGATCAATGTCCACCGGCCAACCATAGGTGGTCCACAGTCCGCATAAATCCACAACATTGTATCCGGCTGCACCTTGCACATCTAACGCCCGCACGATCCCGTCGACCGTCTTATCATCCAGTACTCCGTAAGGCCAGTTCTCCAATGTCATTGCTTCGGTCCGCACATCGTTGATCCAGACATCGAACGCAATGCGGTAGCGATATTGTTCGCTTTTAGCGTCAACGGACGCACTCCTCCCGAAGGAGGGTGAACCTAGAAGCGACCCGATTGCCGCGGTAGTTGACATTCCTAAGAACTCTCGCCGGCCTATTTCCATTCTTGACGGTCCTTTTCAATTCTCATGATGGCCTTCATTGGGGTGGATCGCTCGATTGGGGGCTGCACTTACAGTCGCGAGGCGGGTCTCACGATGTTCCGACGACGGCGATCGACACCGTCAATATCGCGATACCGGCAGCCATAATGGCCCTGGCTCTTCCCGGCGCTCCCTTCCACTCGCCGGTAAGCGCTCCCAGAACATTGGCGACAATGATCATGCATGACGAAAATAGGATCCACCCAATAGAAGTCCCTAATCTCCCCAGTGAGAGGGCGCCCGCGCCATACGACGTCATGCCTGCCATCCAGCCGATTCCCATGCCGATACCCAATCCCCAATAGTGGAGCGTTCCTGGCAGTCGAAACAGACGAGCACTGCGATTCCTGCGCAATAAGTACAAACTGTAGCCAAAATTGAACAGAAACACAGGGAGAAGGATCACTGACCAAAGCGCACTTGACGCTCCAGT
>Ga0206939_10102_pt1 | contig 25365 bp, 25 predicted proteins | sample Alteio_BWOrgHeat_10_FD_152921 | JGI IMG/M metagenome (GOLD analysis project Ga0206939, IMG submission 152921) | Enriched cells from forest soil in Barre Woods Harvard Forest LTER site, Petersham, Massachusetts, United States -... | ecosystem: Environmental > Terrestrial > Soil > Temperate forest >... | reverse complement strand
GGCCACTCCGGGAACCTGCCGATAGGCTCGTGCGATGACCCAATCCTCAAAGGTTTTCAGTTCCTGGGGGCTGCGGTCGGCACTCTCGAGAACGTAGCGATAGACGAGGCCGCTGGGGCTGAACAGCGGTGCTAGCGAAGGGGTCACGCCGGTCGGGAGTTGGGCATCGCTAAGGCGCTCGAAGACCACTTGGCGCGCGAAATAAGGGTCAACGCTATCTTCGAAAGTGAGCCGAACGTCGGACAGGCCGTAGAGTGTGATGGAGCGCATGACTACCATGTTCGGGACGCCGTTCATGGCCAGCTCCAGCGGCAGCGTAACCAGCCGCTCCACCTCTTCGGAGGCATGGCCGGGCCATTGCGTAATTAGCTCCACCATGGGTGGTGAAAGATCCGGATAGGCATCCACAGGCATCCGCTGAAACGAAACCGCCCCGGCCGCCACGACAAACAGAGTGAGTGTCAGCACCAGAAACCGTTGCCGGAGCGCGAATTGTACAAGTCGATGAATCATCTTCCGGTCGCGCCTCTAGCGCTGAAGGGAATTCTGGAACTGCAGGAATAAGCTGCCGTCGCCCACGACGTGTTCACCCGCCTTGATGCCATCGATAATCTGGGTGCGGCCACCCTGGCTTATGCCCAGCTTCACCGATCGCCGCGCGAACTGATTGGCACCGGTCTGCACGTAGACAAAGGGCAGATTTTCGGTGTCGCGCAATACGGCCGAGTCAGGGACGATCAAGGCATTGGATATGGAGCCCGCGTTTACGGTGGCGGTCACGTACATATCCTTCTTAAGCTTTTGTCCGGGATTGTTGGTGACAATGCGGGCCTGCACACTACGCGTAGTGGGATCGAGCGCCGAAGCGATATAAGAAATCTTGCCGTGGAAGACGTTGGGGTAAGCATCGTTCTGGATGGTTACCTCGTCGCCGACGTTCACGTCTGCCAAATCCTTCTGATAGACATTCACCTGCACCCACACTGAACTCATGTCCGAAATCGTGAAGCATTGGGTCCCGCCCGCCTGCAGCAATTGTCCTGGCGAGACCAACCGCTCGACCACTTCGCCATCGATCGGCGCGAACAGGGGAACTTCGGGTGAGAGCGCATGGCCGGCCAAAGAGTCCGGATCCTTGATTCCTAGAATGCGCAGAGCGGATGCCGAGGCGTCCAGATCGGTTTGCGCCTGGTTGCGGTCGGATTCCGCCTGCTGCATGTCCCGCTCAGCTATGGCGTGGTGGGCGTAAAGGTCGGCAGCGCGCTTGTAGTTTTTGTCAGCGAGGTCAAATGACTGTCGCGCTTTCAGATACGTCGCGCTTTGCAGGGAATAATCGGGGCTGGTGAGGTAGAGCATGGGCTGGCCGACACGAACGTGGTCGCCCGGTGAGACCACAATCCGGCTAACAGGACCGCCAGCCTGGCTGATTACCGGCGTAGTTTGAAAGGCGTTGTAGGCAACGGTGCCGGTGAGGCGCAGTACGCGATTCAGCCGCCCCGGCGTGACGGTGACGATTTGAATATGGCTCAACTGATCCGATGGGACGGTAAAGAGCTCGCCTTGTGTGGTGGAACCTTGCCCTGTCGAATACGAAGTCATGGCGCTGGCTGGCCCTTGAGGCGCGCCGCATCCGGAAATCGCGCCCATCCACCCGGCGAGCAATAGAACTCGCGCCGCGCGAGAACTGCGGCGCATCGGCCAGAAAACTCGCTGGCAATTGAAAGAGTGAAAGGAAGCATGCGTGAAGTTCATGGCAAGCTCCTGGTGCCCACGGCTTGGCGCAGTTGCTCGATAGCGAGCATGTAAGAAGCCAACGCCTGCCGATAGGCGAGTTCGGCGCCGCGATAGCTGCGCTCTGCGTCGAGATAGTCGAGCAAACTGGCGGAACCGCGCTGATATGCGTACTCGCTGATATCGCGAGAGTCCTGGGCCTGTTGTAGATAGCCGGAGTTGTAGAGGTTCACAACTTGGTCGTTGGTGTGAAGGTTTTGGTAGGCGTTGGTGACGTCGGTCAGAACGGCCTCCGACGAAACGGATTGGCTCTCCTGGGCCTGCGTCACGGCGAAGCGGGTGCGAGCAATCTCGCCCTGATTTCGATCAAAGATTGGCAACTCAATATTGAAGAAGGCCGAGCCGGTATTCACTCCGCCGAGATGGCTGTAATCGGCGGCGACGGTCAAGTCGCGCTTGCCGTTGGCCTGCGCCAAGGTGTGTTGGCTTTGCGCGGCAGTAACGCCCAGCTGGGCGGCACGATAATCCGGGCGGTTGCGCATAGCCAGCAGTTTCAGATCGTCTACGTTCAGCCGCATGGGCTGGTACGTCAGATCGCCATCTACATCGTAGTTTTCCTGGATGGATTCAAAGCCTACCAGCGCCCGCAGGGCGGCAAGCGCCTGCATCTTGGCAAGCTGAGCCGAGCTGAGGTCCATTTGAAACTGAAGTAACTGCAACTTGATTTTGAGCAGATCGCCTTCGCTAATATCTCCGGCCTGATAGCGCGTCTGACTGATTTGCACCGTATTTTGGAAACTATCCAGGTCCATCTGCGCGAGTTCCACATTGGCCTTAGCTAGCAGAGCGCCAATAAACTGCTGCGCAGTGCTGGCCGTGATCGTGCGTTCGTTGTCCGATATGGTTGCGACCGTTACCGCTGTCTGATCGCGGGCAGCCTCGAGCCGATGTTGTCGTTTCTTGCCGCGTTCAATCAGATAGCTGAGGCCGACATCGAATTGCGCGTTGTTCTTGAGATAGTCGATGGAAAAGGCGCTCGGAGAGAAAAACGGCAGGAATTGAGAATCCCAACTCAGCACTGGATTGGGGCGCAGGTTCGCCGTGACCTCTGTGGCTCGGTTTTCATCGATGGTGGCGCGCGCCGCCAGTAACGAATGGTTGTGCAGCAGCGCCAGTTCGATGGCGCGATCCAGGGATAGGTGGGCTTCAGGCGCCGTCGTCGTTGGAGTGGGTGACGGAGCCTGAGTCTGCGGAGCGCTCGAACTTGCGGCGGGCGGCGCTTGCGCCGCCGCGCCGGCGGCGGCTATGAGAGCCACCATTGCTGCAAAGATCACCCGTGTGGCAATGCGCTTGTATTCAAGTTCCATCGTCATTTTCAGTTCCTTCTCCAACAGACGGATGCCCGCGTTCCAGGATTTGTAACGAGACGAGCAATCTCGAGGCGAAAATCTGAAAAGGGGCCCCTGAGCAATGATCGCTTCCGCGCGGCATGAACTGCCGCGTCAAGGGCAGGCCTACAAAGAGGATGGAGGAGCGCGAGTCGTAAACAGCGGTGTGCGCAAACTAGGAACGAAGGAAGGTTCTTGCGGACTGGGTGCCACGCCCAAGCGCTGAGGCGCCGAAACGCATTGTCCGTGTGCTGCGGATCCGGCGACCTGTTGATCCAGGTGACAAATCGGGCAGTGTGGGTTGGCACTGCACTCGTGATGCTGCCAAGCCTCGCACGCCTCGCCGACTGCCGTGGCAAACAGCAGGACCGCCAATAAGGCCGAGGCGGTCACCAGCGCGCGAATTGTTCTATTCCACTTCAATCAGAAGGCCATGTCTGGCGTTGTGTGGAGTCAAACTAACACGAATCTGTGACGCGCGAGAGGCATTTTTCGTTGTGCCAGCCGATGATTCCAACCACAACGCTTCGCCGTCACCTCTGGCGGCCTGCTATTGGGAAGGGGGGCGGCTGTTTGCGCAGGGCCGCCGGCTGCTAACATAATTTCGCCTGAAACGCTTACCCCGTGGGGTTCTAACGATATTGCCAAGGCTCCTTTTTATCAATCTAGTGACTAGCGACACCTTTTCTATTCTGGGCCCGAAGTCTTCTCAGTGTTTTCCAGCGATGGGTGATCTGCGCAAACATGCGCATCGAACACTTTCTTGGCGCCGCTGACGTGCACTCCGATCATAGGAACCCACCAAGAACAAGCCGTGCAGGCGACCACCCTTCCGCTCGGCGTCCTTTTACGCACCATCGCTCGTTTCATCGGCCTGCTCCCCCTACGTCGATCTGTCAGTTCCGCTTGAGCCGCACGATTACTTCCAAGTTAGTAGAGCTGTGGGAAGCAGGCCGCGGGTTGTCCTGGACCGAACCGCTTCCCGTGTCTTGGGTCAATTTAATGGACAATAGCCATTTTATGATCCGTTGATTCCAGACAACGTTCTCGCGGGTTTGGCGTTATTAACGCCCTCTTGCTGTGAAGTCAATGCCTTTTCGGATTCCGCCCGATAAACGGGGTGGTCTCAAGGGGTCGATGCAACACTGGCCTGTAGTCTACTCTCCGGAGTTTCAAAGCCCAACGTCTTGCGTGGGCGCTGATTGAGGCACAGCGCGATTTGGTCCAGCTCGGATTGACTGTAGCTAGACAAGTCAGTCTTCTTCGGCAGGTACTGCCGTAAGAGCCCATTGGTGTTTTCGTTGCTGCCACGTTGCTAAGGACTCTGCGGATTAGTAGTTTTTCATCCCCACCTTGTGCTCAACATCTACTCAAGTCGATATGGCATCTGCCGCGTCCATCTTCCCGATTTTGAGGGTCCGATTCTGTGATTCTTGTCACACTTGGCAGTGACGGAACCTGCGCTCTGACACCGAATTCGGTCTCCGCAAAGCTCGGGCCAGAGTAGCTTCACCACCGCACCATGGCTCTCCTCATACGCGAGAGTGAAGACGTGAAGGCCCGTCCGGAGTGTGGTTTCGCGGGAAAAACTGCACTTTAGCGACGATTCGGAACAGGGACCGAACAGGGAATGAGCAGGGAATTCAATTCCCTGTTACGAGGTTTGCGGTGAAAGTACGCGATTTCCTATTAAGGGGGGAGGTTACTTCCGAGTGGCCCGTTAATCGGGAGTTTGCCAGTGCAATTCGCGGATGTGTCGGCCTTTTAAGACCCAAGAAAAGCGATTTTGCCGATCCAAACAACAGGAACGGGGTCATCAAGCTGACAGCTCTCTTCTTCCGCCGATCTCAGGCGAGGTCAAAGCGATCGAGGTTCATCACTTTGGTCCACGCCGCCACGAAGTCGGCCACGCATTTCTCTTGCGCGTCGGCGGAGCCATAGACTTCGGCAAGGGCGCGCAGCTGGGAGTTTGAACCGAAGATCAGGTCGACACGGGTGCCGGTCCACTTGACCTGGTTCGTCTTGCGGTCGCGTCCCTCGTACACGCCATCAGAGCCAGCGGACGGCTGCCATTCGGTGCCCATGTCGAGCAGGTTGACGAAGAAGTCGTTCGTCAGGGTTTCCGGCCGCTTGGTGAAGACGCCGTGGGTGGACTTCCCGGCATTTGCGCCCAGGACGCGGAGGCCACCGACGAGAACCGTCATCTCGGGCGCCGTCAGCGTCAACAGTTGCGCCTTATCGATTAGCAGCTCCTCCGCTGATACGCTGAACGTGGCCTTGAGGTAGTTGCGGAACCCGTCCGCGACCGGTTCGAGATAGGCGAAGGACTCCACATCGGTTTGCTCCTGTGACGCATCGGTGCGACCGGGCGCGAAGGGAACGGTTACGTTGTGCCCCGCCTTCTTTGCCGCCTGCTCGATAGCAGCTGAGCCGCCGAGGACGATCAGGTCGGCAAGCGACGCTTTCTTGCCGCCGGACTGCGAAGCGTTGAACTCCTTTTGGATCGCTTCGAGTTTCTGCAACACCTTCGCCAGTTGCGCTGGCTGGTTGACCTCCCAGTCCTGCTGGGGTTCAAGACGGATGCGCGCGCCGTTCGCTCCGCCGCGCTTATCCGAGCCTCGGAACGTCGACACCGACGCCCAAGCCGTCGAGACCAGCTGGGAAACGGACAGCCCGGACGCGAGGATTTTCGCCTTCAAAGCTGCGATGTCCTGCTCCCCGATTAGCTGATGATTCACCGCGGGGATCGGGTCTTGCCAGATCAGCTCCTCCGCCGGGACTTCTGGGCCGAGATAGCGCGAACGCGGGCCCATGTCGCGGTGCGTGAGCTTGAACCACGCGCGGGCAAACGCGTCTGCGAACTCATCCGGATGCTCGTAGAAGCGCCGGGAGATCTTTTCGTAGACCGGATCGATCCGTAAAGAGAGGTCCGTGACCAGCATAGTTGGCGCGTGACGCTTCGACGAGTCGAAGGCATCCGGAATTGGCGTGGCACCGCCTTTCGCTTGCCACTGATAGGCGCCGGCCGGGCTCTTGGTCAGCTCCCATTCGTAGCCGAACAGGTTCGCGAAGTAGTAGTTGCTCCACTTCGTTGGCGTCTGAGTCCAGGTAACTTCCGGGCCGCCGCCGATCGCGTCTTTGCCTTTGCCTGTGCCATAACGGCTCTTCCAGCCGAGGCCCATCTCCTCAATGGGCGCTGCCTCGGGCGCGGGGCCAACCAGCTTCGGTTCGCCGGCGCCGTGGGTTTTGCCAAAGGTGTGCCCCCCAGCAATCAGCGCAACCGTTTCCTCGTCGTTCATTGCCATACGGCGGAACGTTTCGCGAATATCCTTGGCCGCCGCGAGGGGGTCCGGCTTGCCGTTCGGTCCTTCCGGATTCACATAGATGAGACCCATCTGCACGGCAGCGAGCGGATTCTCGAGCTCCCGGTCGCCCGTGTAGCGCTTGTCGCCTAGCCAGGTGTCCTCCTTGCCCCAGTACACGGCTTCGTCAGGTTCCCACACATCGGGGCGCCCGCCGCCAAAGCCGAACGTCTTGAAGCCCATCGACTCGAGCGCGACATTGCCGGCGAGGATCATCAGGTCAGCCCAGGAGATTTTCCGGCCGTATTTCTGCTTGATTGGCCAAAGCAGCCGGCGCGCCTTGTCGAGGTTCACGTTGTCCGGCCAGCTATTGAGCGGCGCGAAACGCTGTTGGCCGGCGCCGGCGCCGCCGCGTCCATCGCCGATGCGGTACGTGCCCGCGCTGTGCCACGCCATGCGAATGAAGAGCCCCCCGTAGTGGCCGAAATCCGCGGGCCACCAGTCTTGGCTGTCCGTCATCAGCGCGTGGAGGTCCTTCTTCAGCGCTTTGAAGTCGAGCTTCTTGAACTCTTCGGCGTAGTTGAAGGCCTCGCCCATCGCATCGGACTGGGGCGAGTTCTGGCGGAGAATCCTGAGGTTCAGCTCTTTCGGCCACCAATCGCTGTTCGACCTCATTCCAACATTCGTGGTCCCGTGTACGACCGGGCACTTAGTTTCGGTTGCCATCGTTTCCTTCCTTCCTTATCGCGATTGGTCAAAAATTGAGTCAAAAGGCCTGTGGCGAATTGCGAGCCCGTCTTGGCTTTCCCATTCGCGCCTTCGCTGGCGGCAGCGCTTGCTGACGCGCGCCATTCATCCGGTATCCACACGCCTACGACACTTACGGGGAAATGCGCAAACCTCTCTGCGGCCAATCCCACCAGATGCTAGCTTAAGGGATCATCGTCACGGTTTCCGAAACGATCCCCTTTTGTTTTGAACGCCCTCTTCCAAGGGAAAAGTGAACGCGGTTCGAGGTTAGAATACGCATCAGGGGACACCGCTCAAGAGATTTTCTAATTTCACGAATCTTCCACCACCAGGTAATAGTCAGCCACGGAAGCGTTGCTAGCAATCCCCATATGAAACCGATCCACTTAATTGACCCATGTCGATTGTACAGTGACGCCAAGGCCAGCCGAGCCAAGGGAATACATAGAGAATCCGAAGTAAATCGTCGCTAATGAAAAACTCACGACGCCCTGCCTCTCGGAAGTGGGCCCACTTGTGCGCAGTCGCATTACATGCATTACCGCAATATTTGCAGACCTCTATTTCGGGATCAAGCCGCAGATTCTTTGTGGGCGCACGGCTTTCGGTCTTGTTGCACGATGAGCACAGATTTTCGGCTGGGCGAAAAAGCATTCAGTATCCATTCACTTATCGACCATCAACTTGCCGCAACTTTAGATTGCAGGACGATAGATTCAGTCGGAAAAATGAAAGTGACGAACAGGGTCCAAGGCGCGCCGACATACCTAACCTCCAAGCCGCAGATTGAGTAGCTCGCCTGGATAGTAGCTTAACTTAGTCGAACTCCAAAATATCGGTCGACAGGAATCAGGAACGAAGCCAGTACGCTCGATTCTATTGTTGGCTGAAAGCAGGCACGGGCCTGTGAATGGCTCTAACTTGTGGTGGGCGTTTCGCCGAATAGAGCGGTGTAGATGATCCCTCCGAGCAAATCGTCAATAAGAGCCCCATTTTGAGGCGGTTTGGGCGAATAGTTTATGGTTGGCCGGCAATCCGGAAGTTAGCCGGCTGTTTCCGATTGCCCCGTCATCTGTCCGCAGTCGGCGCCAGCCAATGGAACTTCCAACCTCCCACAAGTCGGCGTTTGAGAACTGCCAGGAGCATCGCGCTCTGAGTTCATCTGAACGGGTATGGCCCAGTACGGAAAGATTGCCGGGCAAGGTAAAACGACTGTTCATGGCTTTGTCCGAGTTTAATACGAGAGAGGCGCCCGGCAGTCTCAAAACTCCAGGCGTGCATGAAGCGCGATCATGCGTGGCGAGCTATCGGCTCCCAAGCCCACGCCGAGCAGCCCGGTTGGAGGAGAGACAGTGTAGGTAGCCGCACCGAATCCGGTCTGCGTCGAGGGCTTTCCTGGGATACCGGCCAGCACGACGCTGGGTAGTCCGAAATTCGGATGGTTGAACACATTAAAGAACTGCGCTTCAAGGCGGAACTTTGCACGCTCAGTCAAAGAAAATGACTTCGTAATGTCGAGATCACTCCAAAAGAAATCAGGGCCACGCAGAGCATTGCGCCCCAGATTTCCGAACTGACAATTTTGCAGGTTGTCGCCGCCGGAACATGCTCCCGTACTAGGATCGACCGCAGAGATGAAAGCATTTGGGTTGAGCCACTGAACCGAGCCGGGCTGCGTCACGCCGGGGATCGGATTGTGCTCATAAAGCGGGACACCCGGCACGACGCTGGCGAATTGTGGCCCGCCACCCTAGACGATGCCATTTCCATTTGCTGAGTAGGGCGTGCTTACAACGGTGAATGGAATCCCACTATGCCAGAAGACCGTGCCGGACAATTGCCAGCCGCTCAAGGCGTAGCCAAGCCAGTGGTCCTTCGTTTTGGTCGGCAGCTGATAGAGGTATTTCGCATTGAAGTTGTGCCGGATGTCGTAGTCGCACGGTCCGTAGTCACGAGCAAGGTTTCCTGGGAGTGGGGAAAGAATCCCTGCGGCAAAGAACGGCAGGAATCCGCCATTCGAGACGGTATCCATGCAACGGCTGAAACTATAGTTAACCGTTCCTTGCAGACCGTGCGAGAGGCGCTTCATAGCTGTGATCTGAAGGCCGTTGTAGTGACTGTTGGCGCCGGTGGAGAATTGTGTAACCGCCGCGAATCTGGGATCAGCCGGCTCCAGATATGGGAATGGAGCAAAACAGCCTTGGCACGCGGTTTGATAACCGTTCACTTGCATCAGACCAGTTTCCGAAAAGACGACTTATCGGGAGTTGGCTCCCGATGCCACGACAAATTTGTACCAACGCCGCGGCGAAAGCCGACAGGATTGTAGAAACAGGACGGCGGATGGCCTCGTGGAGTGCCCTGACTGAACTAGATTGTTGCAAGCCCTGCCCGAAGTTACAAAAATGTCGGAAAGGCCGTTCCATCCAACCCGTTTCTTTTTATTACAAATTCATAAAAGCAACGTTTTCTTCGATTTTGCCGCCTGGCGACTCGCTTGCAATGGCTCTCCGGGGATGGCTGTTTGCGGCAGTCTTGCACCATCCTAGGAGCTTCCCCATGGGCGACACGGCATACGAACAGACTTTGAAGAAAACCCACACCCGATTAAAGAGCAACGCACTGAATTTCTGGGAGGTATCGGCGCAGGCGATCGCCCTGATTTCGCCGAGCATGACCGCCGCGCTGATCGTGCCTCTCATGTTTGGCACTGCTGGAGCGGCCGGATGGCTTTGCTATTTGTTTGGCACCATCATGCTGTTGTTTGTCGCCGTCAGCCTGAATCAATTCACCAAGCGCTACACCTCCGCCGGCAGCATGTACGAATACTCGGTCAAGGGGCTCGGGCCGAGGGCCGGCGGCTTGTCGGGCTGGAGCCTGATTTGGGCGTACATGTTCATAGGCATCGCCGGGGTGACCGGGTTCACCCACTTCGCCACCAAGCTGCTCGATCTGACTGGCGTCAGCGGCTATTTGTCCCATCCCTCGATCACGCTGTTCGCTTTGTGCGTCGTTGCCGCATGGTTCTTGGCATACAAAGACATCACTTTCTCCACGATCCTGATGCTTGTATTCGAGGCTGTCTCCGTTACAGTTATCATGCTGCTCGCCATTCTGGCGCTGGCGAAAACCGGCGTCGTCGATGCCGCGCAGTGGCATCCCGCCGCGGGTCACGGCCTGAAAGACATTGGCTTGGGCGTTGTGGTGGCGATCTTCAGCTTAGTCGGCTTCGAATGCGCGTCGGCGTTTGGCGAAGAGGCGCGTGAGCCGTTGAAAACAATCCCGCGGGCCGTCATCGCCAGCCTGTTGTTGACGGGAGCCTTTTTCGTCTTCATAACCTACGTCGAAACGCATGCGTTGGCTGGCAACGTGCCTACGCTTGACAAGCTCGACGCGCCGCTTTCGACGCTCAGCGAGAACCTGGGCGTAAGGTGGATGGGCGTCCTGATCTCGATCGGTGCGATGATCAGCTTCTTCGCCCTCGCCATGTCCTGCCTGAATGCCGGCGCCCGCGTGATGTTTACCATGGGCCGCTACGGAATTTTCCCCATTTCGATGGGCAGTTCGCACAAGCATAACCTCACGCCGCACGTGGCCATCTCGGTTTTTGCCGTCATACAATTCCTTATCCCCACCGCGTTCATCCTGCTGTCCTACGGTGCCGTGGGCGGTTGGCAGATGGCTCCGTTCGATGCCTTCAACGATGCCGGGGTTTTCGGCGCCATGGGTTTTTGTGGAGCGTACGTTCTGATCTCGCTGGCCACGCCGTTTTATCTGAAGAAGATTGGTGAACTGAAAGCTCACCACGTCGCGATAGCCGTGATCGCCCTGGTTCTCTTGGTTGTGCCGATCGTAGGCACGGTCTATCCGGTTCCATCGGCTCCGTTGAACTATTTCCCTTACATCTTCTTGGCCTACATACTGGCCGGGATCGTCTTGGTTTCGGTTCGCAGCCGCAGCATCATGGAGATCGACGGGATTCGCAAGATGCTCGAAGATGTCGCCATGGCGCCGGCTTCCGAAGTTTCCGTACCGGCAGCGTTTTTCGTCGAAGCCCGTCGGCAGTCCTCGTCGGCTTCTAATCTCGGATAGGCCAATACATATGGCAAATGGCACAGACTATTTGGCGAGCATCTATCGGTACCCGATGAAGTCTCTGATGGGTGAGGAGCTCAATGCGGCACAGTTCACCCCGCAGGGACTCTTCGGCGACCGCAGCTACGCATTGGGCGACACAGAAACGGGAAAGGTGGTGAGCGCGAAAAACCCGCGCAAATGGCCGAAGCTATTTCGTTATCGGGCCGCCTATGTCACTCCTCCGTTGACGGGCTCTCCTCTGCCGGCTGTGCGAGTTACCTTGCCGGACGGAGGCTTTGCCGTCACTTCCAGTTCCGACTTCGCTCCCATGCTCTCCGGAGCATTGGGCCGATCGGTCGCCTTACTGGCCAAGCCGCCTGAGCATGCCCAGCTTGAGGAGTTCTGGCCCGACCGGGAGGAAATGGCAAGCCCGGACATCGTCACCGATGAAGCCATGCCGCCCGGAACTTTTTTTGATCTCGCCATCGTGCATTTACTCACGACGAGCACTCTAGACCGTCTCAGAGAACTTGAGCCGCGCAGCCGCTTCGAGCCGCGTCGGTTCCGGCCCAATCTTGTCGTCGATACCGGGCCGCAAGAGGGGTTTATCGAGAATCAGTGGATCGGCAAGTCGCTCGCGATCGGACCGGAGGTACGCATTGAAATCACCGGGCCCTGTCCACGCTGTGTTATGACTACGCTTGCTCAGGGCGATCTTCCCAAGGATCCGGCAATTCTTAAGAGTGTGGCGCGCCACAACCAGGGTCACGTCGGCGTCTACGGTTCACTGCTTCATACCGGAACCGTTCGCGTCGGCGACACAGTCAGAGTGGTTTGATGCACTGCTCACCGGCTCCATCGGCCACCCTTTGTTCCATCCAAGTCGGAACGCCGGAAGCCTACGGCTTCGAAAACGCCTTGGACACCCACGACAAACCGTGGCGAACGGGTTTCTTTAAGATGCCGGTGCAAGGCCGCGTCTATGTCGGCAGGACGAACCTTGTTGGCGACGGCCAGGCGGACCTTGAAAATCACGGCGGCATCGACAAGGCCGTCCTGGCTTACAGCGCTGACCACTATCCGAAGTGGCGCCGCGAGCTCAACCTGGACATGCCATACGGCGCCTTCGGAGAGAACCTCACCATATCCGGGCTGAGCGAGGAATCTGTTTGCATCGGCGACACGCTGCGTATCGGGGCTGTGCCTTTCGAGGTCAGCCAGCCGCGGCAACCTTGCTGGAAGTTGGCCCGCCGCTGGCGCATGCACGAGTTGACCGGCTTGGTTGTGCGCAACGGGCGAAGCGGCTGGTATCTTCGAGTCCTGGAGGAAGGCTGGATCGAGGCCTCAATGCCGGTCGTGCTATTGGACCGCCCCAATCCCGATTGGCCGGTTGCCCGTGCCAATGAGATCCTTCACCACCGCAAGACCGACGCTCCGCTCGCGCTTCAGCTTGCGGACGTGCCTCAGTTGGCCGGGTCGTGGTCGCGGGAACTGCGCGAGCGGGCTGCCACGTTAGCCTCGGCCTTGGAAGCACCTCCGCGAGCCTAGCCCGTCCAATGAGGCGTCAGCTTCGAAAGCGCTTGCAGTCGATGTTGAGTTTTCTCACCTTGTAGTTGATCACGCGTTCGGTGGTCTTCAACAGCAAGGCCGCTTTCGACCGGTTTCCGCGCGTGGTTTTCAGCGTGTCCTGAATCAGATCCTTTTCGTATCCCTCCACCGCCTCTTTGAAGGAAATGTTCACCACCGTGCCGGAAGCCTCCGCCGTTTGCAGCGTCGGCGGAAGGTGGTGCCCGTGGATCACGCCGCCGTCGCAGACCAGCACCGCTCGCTCGATCGTGTTCTCTAGCTCACGGACGTTGCCCGGCCAGTGATAGCACGTAAGCATATCGATAGCCGGCGTTGAGATTCGCTTGACGTTCTTGTGATGGCGGCTGTTGTACTTCTCCAGAAAGTGGTCTGAAAGAAGCAGTATGTCCGACTTTCGTTCCCGCAATGGCGGGACGAAGATCGAAAAAACGTTCAGCCGGTAGAAGAGATCCTCGCGAAATGTTCCTGCCGCTATAGCGCGTTCCAGATCCTTGTTCGTGGCTACGATTAGGCGCACGTCCGTCTTGATCGTTCGCGTGCCGCCCAGTCGCTCGAACTCCCTTTCCTGCAGTACACGCAAGAGCTTCACCGCCGCGGGGCCGTTGAGGTCGCCGATCTCGTCCAAAAAAAGTGTTCCGCCGTCGGCTAATTCAAAGCGTCCCTTCTTTTGCGAATCCGCGCCCGTGAACGCTCCCTTTTCGTAGCCAAACAGCTCCGATTCGATCAAGGTCTCTGGCAAAGCCGCGCAATTGACTTTGACGAACGGACTGTTCTTCCGGGGCGAATTGTAGTGAACGGCGTGAGCGATCAGTTCCTTCCCCGTCCCGGACTCTCCGCGCAACATTACTGTGGTATTGGCAGGCGCCACCTGCGTCACCTGTTCATAGACCCGCCGGATCGGGCTGCTATTGCCCACGAGGTTTGAAAAGTCGTACCGCTCCAGGACCTCTTGCTGCAAGTGTGCGTTCTTCTCGAGCAGCCACCGCCGCTCGGCATCAAGCAGATTTCGAATTGTCATCGCTTGGCCGATCATCGCAGCGACGAGGCCAAAAAACTTCACCACCCGCTCGTAATTCCGCTTCTTGTCGAAAGACAAGTCCACGTTCAGGGTTCCCACCGGTTTCTGGTTAGCCACGATGGGCACGCACACGACGGTGATTTCTCTGGCTTTCGGTCGCCGTCGGCCGGCGCGGTTGAGAAACAGTGGTTCCTGACTGATCTGGGGCACCACAACCGGCTTGCCCGTGGCGACCACGCGGCCTGTGACGCCTTCGCCAACATGGTAACGGGCGCGCTGGTCGTCGTCACTCAAGCCCACCGATGCATCGATTTGGAGCTCGTGGGTTCCGTCTCGGAGCAGGATCACCATGCCTCGCTCCACCCCGTGGCGGCGCTCCAGAATTCCCAGCGTTTGGTGGATACCCACTTTCAAAGGCACGGCGCCAGAGAGGACGCTGGTCATTTCAAGTAGCGACGCCATATTCTCCGTAGTGTCCGCTCGTTCATCGTTACAGGCTAAGTCAGTCGGGGGCGCTCGCTTCGGATATAGACTTTCCCGCACTCGCTCACCCTCTGGCATGTCCCCAATCCCTGACCATCCTTGATACTGTAGTTTCAGTTGGACCACACAGAAAACATCAATAAATTGATAGGACTGATCGATAGATCTTCGCGAACAGGTGCACTTCTCGCGAAGTCCCGCATATCAGGCAGGATTGACCTCCGCTGATGCCACGGGAGTCGTGAGAGAGGCTAGGCCAACTCCCGAAAAACGGCATTTCGGAGACTGGCTCCCACATTCCGAAAACCCGACTTCCCCCAAAACCGTGAGAAGTCGTTTCATGTGTCTTCTCCGAGTTTTCCCTGTTACGTTGAATAGCCAGCCTTCGGCGGGTAACTTATCGCGGATTGACGCCGCGCCAGGAACGCTCCACCAGCGGCTCCGCCAACAATCTTCAATACGTGGGCCACAATGTATTGCCACGGTTCAGGTCCCCCCCCGAGTTAGAGCGACGTACATGAGTGTGCCTATAACGCCGATGAGCACACCATGCAGGACGAACTTCGACTCGAATCTTTGTCCCAGCCAGACGGTAACAGTGAAGGGGGCGATGAGAGCGGCTGGCGGAATAACGTAGAGATTGACTCGTCCTGCGCCACTCAAGTTCAGCGGGACGGCGATGGCGAAGAGGACGAGTTCCGTTAGGAAAGCGGCAAGGAGGACGCGCCCCCATCGGAGGACACCGGATAAAGCAGTCACTGCAAAACCGTACGACTTCTGAAAATCTGAGTTATCTGCCAGACTCCTTTAGTTCTGATGTGTCGAGGCTCAGGTATTTCATGCCACGCACGTCAAGAAACACGCGATGGCGACCATTTACAAGGCGAAGGAGTACGTGTTCGCAGACGGCGCATCGCGCCACGACGCCGGGGCCTTGCATGTATAAATGTGCCTCGGCAAAGCGCTTTGTTGCGCCGCACTGCGCGCACTGTCCCTCTGCAGCCGTAACATCCATTGCGAATATTTTGCTCAATTCACCTGCGGCAGCATTGCCGTCAAGGTAATCATAAGTATGTAAACTCATTGTCGATCTCCTGTGGGACCAAAACGCTCGGTCCTGATCTTATCGGGTCTGTTGCCGCAGGCGCTAAGGAAGCCGGCAGCGCTTTCAACGAACGATGTGGGGCCGCAGACGTAGCAAGTCGGGGCAAGGTTTGAGGGCCAGGTCGTGTTCGCGACTAGAGCGGCGTCGATGCGGCTGGGCGGTCGCGACCAATCCTTCGGAGCGGCTCGTGTGTAGGCGTAGGTAAGGCTCACAGAATGGTCGTGATCTGATAGCGCCTGCAGTTCATTGCGGTAAAAAACCGCTCCCGGTTCGCGCACGGAATACAACAATCGAAACGGCGCAGTGCTGCCCTCCGACGCACGCGAGCGAATCATAGCCATCAGCGGAACGATGCCGGAACCCCCTGCTATTAGCTGGATCGGCTCAGTTTGTTGGGTGCGCCACACGAACCAGCCGCCGATGGGACCTCGCAACTCCAGACGATCGCTGACCACGACTTCTTGCGTGAGATAGGGTGAGACTTCACCGTTAGGCAGTCGTTCGACGGTTAGTTCAACGCGCCTTTCGGAGTTCGGCGCAGAGGCGATCGAGTATGACCTAACCGCAGAGTATCCATCCGAGGCCGTCAAACGCACGTCAACATGCTGGCCTGCGACGTGACCCGGCCAATCTGAAACTTCGAGCGTGATCGTCCGTGCCGTCGCCGTTTCTTCGTGAAGGGCAACGACCGTTCCGACACGCCACATCACTCGTCGCCCGAGTAACGCTGCTCCCGCCATGGGTCCCCATAATTATGGTAGCCGAGGCTTTCCCAAAAGCCGGGTTCATCCTCGTGCATCAACGAAATGCCCCTCACCCATTTGGCACTCTTCCATAGATAAAGATGAGGGACAAGAAGTCGGGCAGGGCCACCGTGTTCCGGTGCGAGATCTTCGTCGTCAAACCGGAAAGCGATCCACGCCTGCTTGCTCATGAGATCGTCGAGAGGAAGATTTGTAGTGTAGTCACCGTAGGAATGCACGAGAGCGTAGGGAGCATCGGTTTTTATATCCGCAAACATCGTATCGAGGGAAACACCTTCCCAAGATGTGCCGAGCTTCGACCATCGCGTAACACAGTGCAGATCAGCACTGAAGGTCTCTGTGGGCAAGTCGCGAAACGACTTCCAATCCCATCTCCGCAAAACGTCAGTCCCTTCATTGATCGTAAATTCCCATCGGTCGAGCGACACATGTGGCGTTGGTCCCGCGGACAATACGGGGAAGTCAGTGGTAAGGTATTGCCCTGGCGGTAGCTTTATTTCCGCCGCGCTGCGTCGCCCGGAAAAGCCTCGTGAAGTAATACCCATCGCACTTCTCCCTTCCGAATCCAAGTTTCGGCCACTTGAAGTTGGCACTGATCCACAAGCGGGACGGCCATTTACCGACGTTGCGCAACTGAAAGTATTCTCAGACCGAGCGGGAATCTATTGGGCGTTGGCACATCTAGCGTCCCAGAAAGGAGGATGCGGGTGATGCTTTCGTTTACAAGGCTTCTGTTACCTTTAGAGCGCCTATCTGCATGATGAACAGTATTGTGTGCGGCGCGATTGCTGCGAAAGTAGAACCGGAAGATTGCCACGAGACAACCTGATTGCGGCATCGTGGTGCACCTCAAGCCAAGCCAACTTCAGAGGCGGAAGCCGAACCAGGGGAGGAGTACCTGAAAGCGGCGTAAGGGGTTGACGACCATGGGAGGCATGCGTAGATGACGCCCTCCGACCTCACAGCGCAAGCGGAGCTTGCGCGTGTTTCTAGACTGACAACCATGGGCGAACTGGCAGCGTCCATAGCCCACGAGGTCAATCAGCCGCTGACCGCTGTAATCAATAACAGCAGCGCCTGCCTGAGACTGCTTGCCGACGGTAACCTCGGATCTGAAGTTCTGCGTCGGGCTCTCGAAAAGATCATTGCGGATGGCACTCGCGCAAGCGCCGTGATAGCGCGTATCCGTGCATTCATACAGAAAGCGCCCGCCGAAAAGAATGAATTGGATGTGAACGAGCTGATTCAGGAGGTGGTGGCCCTAACCGACCCTGAGCTTTCTGAGAATCGAGTTCTGCTTGAGCGCGAACTGACAAAGCCTCTTCCGCGGGTACTGGGTGATCGCGTCCAGTTGCAGCAGGTTTTGCTGAATTTAATCATGAATGGCATCGAAGCCATGACTGTGGTTAGCAATCGACCTCGCTTACTCTGGGTGCAATCCCGGATCGCCGAATCTGAGAACGTACTTGTTGCGGTATGCGACTCGGGCACAGGCCTTCGTTTAGATGAAGATCGCGCCTTTACTCCGTTCGTTACAACAAAAGCAAACGGTATGGGGATGGGTCTGTCCATCAGCCGCTCACTTATCGAAGCTCATGGTGGGCGGCTTTGGGCCGGGCCCAATTCTCCGCACGGCGCGGTATTTTACTTCACGCTGCCAGTAGCCCGCGGGGTCCCTCATGACTCACGCTCCCCTCATCTTTGTTGTCGATGATGATCCATCGGTGCGCTCTTCGCTCAAGTTTCTCCTCAGCACTGTAGGTCTGCAGGTTGAGAGCTTCGACTCGGTTGAAACCTTGTTGCATAGAAAACCGCCAGATACGGCCAGTTGCCTTGTGCTGGATGTCAGACTACATGGATTGAGCGGACTCGATTTTCAGCTCGAGCTTGCAGCGAGAAACATTCGTATTCCGATAGTCTTTGTCACCGGCCACGGCGACATTCCAATGAGTGTTCGCGCTATGAAGGCTGGAGCTGTCGAATTCCTAACCAAACCATTCCGCGACCAGGATCTGCTGGATGCCATTCGCATCGCACTGGAGCGAGATCGTGTCAGGCGCGAACAAGAGGAAAAAGTAACCGAGCTGCGACAGCGCTTCACGTCACTGACTCCTCGCGAGCAAGAGGTGGTCTTCATGGTAGTTTCGGGCATGCTCAATAAGCAGATTGCTGGTCAACTCGGAACTGCGGAAAATACCGTGAAGGTTCATCGCAGCCGGGCAATGGAGAAGATGCAGGCGCAATCTCTTGCCGAACTCGTGAAAATGATCGAAAAGCTTAAGGGCCTCTCGGAAAAAGCCTCGTAAACGAAAGCATTACCCGCATTGTCCCTTCTGTCGACGCTGCATACTACCAACGCCCAATTGATTTTTCTCCATCTGGGAATAGCGTTAATCCGATGGGGAATTCAGAGTGGCAAGGAATCGGATCTCGATAGTTGACGACCTTGCGTTTCTCTCGATCCGCCGGAGAGACAATGACGCTCTTTCGGTGGCGGTCCGACTATTTTCCGTTCTGGCGACTACCGCTGCCGCTGTGGCTGTTGACAGCGCATCTATTTGGCAAACAGGAGGAACAGTTAAATGAGGGGCCGCATCTCATTTGTCATTCTCACGCTCGTCGTCTTGGCTGCCTACCAGCCAGCCAACTCCCAAAGGACCGACAGCTTCAACGGCTTTGAACTGGTCGACAAAACAGGGAACATTCGCAAGCCGACTGACTTTCGCGATCGTTACCAAACACTTGGAACATATGTAGTGCTCGATCCGAAGGGAAACCAAATGCACGTCACCTATGCATCACCCGGTACGGCCGAGTATTACCGCAAAAATAGAAGGTTTGCCGATGGAACGGTGTTGGTGAAAGAAATATTCGGAACGGATCACGCTCAAATGACGACTGGGGATGCGCATTGGGCCTCGGGAACGCAAGTGTGGTTCATTTTGATCAAGGACGCAAAAGGACGCTACCCCGGCAATCCGCTTTGGGGTGACGGCTGGGGATGGGCCCTTTTCAAATCCGATGCGCCCGATAAGCAGGTCGCAACTGACTACAAAAAAGACTGCCTGGGCTGCCACGTTCCCGCAAAGGCGACAGACTGGATCTACGTCCAAGGTTATCCAGTTCTCGCCTCAAAGTAAGTAGCACGACGTGGCAGAAGGGGGTTTTCGAAAACCAAAGGAGAATTTCGTAATGAAAAATTATCTGTTGGCAATCATCTGTGGAGTTGGCCTGGTCGCTGCGAGCTTTTTTCTGCTTACGAGACCAGTTGCCGCCCAAAACCAACAATCCACTGCCGTGTTCGATTCCGCTGGCAGGTTGAAATTGCCGACGGGCTATCGCAGGTGGGTTTTTGTGGGCGCGCCCCTAACACCCAATGCCCTTAACAACGGGAAAGCGGGTTTTCCCGAATATCATCACGTATACATACAGGAAACAAATGTGGACGCCTATCTGAAGACAGGTGCGTTTCCCGAAGGAACCGTCATTGTTAAGGAGCTGACTCGGGTACTTAATCCAACATTTCCAGACGGCTCGCGTACTGAACCATCCGGGCGCGGGTATTTCAACGGCGAATACAACGGCATCGATCTGACCGTCAAAGACAGCAAGAGATTTGCTGGGACCAACGGATGGGGGTTCTTCACCTTTGGACATCACCCGTTGCCGTATGCAGAGTCGGCTACGGAATCGTCTGTGGCGGAGTGTGCGGGATGCCATATCGCCAATGTCGCCAAAACCGACATGACGTGGGTTCAGTTCTACCCGATTCTACGCGACGGAGACAAAACCAAATAGTTTGGATTACGCCTGCGGAGATTTTCTATCTGGTCTGAGTTTCTATGGAGCAGAAGAAAAAAGCAGTGTTTTAAGAAAAAGGAGATAAGCATGGCGAAAGAAGCAAGCATGTCGAAGGACGTGGGGATGTCGAAACAGATGGGCATGTCGAAAGAGATGGGCATGAACGGTCGTGGCGGCCATCTCTACATGCAAACCAACGAGGTAAAGAACTGCATCATCCACTACCATCGGTCTGCGAACGGCGCGCTTGCCGAAGTGGAACGTGTTGCGACAGGGGGCGCCGGTTCTGGGCTTATCAGCCCCATCTACCACATCAGCCGGCCGAATCACTTCGAGGGTGCGGGCAGTGTCCGTCTCACGCCGGATCGTCGCCTTCTGTTTGCCACCAACGGCGGCGACAATTCCGTCTCCAGCTTCGCTGTGGATAAGGAAGGCTGGCTCACGCTGCTGGACGTGAAGCGGACGGGGAACACACAAAGCGGCGGCGCTAAATCGGTGGCCTATGCCCCATCCAGTCGCACGCTTTTCGTGGTGCACACGTTCGGCCCCGACCATCTCCGGCTGATGTCGGTAGATGACGAAGGCAATCTCACGCCACGCCCGGAAAAATACTCGGTGAGCACGATGGAATGGCCCAATCGGGTGCCCACCATGGCCGTGCTCTCGCCTGACGGGAAGTTCCTCATTCTAGGCACCACGTTCGACGAGTTGCCCAGCAGAAAAAATCCGGACGGCTCACTGATTCTGTGGATCCCGCGGGGAGACAACGGCACACTGCACTCCATCGCTTCGAATGCACCCGACCCCGACGGCATCATCGTATTCCCCGTAGGCGCAGACGGCTCACTCGGCGAACCCTCATTTTACGACGGGGGAGGCGCTTCTCCTTTCTACATCGCCTTTCTGAACAACCGGCCGGACACCTTCGTCATCGGGGAAGCCGTTTCAGACGGGCTCGCCATCGGCCGCATCGACGCAGACGGCAAAGTCAACGTTGGCCCGGTCGTGCCGATCGACACGAGCGCAGGCGTACCCTCTGAACTGTGCTGGCTGGCGGTCTCCCCGGACGACCGGACGGTGTTCGCCACAAACTTCGGTTACAGCAACCTAAGCAGCTTCCGCATCGACGGCAACGTCCTCACCGTTGTGAAGGATCCTGCGTGCCCGAAGGTTCCAGGAGATGGCACCTTCAGGGCGATCAACGGAACGGTTAGCAGCGGTCCCAGCGATAACTGGCTGACGCCGGATGGCGAGTATCTCTATCAGATCTACGGGAATGCTTCGAAACTGGTGGGCTACGCCACTAAGCCGGACGGTTCGCTTGAGGAGGTTACAAGCGTCACGATCCCCTACAACAGCCCGGAGGGCTTGGCGGGATTCTGATCAAGGCTCGTGAGGCGCGATGATGCAGCTCAGGAACATAGCCCGGCTTGGCGGGTGACCTGCTGCAACGGACGTGCCTTCCTATATCGCCATGCTGGCGTCGGCAAGCCCGATCCCGTGCTCGGCCGCGCCAGGATTTTAACCCAGGGAAAGGCGGCGCTCGGCACCAGCAAGCCGGGCATCGCCACCTCTTCAACATGGACCATTGTGTTATGAAAAGGGGCCGGATCGCCCCCTAAGGACCAGCCGACGAGTTGGTGGAATCCGATGCTCGGTGCTACGTCACTGCCTGAACTCACCGACTATTTAAGCCCTTTCGGTTCGCCGGAAGTGCGTGCGGGGAATCCGTCCGACAAGGATTTGCAGCGGGCCAACGGCGCCGGCCGGATCGTACTGAGCGGTTCTGAAAAGGGCACGTACATCAAAGATGTCTTTCAACGGTCTCCCATTCGCATAATGGTCCCAAGGGTCAGCGGTAGTGCGGTAGAAGAGGCTGTTCTCGTAAATACTGCCGGCGGTGTTGCGGGCGGAGACCGGCTCGAATCTGATGTCACAGCGCTGGCTGATGCTTCCGTCGCTGTGACATCACAAGCGGCTGAAAAGGTCTATCGGGCGTTGGACGAACCAGCGTGCATTGCGACAAAACTGAGAGTGTCCGAAAACGCGAGACTCGCATGGCTCCCGCAGGAAACAATCGTCTTCAATTGGGCACGTCTACGCCGGGAAACGGAAATCGACCTTTCTTCTAGAGCGGAGTTGCTTGCTCTGGAGTGGCTTGTGCTGGGTCGCGCCGCCCACGGAGAGGAAGTGATCGGCGGACATATAAGCGATACGTGGCGCGTCAAGAAAGACGGGCGGCTGATCTGGGCGGACATCTTCCGCACCACAAATGAGACGTTTCTGCACCTTCGCAGGAAGGCTCTGCTTTCGAACTGCAAAGCCTTAGGAACGCTAATCTATTTTGGGCCTCTCGACACCCGGTTGGAGTTCTTGCGCGATATTACTCCTTCGCTGGAGTGCCACTACGCTGCGACGTCGGTTGGCGGGCTTATTATCGTTCGCTTTGCCGCGAAGGTGTCCTCCGACTTGAGGCTTGCCTTGCGCAGTTTTCTCGAGCACTTCAGCCGAGAGCTTGGCCCCGGGCCCTTCCGGGTGCCGAAGATGTGGTCATGCTAAAGCCGGCTATAGAACCGAGAAGCTCATGAACCTCACGCCGCGTGAAAAAGACAAGCTTATGATCGCGCTCGCGGCGCTAGTCGCTCGGGGGCGGCTTGCAAGAGGCGTCAAGCTCAACTATCCCGAAAGTGTGGCCCTCATAACAGACTTCATCATGGAGGGAGCACGGGACGGTAAGTCGGTTGCCGAACTCATGTCCGAAGGCGGCAAGATCCTGACCCGCGATCAGGTCCTGGAAGGCATCTCCGAAATGATCCACGAGATGCAAGTGGAAGCAACGTTCCCCGATGGCACCAAACTCGTTAGCGTTCACGATCCAATTCGCTAAGGAGAAGAGGGCTGACATGATACCGGGTGAGATTTTTCCAGCATCTGGCGAGATTGTCCTGAATAAGGATAGAGCGGCCATCTCTCTTAAAGTCGCGAACACAGGCGACAGACCGATCCAGGTGGGCAGTCATTATCATTTCGCTGAGACCAACGCGGCTCTCGCCTTTGATCGACAGGCTGCTCTTGGGTATCGCCTGGACATTCCGGCGGGAACGGCTGTGCGCTTCGAGCCGGGCCAGTCTCGCGAAATTTGGCTAGTCCCCTACGAGGGCGCACGCTTGGTTTATGGCTTCAACCAGGCGGTCATGGGAGCGCTGCCGTAGGTGCCAGCGTCATGACCTTTCCCTGAATCAGTGAGGTAATTGAGAATGTCCCACCCAATGAGCCGCGCCGCATATGCCCAGATGTTTGGCCCAACGATCGGCGACAAGGTACGCCTCGCAGATACCGATCTCATCATCGAGGTGGAGAAAGACTTCACGATCTATGGCGAGGAGGTGAAGTTCGGAGGCGGGAAAGTCATCCGCGACGGCATGGGTCAGTCGCAGCGTTCCCGCAGCGAGGGGTCGGTTGATACCGTCATCACCAACGCGCTAATTCTCGACCACTGGGGAATTGTGAAGGCGGATATCGGTATTAAGGACGGGCGTATTGCCGCCGTTGGCAAAGCTGGCAATCCCGATGTGCAGCCGAACGTCGACATAATCCTCGGACCAGGAACCGAAGCTATCGCCGGCGAAGGCAAGATTGTTACTGCCGGTGGCATCGACGTGCATGTCCATTTTATTTGCCCACAGCAAATCGAAGAGGCGCTTTATTCAGGCGTGACCACAATGATGGGCGGTGGGACAGGACCGGCGACTGGGACGAACGCAACTACCTGCACGCCAGGACCTTGGCATATCCAGCGGATGCTTCAGGCGGCTGACGCTTTCCCCATGAATCTCGGCATATTTGGAAAAGGCAATGCAAGCATGGCTCCAGGTTTAGTAGAACAGATTGAGGCCGGGGCTTGCGGTCTGAAGCTTCATGAAGATTGGGGTAGTACGCCGGCGGCCATTGATCGCTGCCTCTCTGTTGCAGATGAGATGGATATTCAGGTTCTTATCCACACCGACACATTGAACGAGAGCGGTTTCGTCGAAAATACGATCGCAGCCTTCAAGGGCAGAACCATTCATACGTTTCACACGGAAGGGGCTGGTGGTGGGCATGCCCCGGACATCATCAAAGTGTGCGGTGAGGCAAATGTCATCCCATCTTCGACAAGCCCCACGAGGCCCTACACAGTGAATACGCTCGAAGAGGCCTTCGATATGGTTTTGGTCACTCATCACCTCGACTCTCGCATTCCTGAAGATGTGGCGTTTGCCGAAAGCCGTATCCGCAAGGAAACAATAGCCGCCGAGGACATTTTGCATGATCTGGGCGCAATCTCGATCGTTTCGTCGGACAGCCAGGCGATGGGCCGCGTTGGCGAGGTGATCATCCGTACATGGCAGACCGCCGATAAGATGAAGAAACAATTCGGGCGGCTCTCTGAGGAGAAAGGTGACAATGACAATTTCAGGGCGCGGCGCTATATCTCGAAATACACGATCAACCCCGCGATAGCTCAAGGCATTTCCGCTTACGTGGGTTCGATTGAAGTCGGAAAGCTTGCTGATCTCTGTATATGGGATCCAGCCTTTTTCGGTGTGAAGCCCGCCATGGTGCTGAAAAGCGGCGTGATTGCCGCCGCGATCATGGGAGACCCTAACGCTTCCATTCCTAATCCCCAGCCGGAATATTATCGTCCAATGTTCGGCGCGTTTGGGCGTTCGCTGACGGAAAGCTCCGTTACATTCGTCAGCCAGGCGCTGCTGGAGAGGAGCAACATCCCTGGAGTCGCAAAAAAGCTTCTCCCCGTCACGAACACACGGAAGATCGGCAAGCATTCCATGATTTTGAATAGCGCCACCCCACGCATGAAGGTTAATCCGGAAACCTATGAGGTGCGGGCCGATGGCCGGCTTCTGACCTGCGAACCGGCAAAAGTACTGCCAATGGCTCAACGTTATTTCATGTATTGATATGACTATGTATTGCGCTTCAATTCATCGCCTCGCCGGTCATTGGCCGAAGGAAAGTGCGGCGGGCACTCTCACGCTCGATTTTGACGCGCGCCACCGCCGCCGCATTCGCCTTACCGCTGATCAAGGCGAAGACGTCCTTCTCGACCTTCCCAAAGCCGTTGCGATGGCCGATGGAGATGGCTTGCAGCTTGAAGATGGGAGGTGGCTAATGGTTCAGGCTGCTGCAGAGCTTATTGTCGAAATCAGGCATAAAGATCCCAATCAGTTAATCCGACTTGCTTGGCATCTGGGAAATCGGCATTTGCCGACTGAAATTCGAAACCAGGTTCTTCGCATTCGGCCTGACCATGTGATCGAGGATATGCTCCATGGCTTCGGAGCGGATCTTGTGAAGG